>Ga0310811_10012698_pt1 | contig 10942 bp, 7 predicted proteins | sample YCmetagenome_FD_207642 | JGI IMG/M metagenome (GOLD analysis project Ga0310811, IMG submission 207642) | Soil microbial communities from experimental microcosm in Duke University, North Carolina, United States - YC | ecosystem: Engineered > Artificial ecosystem > Soil microcosm > Unclassified ...
TCGGTAGCCGCCGCGGCTTACCAATGCGCGGCTAACGCAGGCATTAGCGCAGACGAGTGGCCGCCCCTTGCGGGACGGCCACCCTTCTCTCTACCCCCGGCAATCGAGTCCGGAGGCACTTGCGCGCTCGGCTTGCGCACCATGCCTCAGACGAGGTGGTAGTCGCTCACCGGCGCCGTGTGGTTGATGTTGAAGCCCAACGTGCCGTTGATCGCGAGCTCGGCCGAGCCGTCGGCCGGGTGCGTGCCGTTGGCGGCGTTGTTCGAGGCCATGCCGGCCGCGAAGCTCTTGCCGTTCACGTCGATCGACTGCACGTAGAGGTTGCGGTCGGCATTGGCGTTGCCGCCCCACAGGTCGTTGATGAACTGGATGTCCACCTTGCCCGGACCGGTCGAGCCGAAATCACCGGTGAAGGTGATGTTCTGCCACTGGCCGGCCGCGTGCGACGCGGTCGCCGTGTACGTGTCACCGACCTGCTTACCGTCGACGAGCACCTTGAACTGCGCGTCGCCGTTGTACGCATCCTCCGAGACGTGCAGCACGACGGTCGAGAGCGGCGTCGTGGTCGGCGGAGTCGTGCCGTTCGACGTGCCCGTCGTGTGGAAGGTCGCCGCGCCGTTGATCATCATCGCCGCGGAGCCGTCCGTGCCGTGCACGCCGTTGGCCGCGGTGTTGGTCGCCGAGCCACCGAGGACGGTCTCACCGTTGAGCGAGATCGACTGCACGTAGAGGTTGCGGTCGGTCGCCGCGGTGCCGCCCCAGCTGTCGTTGATGAAGTTGACGGTGACCGTGTGCGCGCCGGCGGCGAAGGTGCCGTCGATCGCCACGTCCTGCCACGCGCCGGCGGCGTGCGACGCCGTCGCCGTGTAGATGCCGCCGACCTGTTGGCCGTCGACCGACACGGTGAACTGCGCATCGCCCTTCCACGCGTCTTCCGACACGAAGACGTGCAGCGGAGACGTCGTCACCGGCGGAGTGGTTCCGCCCGTGTCGCCGGGCGGCGGCGTGGTGCCGCCGGTACCGGTGCCGGTCGCGTGGTACGTCACCGTGCCGTTGATCGCGAGCTCGGCCGAGCCGTCGGCCGGGCGCGCACCGTTGGCGGCGTTGTTCGCCGCCGGCGCCGAGATGGTCTCACCATTGAGCGTGATCGACTGCACGTAGAGGTTGCGGTCGGTGGCGGCACTGCCGCCCCACGCATCGTTGATGAACTGGATCGCGACGTCGTGCGGACCGGCGGCGAAGGTGCCGTCGACCGTCACGTCCTGCCACGCGCCGCCGGAGTGCGAGGCGGTCGCGGTGTAGGTGCCTCCGACCGGCTTGCCGTCGACGAGCACCTTGAATTGCGCGTCGCCATTCCACGCGTCCCCGGCGACCCGGACCGTCAGACCACCGGTGGGAGTCGGATCCGTCGGGGGCGGCGTGCTCGTGCCGGTTCCGGCTGTGGCGAACGACGCGGTGCCGTTGATCGCCATCTCGGTCGAGCCGTCCGCCGGACGAGTGCCGTTGGCGGCATTGTTCGCGGTCGGCGCCGAGACCGTCTCACCGCCGATCGTCACCGACTGCACGTACAGGTTACGGTCGTGCGCGAGATCGCCGCCCCACACGTCGTTGATGTAGAGGACGTCGACCTTGTGCGGGCCGGTACCGAAGGTGCCGTTCAGGATCACGTCCTGCCACTGGCCGGCGCCATGCGACGCGGTCGCGGTCTGGATGCCGCCGATCTGCTGGCCGTCGACCTTCACCACGAACTGCGCGTTGCCGTTGTACGCGTCGCCGGAGACGCGCACGACCATGGTGTCCGGGCCCGTTCCGTTGCCGGACGGGGTACCGCCACCCGTGTTGCCGCCGGTGTTGGTGCCGTCGGGCGACGAGACCGGCTGCATCGCGACCGTGGCAACGTTCGGATCCTTCGAGTAGGCGCGGATGTAATCGATGTTCATCTGGCCGGTCGAGCCGTCGGCGCTGCCGATCCAGTTGCCGCCGACCGCGAGGTTGGCGAGCATGTACATCGGTTTGTGCATGTCGCTCGGAGTCCTGAGCTGAGCAACCTGCTCGCCGTCGATGTAATACGTCAGGTAGTCCCGCTCCCAGTCGACGCCGTAGCTGTGATAGCCGGTGGTGATGTCCCCGCCGTTCGGCATCGGGACCCAGTCGCCGCCGCCGCCGCTCGACCAGTCGGACGTGATGGCGCCGACGTGCACCTTGGTGGTGCCGCCTTCACCGTTGGCGTTGGTCTTGCCGAAGGCCTCGAGCGCATCGAGTTCGGGCGGCCAGCTCTTGTCCGCCGGAAGCAGCCAGAACGCCGGCCACATGCCCTGGCCGGACGGAAGCTGCGCGCGCATCTCGAAGTAACCGTAGGTCTGCGTGAACATCCCTTCGGTCGTGATGAGACCGGAGTTGTACCACATGTTCCACGGGTTCGGCCCCGGGGAGGCGGTGATGGTGAGCGCGCCGTTCCCGAGCGAGAACGGATCCACGCCGACGGAAGAGTCCGAATAGAACTCCTGCTCGCCGTTCGACGGCAGCGAGCGGCCACCGAAATAGAACGTGGTCTTGTAGCCCGAGCTGCCGTCGGGCGAAGACGTGAAGCTGTTGAACTCGTCGTCGTAGCTGAGATGGAACTGACTGAGATCGAGGGTGGCGGCCATAAAGCCCTCCGATTTTTGCAAACAGACAAACCGCTCGAAAACCGAGCGGAGCTGGGGAGGGTTCTGGACGGGATTGGTTTCGGTGACAGCTCACGAAGCCGCGCGCGGAAAGTGAGGTCACATGCGCCACAACAAGACGTGAGCAACGCGTCAGGCCAGCGCGATTGCGCGGGCCGATCCATGGAAATGAGTATAAACACTCACTGACGGTTGGAATAAGGTGTCCGTCGAGTGCGCCCGCCGCGCACATAGACAGCACGGTCTTTTTCGCGATGTTCTCAAGTATTGGTCACGATCTGTTGATGAGAGCGTGACCGCATTTGCACGCGGGAATGACCCTGATGAACGCCTCTGACCGCGCCGCGACCTCACCCGCGATAACCGGCGGGCTCGTTCCTCACTCGCGTTCCTCCCGTCGCATACCCGACGCAAGCTCTGATAGCCTCGCAAAGCGCCTGCAATCGAAGAACTGGAACAATTCTCTCAGGGGGAGCGGTGCTCATGCATGAGCAGAACCGAATGACGTCAGGGAACAAGAAGGATCGGCTCAGCCGATGGCTGAAACGGCTCGCCGTCGCTGGCGTGATGACCGGGCTCTCGGTTGCCGCCTCGGCGCAAGATACGCATTTCTTCGCCGGAAAGAATATCGACCTCTATATTGGCTACGACGCCGGGTCGACCTACGACCTCTACGCGCGGCTTCTGGCCGACCACATCGGACGTTTCATTCCCGGCACGCCGAAGGTGATCGCTCGCAATATGACCGGCGCGAGCAGCATGCGCGTCATGAGCTATCTGCAGCAGGCCGGCAACAAGGATGGAACCGCCTGGGGCGCCGTCGATCGCAATGTACCGATCGAGCCCCTGCTCTACGGCAGCGATTCGATCGCGCCGTTCAAGAACGCTCTCGACTTTCGGTGGATCGGCAGTCTCAACACCGAGGTCGGCGTTGCCGTCGTCTGGCACACCACGGGACTCAAATCCTGGGAGGAGTTGCGAACGCGACCGACGATCGCAGGGATGGCGGGCGCCCAGGGCGGCATCGGCGCGCGGGTGCTCAACAGCATTCTCGGCACGCAGCTGCAGCAGGTCTGTTGCTATGGCTCGGATTCCAACCAGAACCTCGCCCTGGAGCGCGGCGAGATCGAGGCGCGGATCGGCTGGTCGTGGTCCAGCCTCAAGTTCACCAGCATGGAATGGCTTCGAAGCGGAAAAATCACGCTCCTGATGCAGATGGGGCTCGAGAAGAATCCCGAGATTCCCGGCGATGTGCCGTTGGTGTTGGACCTCGCCAAGAGCGCGAACGACAAGGCCGCACTGAAGATCATCTTCTCGAATCAGTCGATGGGTCGTCCCTACGTTTTGCCGCCCGGCGTGCCTGATGACCGGGTCACAGAAGCGCAGACTGCATTCGCAGCGATGATGAAGGATCCGGCATTTCTGGCGGACGCTGAAAAACGCAAGCTGGAGATCACTGGCCCGAAATCCGGCGAGGAAATCGAGGCCATTCTCAAGGACGTTTACACCGCGCCGGAAGAAGCCATTGCCACCGCCCGGCACTCGATGAAGGCCGGCGCGTACAAGGTGAAGACCGGCAGCAGTAAATAACCTCCATTGGCTTACGCACAGAACCTCGGGGATTCGTCATGTTGACCAAAGAGCAGAATGATTTGCTGACCCAGACCGGCCCCGGCACGCCGTGCGGCAAGCTGTTGCGCAGCTATTGGCAGCCCATTGCGGCATCGCACGAGATTCCGCCCGGCAGCGATCCCCTGCCGCTCCGCGTCATGAGCGAAGACCTCGTGCTGTTTCGCGACACCAACGATCGCCTCGGACTCATTCAGCGCCACTGCCCGCATCGCGGCACGGATCTGAGCTACGGGCGCATCGAGGACGGCGGCATCCGCTGCCTCTATCACGGCTGGCTTTTCGACAAGGACGGCAAGTGCCTGGAGCAGCCGGCCGAGAAAGGGAAGTTCTGCGACAGAGTGAAGGCGACGTCGTATCCGGTGCAGGAGAAAGGTGGAGCGATCTGGGCCTACATGGGCGAAGGCCAGCCGCCTCTGATTCCGGATTTCCAGTTTCTGACGGCGCCCGAGCCGAATCGGTGGACCTACCGCTCGATCCAGATGTGCAACTGGTTTCAGGGCGTCGAAAGCTCCATCGATCCGGTTCACACAACCTATCTGCATCGCCTGCCTCCCGGAAACCGCAGCATCCGCTCGGGCAACGACGTTCTCAGCCTGAGGGGAAGCGAGCCTCCGGATGTCAGCAGCGAGCCGACCAATTTCGGCCGGCGGATCTTCGCGCTCCATACCCGCGCGGACGGACGCAAATATCTGCGCGTCAACAACTACGCCTATCCCAACGGCGCCATGCCCTCGACCGGCACCGGCGAGGCGGGATATCAGGGCCGCATCTACGTTCCGATCGACGACGACAGCCATTACTCCTTCGAATTCATCTACCGGCATTCCGAGCCGCTGGACAAGCAAGCCCTGCTGAAGTTCCGCGAGGCGAACATCGCGCCCGACCGACGCTATGTCCGGCGGCCGGAGAACCGCTACCTCCAGGATCGCGACGATATGAAGCGCGGCGGCAGCTACATCGGCATGGGCACCTACTTCCCGGCCCACGACGCCTTCGCGATCGAAACCCAGGGAGGCATTCGCGATCGAACCAGGGAGCACCTCGGTTCGACCGATGTCGTCATCACCGCGGTGACCAGAACCCTCCTCAACGCCATCAAGGACGTGCAGGACGGCAAGGAGGCACCCGGCCTGGTTCGCGACCACCCTGAAAAGTATCTCGAGGATTTCATCTGCATTGAAACCCCGATCGAGCCTGATGAAGACGGCCCCAGCTACTGCCGCCGGATCTTGGCCAACCGTCGGGTCGCCGCGGAATGAGCGATCGTCGCCGCTCCGGTGGTGCGTCGCGATTGCACCGTCGGGGCGATGGTTACACGAAACGTCGGAGAGAATGAGCATTCGATGAAACTGTTTATTTCACCAATATCGCCGTACGCGCGGAAGGTCGTTGCCGTCGCAATTCTCAAAGGCATCAACGACAGGATCGAAAAGGTCCGCGCGAAGGATATCGGGGTCGACCTTGGAACCCTCAACCCTCTGAGCAAGGTTCCGACCCTGACGACCGACGACGGCCAGACGCTGATCGAGTCGGCTTTGATTTGCCAATACCTCGACCACATCGGCCACGGTCCCAAACTGTATGGCGAGACTGCTGCCGAGCGCCGGCGCATTTTGCAGATCGAGGCGCTCGGCCACGGTGTCCTCGACGCCGCCGTGGCTTACCGCATGGAAGTGCGCGAGCATCCGCCGGAAAAACAATCCGCCTCCTGGCTCGAGCGTCAGAGCGAAAAAGTGGTGCGGGGACTCGCCGCGATCGAATCGCTGCTCGACGACATCGGGCCGGAGCTGGCCGTTCCTCACATCACCTTTGCGTGCATGCTGTTCTTCGTCGATCAGCACAAGGTGCTGGAGACCTGGCGTGAGCGTTATCCCAATCTTGCCGATTGGTATGCCCGTACCCGCGCACATCCGGCTTTAGCCAGAACGGAACCGAAAACGGAGTGATCTGAAGTTACGGTCCGCCCCAAATTGGAACGGAAAACTGAAGCGGAGATTCAGCCGGACGGACGTTTACCCCGACGAGCGTCTCGCGGCCGCAGCTAATACGCCTCTGGCACAAACTTGCGCCCAACGAGGCCGGCGTCGGGACCGTACTTGTTCTTGCGGGTTCGTTTGGGAAGCTTGATCTGCCCGGACAGAGGCCGAGCGCGAGCAGGACATCGCGGCGAACGACACCGCATTCCCAGAGACGCAAAACCCATCGCCCCGCTCCCGATACGGCGAAATGGCTGTTTCAGTTTCCGCTGCGGCCTTGCTAGCATCGCGGCAAATCAAAAACGACAAATACGGGGAGTCACATGGGAGAGTTCGCGCTTCTCAACCTGAACGAGGGCGGCAAGGCCGTTCCGGGCATCCGCGTCGGCGACCGCGTGCTGTCGCTCGAGGCGGCGTTCAAGGCAGTCGGCAAGGCACCGGCGTTCCCGCTCGCCTCGACCAAGGACGTGCTCGGGGCCTGGCGGACGGCGGAGCCCGCGCTCTCGGCGCTGTCGGACGAGCTCGCCAAGGGCAATTCCGCCCTAAAATCGGTGGCCAAGCCCTTGGCGGACGCCAAGCTGCTGGCGCCGATCCTTTATCCCGACGCGATCTTCTGCGCCTTCGCCAACTACACCGACCACATGAAGGAGATGTCGGACCGCGATCCGCCCGACAAGACCAAGGTCAAGCCGCTGTTCTTCTTCAAGCACCCGCGCTCGGTGATCGGACCCGAGGAGACGGTCGCCCTCCCCGCCTACTCGAAGCAGGTCGACTGGGAAGCCGAGCTCGCGGTGGTCATCGGCGCGCCGGCGCGCAACGTGCCGGTGGAAAAGGCGATGGATCATGTCGCCGGCTACACCATCATGAACGACCTCAGCCTGCGCGACTGCGGCACCCGCACCGATTGGAACGTCCGTCACGACTTCATGTCGGGCAAGAGCTTCGACACCGGCGCGCCGATGGGCCCTTGGATCGTGCCCGCGTCGCAGATCCCGGACATCTACAAGCTCGGGCTGAAGCAGTGGGTCGCGGGCGAGCTGATGCAGGATTCCTCGACGTCCTACATGCACTTCACCATCGCCGAACAGGTCTCGTACCTGTCGCAGAAGTTCACGCTGCGGCCCGGCGACGTCATCGCGACCGGCTCGCCCTCAGGCAACGGGCGCCCGCGCGGCATCTTCCTCAAGCCCGGCCAGGACCTGACGATCGAGATCGAGGCCATCGGCCGCCTGCACAACCCGATCGTGCAGGGCATCTGACAATCGCCGTGCGGAGGGCAAACCCCTCCGCACGGCACTGCATCAGCCGCGTCGCGTCACGGAGGGCCGTCATGTCCTTTGGTGTGTATCGTTTGGCATTGGTGTTCACGCTACTCGCGCCGCTTGCGGTTCACGCGCAGTCGGTGGAGGAGTTCTACCGCCGCAACGGGCTCAAGATCGTCATCAGCAGCTCGGCCGGCGGCGGCTACGACACCTATGGGCGCGCGGTGGCGCGCCACATCGGCCGCTTCGTGCCGGGCAACCCGACCGTCACGCCGCAGAACATGCCCGGCGCCGGCGGCGTGCGCGCCGCCAACTTCCTCTACAATCAGGCTCCGAAGGACGGCGGCACCATCGCGCACCTGTCGCGCGGCGCGCCGTTCGAGGGCGTGATGGGCAACCGCAACGCCCAGTTCGACGTCATGAAGTTCACCTGGCTCGGCAACATGAACGAGGCGTCGACGATCCTGTTCGCGGCGAAGAACGCGCCGGTGACGTCGTACCAAGAGCTGTTCACCAAGGAGCTGATCGTCGGCACCGCGGTCGGCGACGCCGAGTTGTTCGGCATCGCCATGAACAACGTGACGGGGACCAAGCTCAAGATCATCACCGGCTACCCCGGCACCGCCGAGACCGTGCTCGCCTTCGAGCGCGGCGAGCTGCAGGGGCTCGCCGGCGTCGACTACGCCTCGATGGTGGCGCAACGCCCAACCTGGATCGCCGACGGCACGCTGATTCCGCTGGTGCAGTACGCGCTCAAGCCGCACCCCAAGATCGCCGCGTCGGCGCCCACCATTATCGCGCTTGCCCACAACGACGAGGAGCGCGCGGTGCTCGAGGTCATCTTCGCGCGCCAGGCGATGGGCCGCCCGTTCCTCGGGCCGCCCGACCTGCCGCCGGACCGCGCGGCGGCGCTCGAAAAAGCGCTGATGGCGACGGCCGCCGACCCCGCGTTCCTGGCCGACGCCGAGAAGCTCAACCTCGAAGTCTCGGCAACCGACGGCGCCACGGTGCGCGCGCTGCTCGCGCGCATCCTCGCGGCCCCGCCGGCGGTGATCGAGAAGGCGCGCTGGGCGGTCACCAACCGCACGTTCGTCGAGGACGTCCGGCCGCTCACCGTCACCTCGCCGATTTTGGCCGTCGACGCCGGCGGAAAGGCGCCCCGCGTCACCGTGCGCAACGCCGCGGGCCAGGAGATCCGCCTCGACATCGATCCGTCGGAATCCAAGGTCACCGTCGGCGGCAAGGCCGCCAAGGTCTCGGACCTTGCGGTCGGCCGCTCCTGCGCGGTCGATTATCTGGGCGATGGAGGTATAGCGCTGCGCATCGCCTGCGACTGACCCGGGCGGCGGAACTTTAGCGCCGCTGAACTGCCGTACGGAGGGAGCGAAAGCCGCTAAGTGATGGCGTGCCGTGAGAGATGAAGGAGAGAATCGGACCGCGAAGGTGAGCATCTGACATCGCGCGCCTTATTTCCGGAACAGAGCCGATCAGGTTTCGGCTGGCAACTCTCCGCCATTATTAAAGATATCAGCTCGGCAAAAACGTCTCCGCGATGGGTCGCTACCTCCCTCAGTGCCGTTGACCTACGTCAACCACTCCGCGCATGGATATTGTAGAAATTACAAATACATCGATACACCAGCGGTTTTCATGAAGATCACATTTCTGGGCGGCGTCGGGACAGTGACGGGATCGAAGTATCTCGTTGAAGTTCCCGGTCGTCGTGTCCTCGTCGACTGCGGTTTGTTTCAGGGTTTGAAGCAACTGCGGCTCCGGAACTGGGAGCCGCTGCCGGTCGAGCCGGCGACGATCGACGCGGTCGTGCTGACGCACGCGCACCTCGATCACTCGGGCTACCTGCCGCTGTTCGTCAAAAGCGGATTCAAGGGTCGCGTGCTGTGCACCGTCGCGACCCGCGATCTCTGCGGAATTCTCCTGCCCGACGCCGGCCACCTCGAGGAGCGCGACGCCGAAGCCGCCAACCGCCACGGCTATTCCAGGCACCAGCCGGCGCTGCCGCTGTTCACCGAGGCCGATGCCCGCGCCGCCCTGCCCCGGCTGTCGCCGATCGAGTGGGATAAGCCGCACGATCTCGGCGGCGGCCTCACGCTGACGCTGCGCTATGCCGGGCACATCCTCGGCGCGGCGATGGCGCTCTTGTCGTATCGCGGACGCACCCTCCTGTTCTCGGGCGACCTCGGCCGTCCGCACGACCCGATCATGCGCCCGCCCGCGCCGATCGGGGCGGTCGACCACCTGGTGGTGGAGTCGACCTACGGCAACCGCTCGCACAACGGCGACGACCCCGAGAGCCGCCTCGCCGACGTGATCGTACGGACAAGCGGGCGCGGCGGGACCGTCGTCATCCCCGCCTTTGCCGTCGGACGCGCCCAGACGCTGCTCTACCACCTCTATCGCCTCAAGACGGCGCGGCGCATTCCGAATCTGCCGATTTTCCTCGACAGTCCGATGGCGATCGACGCCGGCGACCTCTTCCACAAGCACCGGCGAGACCATCGCCTGTCCGAAGCGGAATGCCACGCGGTGTGCGGCGTGGCGCGCCAGACGCCGAGCGTCGCCGAGTCCAAGGCCATCGACCAGAACCACGTTCCCGCCGTGATCATCTCGGCCAGCGGCATGGCGACCGGCGGACGCGTGCTCCATCACCTGAAGGCGTTCGCTCCGGACGCACGCAACACCATCGTTCTCGCCGGATTCCAGGCGGCCGGCACGCGGGGCGCGGCGCTGCTCGCCGGCGCGCCGCAGATCAAGATCCACGGCGGCTACGTGCCGGTCCGGGCCGAGGTGATCAATCTCACCATGCTCTCCGCTCATGCCGATGCCGGCGAAATCATGGACTGGCTGCGGACTGCGACCGCCGCGCCGCGGACGACCTTCGTCACCCACGGCGAGCCCACCGCCGCCGACGCCCTGCGCCACCGGATCGAGGAAGAGCTGCATTGGTCCGCCCGCGTTCCGGATTACCGCGATTCGGCAACGATCGGATAAGCATGCTCACTCCCGCCCCTTACCAGCCGCCGCGCAACGCCCTGCGCCTGCGCCGCCTCGGCATCGACACCCACCAGGAAGCCGTCGTCTACATGCGGAAGGACTGCGACGTCTGCCGCTCGGAGGGGCTGGATTCGCTTGCCCAGGTCCAGATCTCCCACAACGGCCGCAGGCTGATGGCGACCCTGCATCACGTCACCAGCGACATCCTCGCCCACAACGAGGCGGCTCTCTCCGACGCCGCCTGGGAATCGCTGGGCGCCCATGATGGCGACACGGTCACCGTCCGGCACGCGCCGCCCCTCGACTCGTTCGGCCATGTGCGGGCGAAGACGTTCGGAAAGCATCTCGACGGAAGCGCCTTCGCCGCGATCGTCTCCGACGTCGCCGCGCAGCG
>Ga0310811_10012699_pt1 | contig 10942 bp, 7 predicted proteins | sample YCmetagenome_FD_207642 | JGI IMG/M metagenome (GOLD analysis project Ga0310811, IMG submission 207642) | Soil microbial communities from experimental microcosm in Duke University, North Carolina, United States - YC | ecosystem: Engineered > Artificial ecosystem > Soil microcosm > Unclassified ...
TCTTCGCGCCGCGTCGTTCGACGTTGAAACAGGGGACCGGCGAGAGCGCTGGGGATTCGAGCGCTTCACCGGTTCTCAGGCTGAAACACGCATGGTGCCACGGGCAGCGTACCGTGTCGCCGTCGATGGCGCCTTCGGCGAGCGGCCCACCGTAGTGCGAGCACGTCGCGCCGATAGCGACGTAATCGTCGCCAACTCGCGCGAGCAATACCGCTTCGCCATTCGCATGACCGAGCAGCTTGCCGCCGGGCTGCAACGCCGATGCCTCGATGCCCGTGGCGAGATCGGGTCCTGTGAGCTCCGTCTGACCACCCATGGCAGTTCCTCATTCTTCGCAGTGGTACAATTCATTCGACGCGTGCGTCGCGTCCCATAAACTTCGCTCTCGCACCAAACCATCCACTTCCGACCGCCGAGTCCGCCGTGTCCGAAGATCTTCGCTATCCCGTCGGGAAGTTTCAGCGTCCACAGACGCTGTCCGATGCACAGCGCGCCGCCGCCATCGACGCCATCGCTGCCGCGCCCGCGAAACTGCGCTCCGCCGTGCGCGGGTTGAACGAATCGCAACTCGACACGCCCTACCGTCCCGACGGTTGGACCGTGCGACAGGTCGTACATCACGTTCCCGACAGCCACGCCAACGCGTACACGCGTTTCAAACTGGCGCTCACCGAGAACACACCTACGATCAAACCGTACGACGAAAAGGCTTGGGCGGATCTCTCCGACACGCGCTCGACGCCGATCGAGACCTCGCTCGTGCTGCTGGAATCACTGCACGATCGGTGGGTTCGCTTGCTGCGCTCGATCGCGTCCGCGGATTTCGATCGACAGCTCAACCATCCGGAGAACGGCATGATGAACCTCCATCAGCTCCTCGCACTCTATGCCTGGCACGGAGAGCATCATGTCGCTCATGTCGCGAACCTCCGAGCGCGCAACGGCTGGCTGTGACATCGGTCACACGTCCATTTCCGCCTGTCATGATTTGATGCATCTCGTTTAACATTCGCTCGCGGCGCGCGTCACCCCACTGAACGCGGCGCCGCACGGGCGCCCGACATTGGAGTCCACAGATTCACAACGTTGGGAGGGATGTATGATCAGTGTTCGATTGGCGGTGCTCGGGGCGGCGGTGACGATGGCGGTGGCGGGGGTGGCGGGAGCACAGAGCACGACTCCCTCGACCACGAGCCCGGCGACCAAGAAGGAAGCTCGCGACCTACGACATGACCGAAAGGATCTCCGCCTCGACAGGCGTGAGTTGAAGCGCGACTCCGCCGAAGTGCGCAACGATCGTCGTGAGATCCGTCAGGACATCAAGAGCGGCGACAAGAAGGAAGCGAAGCGCGACCTCCGCGATCTGCAGGGCGACAAGAAGGATCTGCAAGGCGACAAGAAAGACGTCGTGAAGGATCGCCGCGACATTCGGCGCGACCACCGTCAGCTCCGCGATTCGATCGGCCGCTGATTCTCCGGCGCCGTCTTGGCCCAACACCGAAGCACCTCCGCCACGCTCCAGGCCTGCGCGATGCAGCCTCGGGGCGTGTACGGAGCTTCGGCGTCGAAGATCTCGGCGATCGTGCCGATTCCAAAATCATCGAGCGCCCCGACACAACCGGCGAGAAAGGCGCGGGCCCCGGCGTGATCGGTCGGATGGAGTTTGAGCCACGCGTCGACCCACGGACCGATGAACCAGGCCCACACGGTCCCCTGATGATAGGCCGCATCGCGCGCACGGAGATCTCCGAAGTAGTGACTCTTATAGTCGGGTTCCCCCGGCGCGAGCGAGCGTAGGCCGACGGGGGTGACCAGTTCCTTCTGCACGACGTTGAGCACGGGCTCCCATCGCTCGCGCTCGAGCACCGGGTGGTCGAGCGAGATCGCCAGCAGCTGATTGGGCCGGCACAGCGGGCTGTCGCCGTCGTCGCCGTCGATCAGGTCGTAGAGAAAGCCGCGATCCTCCATCCAGAAACGTTTATTGAACGATTCATACACTCCGTCGGCGCGCGCACGCACGTCGGTGGCCGCGTCATCGCCGCGGAGCGAGACGAGCCACCCCTCGAGGAGGCGGAGCGCATTGTACCAGAGGGCGTTGATCTCCACCGCCTTGCCACGGCGCGGCGTCACGACCCAGTCCTCGACCTTCGCATCCATCCAGGTGAGCTGATAACCCTCCGCACCCTGGCGCAGGAGCCCGTCCGCGGGATCGACTCCGATCCCGAACTTGGTTCCCCTGACGTGATGCTCGACGATATCGATCATCGTCGGGAGCAGGTGCAGCAGGGTCACCTCGTCGCCGGTGCGGCGGAGATACGCTTCGAGAGCGTGGAAGTACCAGAGCGTCGCGTCGGCGGTGTGGTACAATCCTTCGTTGCTCCCATCAGGGAACATGTTGGGAATCAGACCGCATCTCACGTAGTGCGAGAAGGTGCGAAGAATGTACGCCGCCTCTCGCGTGCGACCGGTGGTGAGCGTCAGCCCTTCGAGGCTGATCATCGTATCGCGCCCCCAGTCAGTGAACCAGTGATAGCCGGCGATCACCGTCCGCACTTCGTTGCCGAGCGCTGCCGCGCGTGTTGCGTCGAGAACGCGCCCCTTGGGCGTGATGATGAATTGGTCGGCGGCGAGTACGAGCTCGGCACCGACTTCGTCCTGTACCTGCGGCTGCGCCGCATCGATCAGACGTCGCCGTCGTTCGAGCTCGAAGCCGGCGGCGGTGTCCGGGGTCAGCGCAAGCATGATGTCTTCGGGTTCGACCGAGGCGATCAGCGAGATACACGCGCCCTTTTGCAGCGCGACCTCGAAATGTCCTGGCGTCCAGAGGGAGCCCCGAAATTCGTAGCCGCGACTTTCCTCGACGGGGAAAAGGAACTCGCTCCCGGCCTGCTCGTCGGCGATGAAGCGATACGGAGGAGCCGTTCCGTCGCCGCCGCTGAGGCGCAAACGCAGCGGTGGAAGTTCGCGATCGATCGAGATCAGGTGTACGCCCCCCTGCCTCGAAATGATGTACTGCGTCTCACGCGGGGCGTTCCGCGACGTGTTCACCGGATCCTCATAGCCACGAAAGTGCACGGCGGGCCGCAGATCGAGCCCGACGTCGTCGCCGCGCAGCAAGCGATACGTCACATACACGGTGTTCTGCTTGTGCGGCATCAGCACGCGCTTCTCGAGGCGGACCTCGCCGCACTCGTACTCCCAGATCGGGAGGCCAGCCTCGAGACGGAATGACGCGACGCTCGCCGCTGCCGCGGCATCCACCGGTCCGGCGACGGTTGTTTCGACGTTGAGCGAAATCGAGCGCCCGCCGGTGGACAGACGCTCACCGAGATGATTGAGCATCACGATGCGACCAACGGGGTTCGGCAGCGCCGCGACGAGAATCCCGTGATACCGCCGAGTGATGACCCCCGCGATCGTGGAGGACGAGTAGCCGCCGAAGCCATTGGTGACGAGCCACTCGGTGTTGAGCAGCGTGCGGGCCCGCGCGTCTTGGTCCTTGGGCAGCTCGAGCGGACGGGAGATTCTGTCGAGAAGGCGTCTAATCATCGGTCGGACTCAGTAGTGCAGCGGATTCGGCGGGTATCCACCACCCGTCGTCGTGGACCTCGAGTGGGGGCGCGCCCCACCCGCCGTATTCGGGCGCATCCGTCGAGAAGGCGGTTCGCCACGCACGATGGCGCGGCGGCGCGAGCAGCGGCTCGGCGAGCGGATCGGCACGCAACCGCCGGCCGAGATTCACGACGAGCAAACGATCGCCGAGCGCGCCACCGAAAAAGCGAAGCGCGAATACGTGCTTGCTGAGCACCGCGCCGTCGAGCGAGCGCGGGTGCTGCCGTCGAAGAACGGGATCTTCGCGACGCAGCCTGATCAGATCTTTGTGAAGAGCAAGCGCACTGACGTTCGCCGTTCGCTCCCTCCAATCCAGCTTGCACCGGAGGAACGTCCACGGATCCGCCGGGTCCTCGACACGCGCCTCGGGCGCGCGCGCGGCAAAGCTGGGAAACTGCGACACGAAGGCCGTTCGACCGTCGCGCACCGCGGCGGCGAGTGGAGCCGTGTGATCGGCGAAATAGAGGAAGGGTGCCGACGCGCTGAATTCCTGTCCCTGAAACAGCATCGGCGTGTGCGGCAGAAGGAGCATGAGCGCGGTGAGTGCACGCCATCGCCCGGGACTGGTCTCCTGATGCATGCGCCGCCCGCCCGCCGTGTTCGCCACCTGATCGTGATTCTGGGTGAAGCCGATGAACTTCACCGGATCGATGTCGAGCGCCGGCGTCCCGCGTCGAAGGTTTTGCCAACGGAACCACTGTCCCTGGTACAGGAAGCCGTATTTCGCCGCCGATACGAACTCCTGAGCCACACCGCGGTAGCCGCTGAAGTAGGCTTCGTCGCGTCCGGTGGCTGCGACCCATACGGCGTGATGGAAGTCGTCGTTCCACAGCGCATCGAGCTCGTAGCCACCTTCCGCGTGAGGGCGAATCAGTCGACTGTCCTGCGGCTCGTTCTCCGCGACGACGATCGTGTCGCGCCCGGCTGATGCCCTGGCGACCGCCTCTCGAATGTCGCCGATGATGTGCCGCGGCGAGGAATCGAAAATCTGTTGGGTGGCGTCGAGCCGCAGACCGTCGAGGTGGAACTCGTCGATCCAGTAGCCGGCGTTGGCGATGACCTGTTCGCGAACGCCTTCCGAGCTCGGCCCGTCGAAGTTCGGCGCATCGCCCCACTCGGTGGGCTTTTCGCTCAGGTAGGCCGTTGCGAACTCACGCAGGTAGTTCCCGTCGGGGCCCAGGTGGTTGTAAACGACGTCGAGGATGACGCCGATCTCCATCCGATGCGCGGCGTCAATGAAGGCACGGAGGTCGTCCGGCGAACCGTACAGGCGACATGGTGCAAACATATTGACGCCATCATAGCCCCATCCGAAGCGTCCTGCGAAATCCGCCAGAGGCATGACCTCGATCAGCGTCACGCCAAGGTCGACCAGGTCCGGCAAGCGCTCGATGGCGGCCCGATATGAACCAACCTTTGTGAACGTCCCGATGTGCAGCTCGTAGATTACCTGTCCTGGCAGCTGGACTCCGCCCCACGCGCCGTCACCCCACTCGTAGGCCTGGGGGTCTATGATCATCGACGGGCCGTGTGGCCCCTCGGGCTGAAATCGAGAGGCCGGATCGGGAAAGAGGTTGCTGCGGTCCAGTCTGTAACGGTAGAGCCCGCCAGTCCTAACCCCATCGACGAAGGCGGAGTAATATCCGTTGCCTTCGGGTTCCAGCGGGGTGGGCTGACGATCGGCTTCATTGACGAACTCGACAGTGGAGCGATCTGGCGCCCACACCCGGGCATGGACACGCGACGGCCCGTCAGTTGAGTGAATGACTTCCACCCCTATGGGGTATCGTCTCGTGCAGTAGGGTTCAGTTGTTGGCTGGCGTGGGCCCATGGCGGCCCACCCACGGGGCAGGAACGGGACCACAGCGCACACCACAGGTAGCGGATGAGCGCCTCGGCGAATAGTCTTTGGGGTTCTTCACTTACGCATGTCCAGTCGCGATAAGCCCATACCAGATCCCGGCGACGCCAGAGAAAAGGCGGACTCCGTATCGTCTGGCTCGACGAACGACGGCGAGGCGCCGATGCTGCACACCAGCATCGGCTCGGGCTTGCTCGCGCAACAACCCACCCCTGAGGCCGAAGAGCAGGTCGCGGTCATCAAGGTGTGTCCGCAGTGTGGTGGCGAATACGAGACCGGCGATCGCTTCTGTCCGCGCGATGGCGCGCCGCTTCGCCCGAAGGGCGGCAGTGATCCGCTCATCGGCCGTGTGATCGCCGACCGCTACCTCATTCTTGCCAAGCTCGGCGAAGGTGGCATGGGCCGCGTCTACGTGGCCGAGCACGTGAAGATGAATCGGCAGTGCGCGATCAAGGTGATGAATCCCTCGCTGATGAACGACAGCGAGTCAGCGCGCCGTTTCGCGCGCGAGGCGTCGAACGCCGCGCGCATTCTTCATCCCAACGTCGCGGCCGTTTTCGACTACGGCGAAGCCGACCGCATCGTCTATCTCGTCATGGAGTACGTCGACGGCGATTCACTGTCGACGATTCTGGAGCGCGATCGTGCCCTCGATCCGCGACGCGCCATCGATATCGCGCGACAGATCGCGGACGGCTTGTCGTCCGCGCACGAGCTTGGCCTCATTCACCGCGACCTCAAGCCGGACAACGTCATCGTCGCCTCGCGCCGCAACGGGCGCGAAACGGCCAAGGTCGTCGACTTCGGCATCGCGAAGGCAGTGTCCGATGCGCCACAGGATTCCCTGACGCGTAGTGGACTGGTGATCGGCACACCGGAGTACATGAGTCCCGAGCAGCTGCTCGGCGATCCGGTCGACGCGCGCACCGATATCTACGCGCTGGGCTGCATGCTCTTCCAGATGCTCACGGGAGTGCGGCCGTTCGAAGCGGAATCGCGAGAGCTCATGCTGCGACGGCGTTTGCACGAGCCGCCGCCACACGTGCGCGATCTGCGCCCGGAGCTCCCGCGCCGACTCGACACGTTGATCGCGCACATGCTTGCGCGCACGCCAGGCGATCGAATCGCCAGTGCCGCGGAAGTCAGCGCGCAGCTCGATCCGGCGCTGGCGCTCAGCGGATGGGATCCGTCGTCGCTTCGCGCGTCAGCCAGGAGCACGCGGGTCACGCCGCAGATCACGCCGCTCGCGTCGGATCCGGCAATGCGGCCCACTGTGCGCATGAAACGGCACCGTGAGAGCATCACGCGAATGGTCGTCGGCGTCATCCTCGGGTCGGGCGCGCTCTTCGCCGGAATGCTTCTCTGGTCGCTGTGGTCGCGCGACGAGTCGGTGCAATCGACACCCTCCGCGACGACCGCTCTGCCAATGCCGCCGATCACCGTTGCGTCACCGACGGTCGCGCCGCTGACGAAGCCGTTGACGGATACGTCCAACAAGATCAAACCCCCGCCGGTTCATCGAACACCGGCAACTGTCGCGAAGAAGCCCGTCGCGACCGTCGATTCGACACCCGCACCGGCGCCTGTGGCAAGCGACGTTGCAAATGAGGAGGCGGCGATTCGCGAACCGTTGGAGAAATTCGCGCTCGCGGCAGGCCACGGCGAAGTGGCGATCCGTGACGCGTTCCCGGAAATCTCCCCGACGATCCTCGGGCAGCTGAAGGATTTCCTGGTGAAGGTCGACAACGTCACGGCGAAGGCCGCCTACGGCACGACGACGATCAACGGCGACAAGGCGGAGCTCAAGTTCACGGTCGCCTTCAACTTCATGTACCGCGATTCGAAGGCGCCCGGCACCGCGCAGTTCAAGTATCGCGCGACGCTGGCGCGTCACAAGGATCGCTGGGAAATTGCGGACCTGACGCCGATTCCCTGATCGCCGGACGCACGGCACGCCCGCAGCGCCGCGCTCTACGCAGTCTTCCCGATCTTGGTTCGCAGCTCCGCGATGACATCCTCGAGCAGGCGGGTGTCGACACCGGTATCCCACTCATCGCCGCGCTGCCAGTTCGCCTCGGCGCGCACCGACACCTGCTTCCAATCCTGCCCGAGGAAGCGGATCACCACTCGGGTGCGATAGCGCAGATCCGGCGCGCCGTTGCGGGTCAGGCTCGCCTGCCATGGGGTCATCAGGAAGCCGGCTCGTGAATCCTCGACGTCGATCGAGTAGTGCTGCGTCAGGAGATCCTCCGCCGCCTTGAACGCCACCGTCTTGGCCACATCCTCGCGCACGTCGATGACCTTGGTGAGTCGCACATCCGACGTGGTACGAACGAACGCTGGCGGCGGCCCCTCCACCGAAGTGATGGGACTGCGTAACTGCAACGAAGAACACGCAGCCAGTGGCGCGGCGAGCGCGATGACCCGCGCCCAATGTCGCCACGCCGAACTGGGTATGCCGTCTCGTGTTCCGGTACCGATAGTGCGAATCGTGACCTCGGGAGGATCGAGCTCAGTGACGCTGACGAAGCGGAGGGGGGAGCGCCAACAATACAACTTATCGCGCCGAGTCACAAACCGTCGTATTCACCCGAGTTTTTTCGCTCCCGAAATCACTGCTTGCACTGAGCCTTCGGGTTTGGCTTCGACTTGTCGACGACGACGCGATGGTCCAGATCCGCGACACGAAGCGCGACGTCGAACACCAACCGCGCGACGCCCGTGAGCTGGTCGTAGTCGATGTACTGCGGCTCGTCAGTCACCTGGTGGTAGTCACGGTGTCCCCCGGTCGAGAAGAACGTGATGGGAATCCCGTAGCGCGCGTACTCGTAGTGGTCGCTGCGACAGTAGTACTGCTGCGGGTGACCGTTCGCGTCGTACTGGTAGTCAAAATAAAATTTCGTCGGCTCCGTCTTGGCGACCGCCTCGACGAGATCCCCCAACTCGGTCGACAGTCGCCGCGAGCCGATGAGCTGCAGATAGCCAGGGCCCCCACCCTTTTCGTCCTGAGCGCCGCCGCGGCCGATCATGTCCATGTTCAGTTGCGCGACGATCGAATCGCGCGGAACGGTTGGATGATCCGTAAAGTATTCGGATCCCCACAGACCCTTCTCCTCGCCGGCATGCCACACGAAGACGAGTGAGCGCTTGGGTTTCTGCGTGCCCTTGGCGAAGGCTTCGGCAATCTCCAGCAGGGCCATGGACCCGGTGCCGTCATCGTCGGCGCCGTTGTAGATCGAGTCCAGGCGCGGCGGGTGAATCTTTCGAAGGCTGTCGAGGATGAGGCGAATCTTCGCGTTCTCCTCAGCAGTCGCCGGACGCTCCTGGTCGTCCTCGCCGCGCGGGCGAACGATCGTGTTGAACGCACGCAACGAATCGTGATCCACCGGCTCGTTGTTGAAGCCGACGTGGTCGTTGTGCGCACCGAGCGCGACGTACTGGCCCTTGAGCTTCGGATCGCTGCCCGGGAGAATGGCGATGACGTTGCGGCCGGGCGCCGGAACGTCGTCCCACTTTAGAGATCCATGAATCGTTCGGCCGGCCGTGCCCCTGGCCATGCCTGTGAGCGGGCCGCCCATGAGCGCCTCGCCCATCGCGTTGGTGATGTACATGAACGCGGGAACCGCCGGATCGTCGCCGTCGTCGCCCTTGAACGTCTGCGCCGGCTCGAGAAGCATCGCGCGCGTCGCTTGGTCGACTGCATCGAGGCTGACGACGCCGACTCCAGCCGCGCCGAGATAGTAGCCGCTGAGCTGCTGGCGATTCCCTCCCCAGATGAGCTTTCCGTCAGGGCCCTTCGGAACGGTCATGACGACAAACTTCCCCTCGGCTGCCGCCGGCTTGACCATGGTGGTCGTGTCGCCGTACACACCTCCGAAGATGGCCTCGACCCCGTCGAGGCTCCTCACCTTCCCGAAAACGCTGTTGTCCCTGGGGACATAGTCGGAACGCGCCGAAAAAGTCTTTCCGTCGACGGCCAGGGTGTTGCTCGCGCCCAGCGGGTGGTCGAACACCGGGATGTTCTGAAAGAACGTGCCGTTGTCGCCACCGGGCATGAGCCCCAGCCGACGCACCTCGCGCTCGATGTACGCGGTCGCCTTCAGGTGATACGGCGTGCCGACTTCGCGCCCCATCATGGAATCGTCGGCAAAGATGTACAGCCGCGTCATGAGATCCGCGGCGGTGATCGCCGGCGTCGTGGGCTGGGGAGCATGCTTGAGCGGGAGCTCCGCCTTCTGTGCGCAGACCAGCGCTGGCCACGAGGTCAACGCAACCGACATGAGCAAACGGACTCCCGAGACCGGCATGAGATGCTCCCAAGAAGGGTACGGGCGAAAACTAGCCATTTGTGCCGGCAGTCACTGTCGGGAAAGTGTCCGGCTGTCGGCGGGAACGGGCATCCAGGCCGCGATTTGCGGGACGTCCGGAAACGCGTAGTATCTAGCCGGTCCCAGCACTCCGAAAATGGCGCGCGTTACAGGGACAGTTGCAGGCCGCGTCATCCAGCCGGTACTCAATGAGAATCAGCGTCCCAACGGAAACCGCTCCGCGCGAGCTGCGCGTCGCGCTCGCGCCTGACAGTGTCTCTCGGTTGATCAAGCAGCAGAAGCTCGAGGTGGTCGTGCAGCGTGGAGCCGGCCTGCGTGCCGGCTTCCGCGACGACGCATATACGAGCGCTGGCGCCACGATCGCCGCCGACGCACGCGCCACATTCGCGGGGTCGAACATCGTCGCCAAGGTGCAGCCACCGAGCGCCGACGAAATCGCCCAGATGGATCCCGGCACCACGCTTCTGTCTTTGCTACGCCCGGGGCACAGCGCCGAGGTCGCGAAAGCGCTCGCCGATCGCGGCGTCAACGCCCTCGCCCTCGAGCTGGTGCCGCGAATCACGCGGGCACAGTCGATGGACGTCCTGTCCTCCCAGAGCACGGTCTCGGGCTACAAGGGAGTTCTGATCGGCGCCGAGACGCTCGGAAAGTTCCTACCGATGCTCACCACGGCGGCGGGCAACATCTCGCCGGCCAAAGTGTTCGTGATCGGGGCGGGCGTGGCGGGCCTACAGGCCATCGCAACCGCTCGCCGACTCGGAGGGGTCGTCTCGGCATTCGACGTCCGACCCGCGGCGCGCGAGCAGGTGCTGAGCCTCGGCGCGACATTCGTGGCGAACGAGTTGGTGAGCACGTCGGCGGAGGCGGCCGGTGGGTACGCGCGCGCCCAGACGCAGGACGAGCAGGCCAACACGCTCGCGGCAATCGGCAACCACATCAAGGATCAGGATCTCGTCGTCACGACGGCGCAGATTCCCGGTCGCACCGCCCCGCGCCTCATCACGAAGGAGATGGTCTCGTCGATGCGGGCCGGGTCGGTGATCGTCGATCTCGCTGCCGAAACAGGCGGTAACTGCGAGCTCTCCAAGCCGGGAGAAACGGTGCAGGTGGACGACGTCACGATCGTCGCGCCACTCAACCT
>Ga0310811_10012701_pt1 | contig 10941 bp, 11 predicted proteins | sample YCmetagenome_FD_207642 | JGI IMG/M metagenome (GOLD analysis project Ga0310811, IMG submission 207642) | Soil microbial communities from experimental microcosm in Duke University, North Carolina, United States - YC | ecosystem: Engineered > Artificial ecosystem > Soil microcosm > Unclassified ...
GGGGCGGATGCCGGCGGACTGGACCGCGCTTTGCGGCGCACCGGGGGACGCGGTGACGGGCGGCGTGGTCCGCGACTACATCGCCGGGATGACGGACCGCTATGCCCTGGCGGAATATCGCCGCGTTACGGGCAGGGATATTGCGCTGTAGCTGTTCGTGGACAACTACCTAACGCCATGATTCGGGCGTGGGTGGGTGCTAGATTAAGGACCTAGAATCGGAGCCGCCAGAATGGCCAATTACGAGAGGGACGATGTCCGCGTGTTCGACGGGGGCGACGACGAGGAAGACGTCGAGAGCTCGCGCCTGCCGCTGCTCATCGTCATCGCGCTGTTCGTCATCGCCGCGTTCGGCGCGGTGGTTTGGCTCGCCTATCAGAAGGGCGTTGCACAGGGTCACACGGATATCCCGCGCGTGATCGCTGCCCAGCCGGGACCTGCGCGCTCTGCGCCCGACAATCCCGGCGGCACGCCGACGCCCTATACAGGCCTCAAGATCTATCAGCAGCCGGCACCGTCGGAAGACGCGGCCAATGCCGATACCGCGCCGGATACCTCAAAGCCAGTGGAGACCCCGCCGCCTCCGGCCGCGGCCAAGCCTGTCGAGACGGCTCCGCCCGAGACCAAGCCGGTGACCGCGCCGCCCGCGGCGACGAAACCGGCCACGACCGCCACGGCAGCTCCGCCGCCCGCGACGGCCAGGCCTGAGACCAAGCCCATCGCGCCACCGCCGGCGACGACCAAGCCGGCTGCCGAGACGAAGCCTGTGACCCCTCCGCCGGCGGCGGTGAAGCCCGCAGCGACCCCGACAGCGCCGGCGGCAACCGCACCCGCGGCGGGTGGGATGCTGCTGCAGATCGGCTCTTACAAGTCGGAGGCCGAGGCGAAGGCGGCATGGGAGACCTATCGCAAAAAGCATGCGGTGGTTTCCGGACTGTCGATCGACATCCAGCAGGCGGATCTGGGCGCGAAGGGCACGTGGTATCGCCTGCGCATCGTCGGCGGCTCGAAGGCGCTCTGCGCCAAGCTGGTCGCTGACGGCGGCGCCTGCATCCCGGCGAAGTAGCCGCGGACCATGGAGCGCGTGCGCGCGATCTTCGGCTGCGCCGGGCCGGTGCTGGAGCCCGCCGAGGCGGCGTTCTTTCGCCGCGTGAAGCCATGGGGCTTCATCCTGTTCGCGCGCAATATCGTGGACCGCGAGCAACTGCGGACGCTGACGGCCGCATTGCGCGAGACGGTCGGCGACGAGAAGGCGCCGGTGCTGATCGACCAGGAAGGCGGGCGCGTCGCCCGGCTGAAGCCGCCGATTTGGAAAGAGCGTCCGGCGGCAGCGCGGTTTGGTGAACTCTATGCGCAGAACCACGAGGCCGCGCTGGAAGCGGTCTATCTCAATGCTCGGCTTATCGCGCATGACCTTACCGAAGTGGACATCTCCGTCGGTTGCCTGCCGGTGCTCGATGTGCCGGTGGCGGGCGCCGATGCCGTGATCGGCGATCGTGCCTTCGCGAGCGATCCGGCGGCAATCATCGATCTCGGCCGCGCGCAGATCGAAGGGTTAATGGATGGCGGCGTGCTGCCGGTGATGAAGCATGTGCCGGGTCATGGCCGCGCCAATGCGGATTCGCATCTCGCGCTACCCAGAGTTCCGACCGATGCGGAGGAACTGAGCGCGATCGATTTCGTGACCTTCCGCAGTCTCAACACCTGCCCGATGGCGATGACGGCGCATGTGGTTTACGAGACCATCGATCCGCAGCGCCCTGCGACGACCAGTCCCAAGGTGATTCGCGACGTGATTCGCGGCGAGATCGGCTTCGATGGCCTGTTGATATCGGACGATCTTTCCATGAACGCGCTGGACGGGCCCTTGTCGGTGCGTACAAAGGCTGCACAGTTTGCAGGCTGCGATGTCGTGCTTCACTGCAACGGCAAGATGGAAGAGATGGCCGAAGTGGCGTCCGAGACGAAACCGCTGGAGGGGTTGGCACTGCGCCGCGCGGAGCAGGCGCTGTCGCATCTCGCCGTGCCGTCGGCTTTCGACGTCGAAGCGGCCGAGACGCGGCTTGCCGCTCTTATGAGTGTGAGCGCATGAGCGACGCGGGCGAGAATTTCGACACTTTCGATGCCGTGACGCCTCCGCCCGAAGAGACGCTGATGGTGCATGTCGACGGCTTCGAGGGGCCGCTCGACCTGCTGCTGACGCTGGCGCGGAACCAGAAGGTCGACATCGCCAAGATCTCGATCCTGAAGCTCGCGGACCAGTATCTCGAATTCATCGAGTCCGCGAAGAAGATGAACCTCGAGCTTGCAGCCGACTATCTGGTGATGGCGGCGTGGCTCGCTTACCTGAAATCGCGGCTGATCCTGCCGCAGCCGCCGAGCGCCGATGGCGAGCCGACGGCGGACGAGATGGCGACGCGGCTGCGCTGGCGCCTGCAACGGCTCGAGGCGATGCGCCAGGCCGCTGCGCGGCTGATGGCCGGCGACCGGCTCGACCGCGACGTGTTCGGACGCGGCGATCCCGAGCCGGTGAACGTGGTCAAGCTGCGCACCTACAAGGACAGCCTGTTCGATCTGCTCTCGGCCTATGCCGTGCAGCGGACCAAGAAGCTCGGCGGCAAGACCTATGTCCGCCAGCAGGCACCGGTGCTGCAGATCGAAGAGGCGCGGGGTCGGCTGGAGCGGATGCTGGGACGCATTCCCGATTGGAGCGGGCTCGACCGGCTCCTGCCGTTCGAATGGTCGGGCGGGCAGCGGCGGCGCTCGGCGCTGGCCTCGACGCTTCTGGCCTGTCTGGAACTTGCCCGCGACGGCAAGATCGAAATCCGCCAGATGGCCGCCTTCGAACCCGTTTTCGTGCGCGACCGCAGCGCACCCATGCCAGAGGTAAGCCCATGAGTGGAGTTGCCCGCCTCGTCGCCAAGATCGGAACCGAAATGGGAGTGGACGTGGAACAGGAGGGGGCCGCAGACGCGGTCGAGACGCCGGCCGTGGAGGCTGTGGGCGTGAACCCCGAGCATGTGCGGATGACCGAGGCGCTGCTCTTCGCGGCGGCCGAGCCGCTGGACACGAAGGCGCTGGCGGGCTCGCTGCCGGAAGGCGCGGACATCGACGCGATCCTGGCCCAGCTTCAACGGATGTATGAGAAGCGGGGTGTAAACCTCTTACACGTCGCGGGAAAATGGCAATTCCGTACCGCGTCGGATCTCGCCTTCCTGCTGCGCAAGGAGCAGCCGGAGCAGCGCCGCCTGAGCCGTGCGGCGATCGAGACGCTTGCCATCATCGCCTATCACCAGCCGGTGACGCGCGCCGAGATCGAGGACATCCGCGGCGTGATGCTGTCCAAGGGCACGCTCGACGTGCTGATGGAGATCGGCTGGGTGAAGATCCGCGGCCGCAAGCGCACGCCGGGCCGCCCGGTGACGTTCGGCACGACGGAGGCCTTTCTGGTCCAGTTCGGGCTGGAGAACGTGAACCACCTGCCGGGCGTCGACGAGCTGAAGGCCGCCGGCTTCCTGGAAGCGATCCCGCCGGCCGGCTTCGACGTGCCGAACCCGAGCGACGAGCTGGGGCCGGACGAGGATCCATATGTCGAGGGCGAGGAAGTCGCTGACCTCGCGACCGGCGGGCCGGAGCTCGGTTAGCCGCGGTGGGCCGGTTCTGGTAGGACCGGGCTCCTGACGAAATGGGAACAGGCCTTGCCGCTCCGAAAGCTCTTCCGCCCAAGCGGCAAGAGGAGCTGGCGGAATACCTGATCGATCTGGCCGAGGAGCCATCGCCTGACCGACGAACGGCGGGCTGAGGTGCGTCTGGCTTTGAAGGAGTTGAACGAGGGCAAGACCGCGACCCAGGAAGAAAGGGACGCGCTTTGGCGCCGCGCGCATTCGCGCAACTGGAGGCCATTCGCGTTTTTCTCGACGAGCGCAGTCCGATCGCGGCGACCCGCGAATGGAGCGGCGTTCGCTATCCCTATGTGATCGTCTAACGGGTGTTGGACCGCAATCGCACTGTCGAGATCGCAGGTGTCTTTCAGACTTCGCTTGGCGAGCGGACGCTTTGGTTTTCGGGTTCCGCTTGCAGCAGCAATCCTGTTGCAGCAGGTGCGCTTTCACTCGAAAATCGCGCTCTGCCATTTGCGTTGGATATCCGTTGTTCTCCTACTCGATCTCGGGACTTTCGGTTGCTTCCGATATGCCGTTGCCGGGGGCGATTGCGGCTGACGGTGTCGGCGAGAGATATGTGCGGCTGCGGCGCGCTACCGTACCGGTGAGTCTGGGTGCTGTCGCGGGGCGCGCGCCGCTTTGCGAGATCGCGGGGGACCGCTTCCTGCTGCGGATTCCGGGGATCGCACGGTTTCTGATCTCGGCGGGGCGGGAGATCGCGTTCGAGATCGACGAGCGGATCGCGGAGGCCGATGCGGCGGTGTTTCTCGGCGGCGTGGCGTTCGGGATCCTGCTGCATCAGCGTGGGCAGGTCGTCTTGAACGGCAGTGCGGTCGCGGTGAACGGCAGGGCGGTGGTGTTTTGCGGCGCGTCAGGGGTGGGGAAGTCGGCGCTGGCCGCTGCGCTCGTGAAGCGGGGCTATCCGATGGTTGCGGACGATATCTGCGCAGTTTCGGATGGGTCCGTTCATCCGGATGTCGCGCAGTTGAAGCTCTGGCAGGACGCGATTGAGAGGCTGGAACTCGCGGACGCGCGCGGCGAACGGGTTCGCAGCCGTCTCGAGAAGTTTCATGTGCAGCCCGCGCAGGTTTGCGCGGGCGCCGTTCCGCTCGGCGCGGTCTATGCCATGCGCGAGATGCGGCCGCCGGATGTCGTGGGGATCGCGCGCTGCAATATCGTCGATGTCGCGCTGACCTTGCGCCGGGCCGCCTATCGGCCGCTCGTGGTGCGGGAGATGGAGCAGGTTCCGCGCTATCTGAAGGCCGTCTCGGAGATCGGGCGCACCGCGGGCATCTTTCATCTCGTGCGGTCTTATGACTTCGCGGCGCTGGACGATCTGGCCGCGCGGCTGGAAGGGCATTGGCGGGAAATCGGTTTGCTGGAGGCCACGCCGTGACGCGCACGATCTGGCTCGCTTCCTATCCGAAGTCCGGCAACACCTGGTTCCGGATGCTGGTGGCCAACCTGTCGGCGGAGTCGCCGCTCGACATCAACGATCTGCCGGAACGCGGCGGCATAGCCAGCGCGCGGGCGCCGTTCGATCATCTTCTGCTGGTCGATCCGGCCTTCTCACCTTCGACGAAATCGACGTGCTGCGGCCGCGCGTCTATGAAGCCTTGGCGCGCGGCGCGGAGGACGGCGAATACGACGAGGGCGAGGCACTGCCCGAGGTCCGGTTCGTGAAGACCCATGACGCCTATACGCTTACACCGGCGGGCGAGCCGCTTTTGGCAGGCGCGCGCGGCGCCGATGGCGCGATCCTGGTGGTGCGCGATCCGCGCGATGTGGTGTCTTCGCTCGCCTATCACAATCGCTGGACCCTCGACCAGGCGATCGATTTCATGAACGATCGGAACGCAGGCTTCTGTGCGCGGCCGGGGCGGCTTCAAGAACAGCTGCGCCAGCAGCTTCCCGGCTGGAGCGGCTATATGACAAGCTGGCTCGAACAGACGGATATCCCGGTCCATCTCATCCGCTATGAGGACATGCACGAGGATACGCATGGCGTTCTGCGGCGCGCGCTCGAATTTGCCGGCCGAGACGCGAGCGAGGAAGAGCTGCGGCGCGCGATTGCCTCAGCGAATTTCTCGGAGCTGCGGCGGCAGGAGGACGACAAGGGCTTCCGCGAGGCGCCACGGACAGGGTCGCCTAGGCCGTTCTTCCGCCGCGGCGAGGCCGGTGCGTGGCGCAGCGAACTCAGCAGCCAGCAGATTGCGCGGATCGAGACTGCGCATGCGCCTATGATGCGGCGATTGGGCTATGCTCCCACAGCTACGCAGGAGACCGCATGACGATACGCAGGCGGGGAGAATGGCTGTCGGCGATGCTTGGCGGCGAGATGGTGATGATGCGCGACGGCAAATATATCGGGCTGAGCGAGGTGGGTGTGCGGATATGGGACCTGCTCGAGACGCCGCAGGATATCGGCAGCCTGTGCGCGCAATTGCAGCGCGAATTCGCGGTCGATGAGGCGACCTGCCGCGCCGAGGTCGAGAATTTCCTGGGCCAGTTGGCCGAGCATGGCGCCGTCGAGTTCAGCAAATGACGGATGCGAGCGCGTTCCGGCGCGACGGCTATGCCGTCATCCCGAACCTGATCGAGCCGGCGCTGGTGCGGTTCTTCTGGTCTTATGTCCATACGAAGTTCGCGAGCCAGCTTCTGTCGTCGGGCGATGCGCGGCTGCCGAACACGCCGGGACGCTATGGCGATCAGGCCTTCGACGGGCTGCTGGAGCATGTCCGCCCGGAGGTCGAGCGGTATTGCGGGCTCGCGCTCTATCCGACGTTTTCCTATTTCCGGCTCTACAAGCGCGGCGACGTGCTCAGCCGGCATCGCGACCGTCCGGCCTGCGAGATCAGCGTCAGCCTGAACATCGGGCAGGTGCCGGACGCGCCCTGGCCGCTGCATCTCGAGACCGCGGCCGGCGCCGTCGCGGCGTCGCTCGGGCCGGGCGAGGGGTTGCTTTATCGCGGCCACGATCAGGCGCATTGGCGCGAGGCGTTCGCGGGAACGCAGATGGTGCAGGTGTTCCTGCACTATGTCGACCGCAACGGGCCTTTCGCCAATCTGAAGTTCGACGAGCGCCCGACCTTGATGCGGCGGCCGGAGAAACCGCAGACGGTTCCCTAGCTGCGATTGTCGCGCCGGTGCCATTCGGCGAAACGGGCGTGGAGGAAGGTACGGGCGGCGTGGCGCATCGCGACTTCTGAGCTGCGCGGCGCGAGCATCGCGCGCATGCGGGGGAAGTCGAACAGCTTGGCGAGATGTTTGTCTTGCTCGAGACGCGCGATTTCGGTGTCGAACTGTGGCGTTGCGCGGGCCATCATCTGTTCGAAGTCGGGAATGAGCGAGTCGTTGGCGCGGCCGCGGGACTGGAATTCCGGCGGGTAGATGTCGGCGAGCGCGAGGCGCGCGAGATGACGGTCGCGGCCATTCTTGACGTGCAGGTGTTCCGGGATCGCGAGGGCGAGCTCGACGACGCGCTTGTCGTGGAAAGGCTGGGTGAATTCGAGGCCGTGCGCGGCGGCGAGCAGCGCGCCGCCGGCGACGTGGCCCGATTGCTGGCGGCGAAGGATCGCGGACATCTGCGGGGCCGGCTCGTTACTGCGCCGCCAGGGGCCGGTCGCGATCTCGCCGTCGTCACTGCGTGCGAGATCGATCAAGGCTGGCGTTACCGGTGCGGCCGGGCCGCGAAGGGGTAAGCCGGTGCGCAGGCGGTGCCAGAGGCGCGCGAGCGGAGCGGGCAGGATTTGCGAGACGATTTCGCTTCTGATCGCGCTGGCGAGCGTCGCGCGGCTGTGGCGGCGATAGGCGTGGAATTCGCGCAGGAAAAGCGCGAGCTCGCCGCGCAGCAGGCGGCGGGCGAGCCAGCCCGTGCCTTTGGGATTGAGCGTGTAATCGCCGCCATGGCCGTCCATCAGCACGCGCGCGCCCGCGCCGGCGGCTTCGCGGCAGAGCGCCTGTGCGGCGTAGCGATTGGGACTGTAGGGCTCGCTGCTTTCGAGAAAGTTCCGCTGCATGCCGGTGAGCACGTCGATGCCGTCGCGTGTGACGAAGTGCAGATCGAGATGCGGCATGTGCCGCGCGAGGATGTTCGCCCATTTGCGCACGCCGCGCGTGGGATCGGTCCCGACGGAGGTGACGCAGACGAGCTTCCTGCCCGAGGGAAGCGCGTTTCCGCTCAATCCCGCGATGGCACCGCTGTCGAAGCCGCCGCCGAGCATCAGGGCGGGGCTTTGACGGACGCGGCTGACACGGCAGGCGACGGCTTCGGCGAGAGTCTCGCGATAGGCCTGCACGTAATAGGCATCGTTCCGGTTCAGGTGCCGCGGATCGGCTTTCGGTTGCCAGTAGCGCTGTGTGGCGATCTCGCCGGAGGGTGAGGCGCGCAGGATGGTGCCGCCTTCGAGACCGAAGATGTTCTTGAAGATCGTTGCGCCGCCAGTCGGCGTGCGATCGACCATGAGGCGCCGCGCGAGCATGGCGTCGTCGAGCGTCTCCGGCACGTCGGGCAGGGCGCTCAGCCCTTTGACCTCGCTCGCGAAGACAAGAGCGTCCTTGCCGATGTGATAGTGCAGATGGCGCTGGCCCATATGATCGCGCGCCAGAAGCAGCGTGTTGCGCGCGCCGTCCCACAGGGCGAAAGCGAAGTCGCCGATCAGATGCTCGACGCAAGCCTCGCCCCATTGCGCATAGGCTTTGAGGATGAATGCGCTGTCAGGAAGCGTCTCGGGCGTTTCGATCGTTAAGGCGGCGGCGAGGGCGTCACGATTGTCGAGCCGCGCATCGGCGACGAGCGCGATGCGGTCCTGGCGAAGGGGCTGGGTTTCAAAGTCGTCCTCGCGGGTCACGCGCAGCAGGAGATGGCCGAGCCCGATGGGGCCGTCGCGCCACTGGCCGCGTCGGTCGGGACCGCGATGCGCGAGCCTGTTGGCCTGACGCGCAAGATCGCTGTCGCGCACATCGGCGCCGTCGAAGCGCAGCACGCCGTGAAGCCCGCTCACGGGGTGGCTCCGCGCTCGGAATCCATGATGGGGAACGTTATGGGGAAGCGATCAGCTGCCGTTGAGCGAGCCCGGCGAGTGGGTCTCGAAGCCGAAGCCGCTGGAGGTTTTTGCACGGGTCTCACGGCGAACGGAGCTCACGATGACGACCGGCGTAGCCCAGGTTTTGAGCGGCGACTGGTCGGCTTTCAGTTCATCGGAACGCTCATCGATCATCGGTGCAAGCCTGTGAGTGGTGCGAGTCAAAAATATCCGAACTGGTTCATTGCACGCAAGTAACGACAACTTTCGCGTGTGCGGCGTGCTCTGCGAATGAGATCGCTGCCAACTTAGTCTTCGAGTTCCACCACGACCGCTTCGCCATTTTCGAGCGCGATGGCGAGATTGCCTTTGCGCAGGGCGAGTGCGTCGTTGCCGAAGACTTGCGCGCGCCAGCCATGCAGCGCGGGGACGCCTTCGTCTTCTTCGGCGGCGAGGCGCTCGATATCGTCGGCGTTGGCGATGAGGCGCGGCGCGACGCCCGCAGATTCCGCGCGCAGGCGCAGCAGCGTCTTCAGGAGATCGACGGCGGCCTGGCTCGGCTCGCGGCGGCGGCGGGGGCGATCGTGTTCGAGGGGCTCCGGCGGCTTGGCCTCACGGCCTTCCTCGAGCGCCTCCATCAAGCCTTTGCCCATGCGCGAATTCGCGAAGCCCTTGGGCACGGCGCGGATGCGCTCGAGCGCCTCGCCATCGGCGGGCGGGTGGGCGGCGATCTCCATCAGCGCCTCGTCCTTCAGCACGCGGCCACGCGGTACGTCGCGCGACTGCGCTTCGCGCTCGCGCCAGGCGGCGATGGCCGCGATCATGGCGAGGAAGCGCTTGTTCGAGGTGCGCGGCTTCAGCCGCTTCCAGGCGTTCACGGGGTCGAGCTCGTAAAGCTCCGAGTCCTGCAGCGCTTCGATCTCTTCCTGCACCCAGCTGGCGCGGCCGGTCTTCTCGAGCTGCTTCTTCAGGTACTCGTAGATCGTGCGCAGATGGGTGACGTCGCCGATGGCGTAGTCGAGCTGCTTCTTCGAAAGCGGGCGGCGCGACCAGTCGGTGAAGCGCGAGGATTTGTCGATCTCGACATGGGCGATGCGCCGGCAGAGCGTCTCGTAGGAGGCGGCATCGCCGAAGCCTGCGACCATCGCGGCGATCTGGGTATCGAACAGCGGATGCGGGATGAGGCCGCCCTGGTGGTGCAGTATCTCGATATCCTGCCGCGAGGCATGGAGCACCTTCACGACATCGGGGTTCTTGAGCAGGTCGTAGAAGGGCTGGAGGTCGATTCCGTCGGCGAGCGGGTCGACGATCGCCTCGACACCGGGCGCGGCGACCTGGATCAGGCAGAGCTTCGGCCAGTAGGTCTGGTCGCGCATGAACTCGGTGTCGAGCGCGAGGTAGGGGGCGCCTTGAAGGTCCGCGACCAATGCCCGGACGCCGTCTGTGGTCTCCACGATCCGCATCGGATCGTGATAGCGGATTCGGCGTGCCGATGCGCGCGGCTATTTGGCCGTTTTCAGGCCCACCGTACGGCCCGGGATGCCGGCGGCGTCGAAGTAACGGCGGCCATCGGCCTCCTGGTACTCCAGGATCGTCCGCACGCCGTCGACCGTCGGTGGGGCTTCGAGGACCTTGGCGGCGTAGGGAACCGGCTTGCCGCCGAGCAGGGCCTCGGTCGCGGCGCGGCCGGTAAGGGTGCCGGGGCTGGTCAGCTTTATCCCCAGGATTCGGGCGAGGGTTGGCGCGATGTCGGCGTTCGAGACCGGCGACGGGTCGGCGAAGCCCTTTTTGAAATCGGGACCGAGGGCGGCCATGAAGTTGCGGGTGTCCGCGCGGCTGAAGCTGCCATGCATGCCCTGGCCGGTATGGAGCGACGTGTCGGCGATCTCGACCGCGCAGAGCTGGTCGCCGAGGGCGCAATCCTTTGCGACCCAGTTGCGGAAGCCCATGATGATCGCAGGCCGCGGCATATGCGAGGAGCCGGCGAGATTGACAGCGCTCATCGGCAGCGCGCCCGGGAAGGCGCCGGGATCGGCGCTGAGCAGCGCGTCGTTGACGAAGAGCGCGCCGGCATAGGGCGCCTTGACCAGCTGGGCATAGATCGTCTTCGCGACCGTTGCGCCGCCGGGGGCGTAGATGAAATCGCTGCCGCCATTGGCGACGACGACGGCTTGCGGCGCATCGGGCGAGGGACCGATCAGTGCGCTGCCGCGCACGGGATGCGTGCCGTTGGCATCGAACAGGATCTCGCCATT
>Ga0310811_10012702_pt1 | contig 10941 bp, 6 predicted proteins | sample YCmetagenome_FD_207642 | JGI IMG/M metagenome (GOLD analysis project Ga0310811, IMG submission 207642) | Soil microbial communities from experimental microcosm in Duke University, North Carolina, United States - YC | ecosystem: Engineered > Artificial ecosystem > Soil microcosm > Unclassified ...
GATGATGAGCGGCGGATTGTGTCCCGCGTTGCAGTATGTCAGGCGCCCATCGTCCATGAGCGCTCCGTACATGAGCGTGACGAACCGCGATTCGATGCCGCGGCGGTACAGGGCGAGATTGACCCGTGCGATCGTCTGGCACGGCGTGTCGCTCGCCGCCGCCTGTGCGGCGAAGATTCCCTGCATCATGGCGCTCAGGAGCGCCGCTGGAGGGCCCTTCCCCGCCACGTCGCCCAGCGCGAAGCCGAACGAGCCATCGGGCAGGTCGACGTAATCGTAGAAGTCTCCTCCGATGGAACGACACGGAATCGACGCGGCTGCCGTGCGGAAGACGGCGCTGATCCGCGCGGCTTTCGGCAGGAGCGCCTGCTGAATCTCCGCGGCGATCCGCATCTCCTGCTCCATCTTCGCCTTCTCCATCGTTTCGCGATAAAGGCGCGCGTTTTCGATGGCGACGGCCGCTTCGGTGGCGAGCGTTTCGAGCGCGCCCCGCGTGGAAGACGAGAAGAACGTGCCCTTCTCCCGGCTGTCGAGATAGAGCACACCAATGCGCTTTTCGTCCGACGCTGCGTCGGCGCGATCCAGGTAGCGGACGAGCCGCAGCGGGACGCACTGAACGTTGCGGATGCCCAGCGCGACGGTCCCCATGTGAACGTTTGCGAGGTCCCCGTCGAGCAGGTCCGCAACGATGCGCGGCTCCCCCGTCGTGAACACTTCCTCCGGAATCTTGCGGCTGGTCGCGAAGCTGTTGCCGGGCAGCGTCTGACGGCGCTTGCTGCGGCCGAGCTTGAACTCGAGCGCGCCTTCCGGATTGGCGAGCATGATGAAGCCGCGCTCGGCGGAGGTCACTTCGATCGCCGAATCGAGCACCAGCGCCAGCACGTCGTCCAGAACGCGTCCGCTGCCGAGTGCCCGCAGGCCTTCGAGAAGGGCTGCAATCTGCCGCAGGTCGCCGATGGCGGTCGTCGTCGTCCGATCCTGAGACTGCGCCGCTTCCGCGAGCAGGAAGACCATTTCGGCGCCGCCGCTGCGTCCAAGACGGATCCGGTCGCCGTGCGCAAGCCTGCGCTCTTCGACCTGCTCGTCGTTGACGTACGTGCCGTACCGCGAATTGCGATCGCGCAGGACGAACGTGCCGTTCTCGTTGGCGATTTCGGCATGGTCGCGCGAAACCTCGCTGCCGGCGAGACGGAGGTCGTTCGTTTCGCGACGACCGATTCCGAACGACGACCCGGAGATCGGAACGACCCTCCGGCCAAGCGCGTCGGTGACCTCCAAGCGTGCGTCCATGCCCAAATCGTGAGTTTATCAGACAGACAGGAATGCCAGGTCAGGACGTGACCCTGACCGGTGGCTGTCGACGCGAGACTACCGCCTGGCAACGCGGACGATCACCAGTACGAGGGCAATCGCCGCCAGCACTCCGGCTGCCGGGACCTCCCAGGAAGCCTGGTATTGCGGTGCAATCCGGCCGGCCTCGCCCAGGAACAGCGCCGCGAGCACCAGCAGGACGAGCGCGGCGGTCGAGAGTAGCGGGGTACGGCGACTTCGGATCGGAGCCGGGCGGCGAATCGGGTCGGTCGTCGCCGTGCCGCACCGGTAACAGACGATAGCTTTGTCGGCGATTTCAGTGCCGCATTGCCGGCAAATCACCAGCGCCCCACGATCACGCGCACCGCGGCCGTCGCGCCACCCATGTCCTTCTCGCCGAGATCCGCCGCAAGGCCGCCGTCGAACGCGTTGGGAACGGCGGCGTACTGGGCCTCGAAACCAATGCCGACCACCGGGTGGACGCGCCATTCCACGCCGCCCAGGCCGAGATAACCGGTTTTCCGCAAGGAAAGCGCATCGGCGGGATCGTCGCCGCTTTCGGAATACGACCAGCTGCCGACGCCGCCGCCGGCATACGCGACCCACTTCGCACCCACCAGGCCGCGGAAGCCCGCCGCGCCATAGACCGGTGTGATGGACACCTTCAAAGGAATTCCAAGGCGGAAGACCTGTCCGTTGAGATCGAACGCCCGCTGGCCCGTCTTCCCGAAATGGGTCACGTCGCCGCGCACGAACCAGTGGCCTTTGACGACGTCGACGCCGCCGCCGAAGATGGCCCCCTTGGGCGAGTCGAAAATCCCCTTGAACGTTTCCGATGCGGTGAATCGCTCGATCCCGACGAGCCCTTCGGCGCGGACGGCCAGCTTGTTGGAGAGCTTTGGTTTCGGTTTCGGCCTCGGCAGCGGATGCTGTACCGGCGGCTGTGTTCGTGGCGCGCTCGTCTGGGCTGTCGCGGGCATGGCTGCGACCGACAGCAGGATCGCCGAGAGTGCGGCGGCGAGAGGCGTCTTCATTTCGCCAGCCCCAATCCCCTTAGCGTCGCGCGTGCGTCGACGAGCCCGGCACCATATTGGTCGTCGCGTCCGGGAGGACCGAGATCCCTCGCAAAACGCTTCAACGCGGCCTCAATGGCCGCCGGATTCGTGATCCCCTGCTGATACAACAGTGCCGCGACGCCCGACACGTGCGGCGTCGCCATCGACGTGCCCTCGAAGAAGAAATACGCGAACGCATCGAACCTTGGCGCGTGGTAGTCGGCGGGATCCAGCTGGAAGGTGTCGACGAGATCGAGATCGAGCGTCTGCTGGAGGACGCCGCCGGGGCCGCCGCCGAGATCGAAGTTTCCGCCCGGCGCCGCGATTTCCATGTAAGACGCCGTTCCAGAGTACGGCGCCCGCTGCAGGTCGGATCCGACGGCTGCCACGGCGACGGCGCCGTCGATCGACCCGGCAAGCTGCGCGACGACTTCGGTCGGATTCCCGTTCTGGAAGTCGTTGCCGCCGGCCACCGCGAGGAATGCGCCTTTTCCGACGGCATATCGCATCGCGGATTCGACCACCGGCGCCGGCGGACCGTTACGGCCGAAGCTCATGTTGATGACATTCGCGCCATTGTCGGCCGCATACCTGATCCCGCGCGCGACGACGTCGTCACTCCCGACGTTCGGCGAATTGAAAATGTCGTCCCAGTCGGACGAAATCACCTTGACCGGCATCAGCTTCACGTTGAACGCCACGCCGGCCGCGCCCTGGTTGTTGTTCGTCAATTCGCCGAGCGTCCCAGTCACATGCGTGCCGTGGCCGTCCATGTCCACGGGGTCGGCATCGTCCCAGATGAAGTCGTGCGGCGCGACGATGCGGTCCGGCGTGACGATGTCAGGGGCCGGCGCAAAAGCCACGTCGATCTCCCCGAGCGCCGGATAGCTGACGCCGTTCTGCGTGAACTCGCCCGCTGTCATTCGGAACACGATGTTCTCGAACGCGAGCCCGGTATCGAGAATGGCCACGATCACAGACGAAGAGGCGCCTGGCTGCACGTCCCACCCGCGTTCGAGGTTGATCGCGGGAAGGTTCCACTGCTCCTTGTAGAAAGGATCGTTGGGGACGAAGTTCGCGTATTCGCGGTAATCCGCCTGCGCGTACTCGACGCCCCTCGTGTCGCTCAACCGTGCGGCCGCCTCCTCCGGATTCACCCCTGGTGCAAGGCGGACGACGTCGTAGTCGGCGTAGGCAGGGCGATCGATCGATGTCACCTGGACGCCCGCGCGCGCGAACGCGCGGAGCGAACGCGAGCGCCCGTCCCGGAAGCGCACGAGCACGCGATCGGGAAGATACGGACCGCGTCGACCCGTATCGATGGTACCGGCGCTGCGGCGAGGAATTTCCGAGCGAAGCCCGCGATCGATCGGTCCGGCGACCGCGGTGCTGATCGCAGTGCGCGCTGGGGCGGGCTGCTGGGGGGACGCGACGAGCGTTCCTGCCGCGACCGCGCACACCAGGACACCCTGAAACACACGTGAAACGATTGAGCGCATAGGAGTGATCTCGACCACAGCCGAGTGTATCCCATGCGCTCCGCCGCACCGATCACGAGGCTTTCAGCGCGATGACCGGGTCGATCCTCGTTGCCCGCAGCGCGGGAATCGCGATCGCAAGGAGCGCAACCGCGATGAGCGTTCCCGCCCCTATCACGTAAGTCAGTGGATCGCCGGCGTCGATCCCGAAAAGAAGACCGGCCACGATCCGCCGCCCGGCAACAGCACCAGCCAGACCGACGATCGTCCCGATGAGGGACAGGCGCAATCCGTCGGAAAGCACGAGCCGCAGCAGGTCGCGGCGGCTGGCGCCGTGCGCAGTGCGAATCGCAAATTCCTGGGTGCGCTGGCCGACCATGTAGGCGAGCACTCCGTAGAGGCCGATGGCGGCGAGCAGGAGCGCCGCTCCGCCGAAGAGTCCAATCAGGACCGCGGCGAAACGCTCCGAGCCGATCGAATCGCTGACGATCGACTCGAGCGTGCGTACGCGCGCCAGCGGCACCACGGGATCCAGCGCGCGGAGCGCGGCGCGGATCTCGGGGACGATGGCTGCGGTGTCCGCTGTCCGCCCTTTGGCGACGAGCGTCAAAGACGAGAAGTACGGATGCTGCTGATAAGGCTGGTAAACCTGCGCCGTAGTACGCTCATCGAGCCCGTATTGCTTCACGTCGCCGACGATGCCGACGATTTCGGTCCACGCCCCCGGTCCTTGTGAGATGCGAAGCCGCTGGCCGATCGGATCCTGCGCCGGAAAGTACTTGCGCGCCATCTCCTCGTTGATCACTGAAACCGGCAGCGTGGTCGCGACGTCGGAGTCCGCCGGCAGCCGCCCGCGGACCAGCGGAATCCCCATCGTGCGAAAGAAGTCGTGGTTTACCGCATAGAAGTTGGCCGACGGACGATCCGTCTCGCCCGGCACAGGATGTCCCGCTATCTCGAACGACGAGACGGAATCGTTGACCAGCGGCACGCTCTCCGTCAGGCCCACGGATTCGACGCCGGGCAGGTGCCGCACGCGCTCCAGCAGCGCCGAAAAGAACGCGGTCCGCGAGGCGTCTGATTCGTACTTCACCGACGGCAGGCTGATGTCCGCAATGACGACACGGTCGGGATTGAATCCCGGCGACACTGCCGACAGCCTCTCGAAACTGCGAATCAGGAGTGACGCACCGATGAGCAGCATCACGGCCATCGCGATTTCGACGGTGACGAGGAGGTTGCGCGTGCGGCGGGCAGGAGCGGCGGCTCCCTGACGTCCGCCGGCGGCGAGCAGAGTGCGCACGTCCGTCCGCGCAGCGTAGCGCGCAGGCAGCAGGCCGAACAGCAGCGGAGTGATCACCGCGAGCCCGAGCGCGAAGAAGAGCACGGGGACGTCGAGCGAAATCGTTTCCTGCCGCGGCAGCGCGCCGGGCAGGAGCGCCAGCAGGCCGCGAACCATTCCGATTGCCAGCAGCACGCCGAGCACGGCGCTCGTCAGCGAGACGAGCGCGTTCTCGACGAGCAGCTGCGTGATGATGCGAGCTCGGGGCGCGCCGAGGGCGGTGCGGATCGCCAGCTCCCGAGCGCGGGCGGTGCCGCGCGCCAGCAGCAGGTTCGCCACGTTGACGCAGGCGATGAGCAGGACCAGCGCCACGGCCGCAATGAGCACGAGCAGCGCCGGCCGGACGCTCCGCACCTGGTAGTCCTTCAACGAAAACGCCAGGACGTCCCAGCCGCGGTCGTCGTCCGGATGCTCCTCAGCCAACTGGCGGGCGACGCGATTCAAATCCGCGCGGGCCGCCTCGAGCGTGACGCCCGGCTTCAGTCGTGCGATCGCCGACAGGTAGTGGCTGCCGAACCGCTGCCGCTCGTCCGGCGTGAACCCCATCGGCAGCCACAGCTCCGTGTTGCGTGAGGGGAACTCGAAACCTGCCGGCATCACGCCCACTATCGTTGCGGGTTCACCGCCGATGCGCACCACGCGCCCGAGCACCTGACCGCCGCCGAACCGGCGCTGCCATGCGCCATACGAAAGCACCAGTGTCTGCTGTGCGCCGTGGCTGTCGTCCTGGTCGGTGAATCCACGACCGAGCAGCGGGGAAACGCCCAATGTTGAGAACAGGTTGGCTGTAACCTGCTGCGCGACGACGCGCTCGACGTCCCCGGAGCCGGTATCGAGGGTCGCGCCGGATCCCCCGTAGGCGGCCATGGACGAGAAAGAGGTGGTCCGGTCGCGCCAGGTGAGAAAGTTGCCGGGCGCGACGGAGAACTCGGGGAACTGCGGCAGGCGCCGTTCGCGCAGCCGGAGCAGCCGGTCGGGGTCGCTGTACGGCAGCGGACGCAACAGAACCGCGTTGATGACGGTGAACGTCGCTGCGTTGAAGCCAATCGCCAGGGTCAACATCGCGAGCGTCGTGATGAGGTGGCCCGGGTGCGCGAACAGGGATCTCAGGGCGTCATGGATGTGCCGCGACACGCATGTTGGACGGGGGAGCGGGCAGCAAGGGTTGCCCGCCGTTTCACAGTTTTCCGTCCCGACCTTGCACGGCCCGACAACACGCCGCTAGAATTGATGACAGCGCTTTCATGAAAGTGTTCCGCTCGACGTGCCGACGCCGGGTCCTGATCGCGGCTTTCCTGCCGTATCTGCTGCTGTCGGTGTTCGTGGACTTCGTCCACCTGCACCCGCTGCTGACAGGTACGGTGCCGCAAATCTCGGCCGCCAGGCACGTGGCAGCCTGTACGGGCCAGCCATGCCGGAGGGGCGACTCGCCATGCGCCATTTGTCAATGGCTGCGCGCGGGCACGGGTCTGCAGGCATCATTCGCGGTCGGACCCTCGATCGTGCTGCTTGCGCAGTCGGTATCGCTGCCTGTCATGCAGGCGCGCGGCAGCCCGGCATCGCTCTCGATAGATCTCCGCGGCCCTCCTTCCGCCCTCATCGCGTAATCCCCTTCATTTTTGACGTGCTGCCGCTCCGCTGACGCGCGGACCGACAGCCCGCGCGCGTGCCGCCGACGGTGTCGTCGTACACCCGCACGAGCGCCGCGCGCCGTGCGCCCGTTCCGAGATTTGCGAGGGCTCGATGCGTCAGTGGATACGAACAGGCTGGTGTGTGTGTGCCGCGGCTGGTGGAGTGCTGCTGGTGTCGCCGCCCGCGAACGCCCAGACGTCGCCGTTGGTGACGCGCGTGACGCTGCAGGAAGCCGTGCAGATGGCCGTCGCGCGGAATCAGGCGCTCCAGGCGCAGCGGATGGCGGTGGATGCGTCCCGCGCGGACGAGATCACCGCCGGGCTGAAACCGAACCTCGGATTGTCATTCAGCGCCGATGGCTTCCCACCGTTCTCGCCGCATCAGATCAACTGGGACTTTCTGAAAGACCAGACCAGCTACAGCACGTCGGCGAGCTACCTCTTCGAGCGGGGAGGCAAACGCCAGAACCGGATTGCCGTGGCAAAGTCCACGACCGACGTCGCCGAGAAGACCGCGCTCGATGCCGAGCGTTCACTCCGCTTTCAGACCGCACAGGCCTTCGTGCAGGTGCTCCTGGCGAAGTCCACTCTCGAGCTCGCGCAACAGAACCTGGCAAGTTTCCGCGACGTCGTGACGGTGAACCAGCAGCGCGTCACGTCGGGCGATCTCGCGGAAGTCGAGTTCTACCGCATCCACCTGCAGCAGCTGCAGTTCGAGCAGGACGAGTCGTCCGCCGAAGTCGCGCTGGTGCAGGCGCGCGCGAATCTCCGGCAGCTGCTCGGGTTCGACACGGTCGCTGAAGACTTCGAGGCGGTCGGCGATCTCGCCTACACCCCGCTGACGCTCGACCTCGACTCGTTGAAGAAGGACGCACTCGAGTCGCGGGCCGACTACCTGGCGGCGCAAAGCGGCGTCACGCTGGCGCAGAACACGCTGACGCTCGAGAAAAGCAACCGGGCTCGCGACGTCAGCGGCGACGTCGATTTCGTTCATACCGGACCGGACAACTCGATGGGAGTCGGCGCGTCATTCGACCTCCCGATCCACGATCGCAATCAGGGAAACATCGCGCGCAGCGAAGTGCTCGTCCGCCAGGCGACGGAGCAGGAACTGGCGGCGCGATATCTGGTCGTCACCGACGTCGTGAACGCCTACGCCGGCTGGCAGACGAACCAGAAGGTCGTCGGCCTGTACCAATCCGGGTACCTCACCCAGGCACAACAGTCACTCGAGATCAGCCGGTATGTGTACCAGCGCGGCGCCGGAAACCTGCTGGACCTGCTCGATGCCGAGCGCACCTACCGCGACACGCAACTCGGTTATCGACAGGCGCTCGCTGCATACATGACGAGCGTCCAGCAGCTCAATTTCGCCGTTGGAAAACAGGTCCTCCCATGAAGCACGTCGCCGTCATCGTCATCGTTTCCACCGCCGCCGCTGCGGCCTGCAGCCATCACGATCAGCCGTCTCCAGCGGCCAGCGCGGCTGCGGCCGCGCAGCCGGAGGGCTCCGGGACATCGCCTGGGTACTTTTCCGTCCCGGCCGATCAGATGTCCCACATCCAGATCGTCCCGGTGAAGTCCGCCGCCTTCGAGACCGAGGTGCGGACGACGGGGACGGTGGACTGGGACAACGACCACACCACGCAGGCCATCACACAAGTGAGCGGACCGATCACGCGCATCCTGGTCGATACCGGCACGCGTGTCGCCGCGGGACAGCCACTGCTGTATGTGGCCAGCCCGGACGTGACCGCGGCATTCGGGAATTATCGCAAGGCACAGAACAAGGTCGATCTGGCAAAGCGCAATCTCGATCGCAACCGTGACCTGCTCGAGCACAAAGCGATCGCGCAGCGTGACTTCGATCAGGTGCAGGCCGACTACAACGACGCGATGACGGACCTCGAAACGGCCGCGCAGGCGCTGCGCATTCTGGGCGTTCCGCCGAAAGAGATCCAGGCGGCGGCGGAACAGTCCGATTCCGTGCGTCCCGAGCTGCCGATGCGCGCCCCCCTCAGCGGAACGATCGTGCAGAAGCTCGTGAATCCCGGGCAGGTCATTCAGGCGGGAACCACCAACGCGTTCGTCATCTCGAACGTCGCCACCGTGTGGGTTCAGGCGCACGTTTACGAGCACGACCTGAGCCTCGTCCACATCGGCGACGTCGTGGATGTGAAGGCCGCCTCGTACCCGGAGACGTTCCACGGGACGGTCAGGTACGTCGGGAGCATGCTGGATCCGGCGACGCGAACGACGCCGGTGCGCATCGTCACCACGAACCCCGGAGGGAAGCTCAAGAAGGACCAGTTCGTCGACGTCGTCCTGCACGACAAGGCCGAGCACCGGGCGCTCGTCGTGCCGACGTCGGCGGTGCTGTACGACCCGGAGAACCTTCCGTTCGTCTACGTGCAGGTCGAACCGGGAAAATTCGCGCAGCGGCCCGTCACCCTGGGCACCCAGCACGGCGACGTGACGGAGGTGACCAAAGGCGTCGGCGAGTCCGACCGCGTGGTCGCCCAGGGGAGCCTCTTCCTGCAGTTCGCCAACAGCTACCAGGGATAGCGCTGCAATGGTCGACCGCCTCGTCTCATTCGCTCTTTCACAGCGCTTCATCGTCCTGGTCGCCATGCTCGCGCTGGGGATCTGGGGCGTTGTGTCGTTCACCCGACTGCCGATCGACGCATACCCGGATCTTGCGCCGCCACGCGTGCAGATCGTGACGCAATGGCCGGGCCACGCGGCCGAAGAAATCGAACGGCTCATCACGATTCCGCTCGAAATCGAGATGAACGGCATCCCGAAGATCGAAGCGCTGCGCTCGATTTCGCTGTATGGGCTCTCGTCGATCACGATGAACTTCGAATACGACACGGACCCGTATTTCGCGCGCGAGCAGGCGTTCGAACGGATTCCGAACGCCGAGGTGCCTGACGGCGTCTCGGCCCAGGTCGGCCCGCTCTTTTCACCGAGCGGACTGATTTACCGCTACGTGCTTCAGAGTCCCGACCGGTCCGCCCAGGATCTAAAGATCCTGCAGGACTGGGTGTTGAGCCGGAAATACCGCTCCATCCAGGGCGTCGCCGATCTGTCCGGACTTGGCGGGACGACGATGCAGTACCAGGTGCTGCTCGATCCCGTGAAGATGTTCTCGTTCGGCGTGAGCGTCCAGCAGGTCGACGACCAGCTCGCCGCGAACAACGCGAACTCCGGCGGCGGCTTCTACTCGCAGGGGGGCCAGTTCTTCTACGTTCGAGGCCTTGGTCTCGTCAGAAGCCTGTCGGACATCGAGAACATCGTCGTCGCGACGCACAACGGGATTCCGGTCTACGTAAAGGACATCGCGAGAGTCACGATCGGGTACGCGCCGCGGCTCGGGCAGTTCGGCTACATGCGGCAGAACGAAGCGGTCGAAGGCGTCGTGCTGATGCGGACCGGCGAACAGGCGCAGCAGGTGCTGAAGAAGGTCGAGCAGATGACGGAAACGCTCAACCGCACGGTGCTCCCGGCCGACGTCAAAATCGTCCCGTACTACGACCGCACCGATCTCATTCACGAAACGACGAGGACCGTCGAGCGCAATCTCGTGCGCGGCATGCTGCTGGTACTCGTGGTGCTCGGCCTGTTCCTGTTCAGCGTCCGGACGGCGCTCATCGTGGCAATCACGATCCCGTTTGCGCTGCTCTTCTCGTTCATCTGCCTCGACTGGGCCAACATCCCGGCGAATCTGCTCTCGATCGGCGCAATCGACTTCGGCATGATCGTCGACGGCGCGGTCGTGATGGTGGAGAACATCTTCAGGGAACTCGCATCGCGCCACGGCACAGAGTTCAGCGTCGTCGAGGTCATCCGGGCGGCGGCGCGCGACGTCGAACGCCCGATCTTCTACGCCATCGCGGTCATCATCGCCGGATATCTGCCGATCTACGTGCTGACCGGGCCCGCCGGACGGCTGTTCCGCCCGATGGCCGACACGATGTCGTTTGCGCTCGCCGGTGCACTACTCTGCTCGCTCACGCTGCTGCCCGTGCTCTGCGCGTACTTCCTGCGCAAGAACATCAAGGAGCCCGAGGTCGCTTACTACAAGCGGATCGAAAACGCGTACGACCGGATGTTGCACGTCT
>Ga0310811_10012703_pt1 | contig 10941 bp, 8 predicted proteins | sample YCmetagenome_FD_207642 | JGI IMG/M metagenome (GOLD analysis project Ga0310811, IMG submission 207642) | Soil microbial communities from experimental microcosm in Duke University, North Carolina, United States - YC | ecosystem: Engineered > Artificial ecosystem > Soil microcosm > Unclassified ...
GGTAGCTATCCCAGGCCAGATCCGGCGCCTCAGTCAATGCCTCGACGTCCGCGCTCCGGTTGCGCGTCCGGAGACGGGTCACGACCCAGCGCGGGAGCTGGATCCGTTCAGTCCACGAACTCGAATATTCGGAACGACTGCGGCTAAAACCGCTGGTCAGATAGAGTGCCTGCGGCGGGATCCGAACCTGCGCTCCCGCCTCGGAAGAGCGACCCACCCCGTGACTCGCAGGGGCCGCAAGGGGCCTACCGGGACCTGTGGTTTCACGCCGGTGTCTGTGGAGACCTCTTGTGGCGTGTGGTTCGTCCATAGGCCGTTCCATGCCGGGCGCGACCTCGACGGTGCCGGCCCTGGGGTTACCCGCGTCGGGTATCACGATGCCCCCGGCGACGACGTGTGCATGATGAACCATATTGACTCTATTTGATACCATTATGGTATGGCGATGACACTACGGTTGCCAGCCGAACTCGAGGCTGAGCTCAAGCTTGCCGCCGACGAGGACCGGCGCAGCGTGCAACAGACGGTGCTGCTGGCAGTGGAGATGTTCCTGGCTGCACGGGAGACCGCCGAGCTCAAGGCCGATCCCGAAGCCCTGCGTGCGTTGGCTGAGGCGCGCGAGGCGGTGCGCACCGACGACCTCGTCTACGGCGTCGACGGTGCGCGAGCACTGGTGCGTGGTCGCCGGGCTTCGTGAGCGATCGCTACGAGTTGGCGATTGCCCCGCCGGCCCGTCGGGCATCGGCTGACCGGTTACCCGCGGACGTAGCGGCCGCGGCGGTCGAGTTCATCACCGGCCCGCTATTGGACAACCCACGGCGACTCGGCAAGCCTCTGCGCGACGAACTCGCAGGCATACGTTCCGCGCGACTGGGCCGGGACTGGCGAGTCCTGTATGAGATCGACGAGATTCGTCGGTTGGTGATCGTGCTCGACGTCCGCAGCCGCGCTGCGGCATATCGACCCCGCTGAGGACAGCCAGATGCCAGATGCCCCCACACTGACGGCGCCACTGAGGCAGGCCGACCCATCCCACGAAACGTGCCACGAGCTCGAGTACTCGGAACTCCTGCGGCTAAAACCGCTGGTCAGATAAAGTGCCCCCGGCAGGATTAGAACCTGCGCTCCCGCCTCCGGAGGCTGGTTGACCCCGAGATCCCCGGGAGCCCCAAGCGATCTACCAGGGCCTTCGGGTTTCGGTGGGTGCCTCTGGGGTCCTGTGGTTCATCCCCGGCTCATTCCGCGATGTGCGGGCCGTTCGTGGGTGCGCCGGGGCATGCGGTGGGCAAGCCGGCTGCGGCTGCGGCGGTGAGGAGGTGTTGGTCGTAACTGATGAATGCGGTGAGGTGTTGGCCGAAGACGCCTCAGGCGATGGCGAGGTAGATAGCGTCGAGTGGGCGCAGGGTCGGGTCGGGGTGGGAGGCGGCGATCGCGCGGACGGTCTCGTCGATCTCGTAGCGGGCCAGGCGTGCGACGAGTGCTGGGACCTCGGCGAGCAGGGCGGGTTCGGTGCGGCGCAGTGCTCGGGGTAGTTCGACCTCGATGAGAGGCCGATGAGATCCACGGGGTGTCGGGGTGGTCGTCGAGCCAGTCGGCCAATGCCGCTGACTCGGGTTCGGGGCGGATCAGTTTCACCAGTGCTGCGGTGCCGAGGTAGAGCATCAGTAGCGTTCGTCGTCGCGTAGTTGGCGTAGCAGTTCGCGGCGTCTCGAAAGGTCCTGCACCTCAGCCTTGGTGCGGCCCACGATTCCCGCGACAGGTCGTATCCGTACGGTGTTGCGGGCGCAGAAGGACTACTCGCCGACGATATCCTTGCCTCACTTGACCCGGATCAGCGGCGAATCACGTCGTCGATTCTGAGAACGCGCTAAATGAGATGCCCTTGAAGTCGCTGTCGACGACGTCGGTGCAGAACTGCATGTATCTGGCGGCGCCACCGAAGTAGAACACCGCGGCGCGTGGCTTGCCCGGGATGTTGGCGCCGAAGAAGTAGGAGCCGACTTCCTCACCGCTGGCCAGGATCGTGGCGTCCAGGTCGTTGTTGCACTGTTCCTGCCACTGGGCGCAGGCCTCGGGTGTCGGCTCCATCCGGTCGTATCCGTGCTGGCGCATGAATGTGATCGTCTTGCCGATCCAGTCGACGGTGTTGTCGATGATCACCGGGATGTTCGCGATCGCCGACTGCGGACCGGAGATCATGAACATGTTCGGGAACCCGTCCACGCCGATGCCCAGGTGGGTTCGTGGGCCTGCCGCCCATTTCTCGGTGATCGTCTGCCCGCCGCTGCCGCGCAGATCGATGTGGGACAGCGCGCCGGTACCCACGTCGAAACCGACGGCGAAGATGATGATGTCGAACTCGTACTCGTCGGTCCCGGTGCGCAAACCGCGGGGAGTCACCTCGCGAATGGGGTTGTCCCTGACGTCGACGAGGGTGACGTTGTCCCGGTTCAGCGTCTCGTAGTAGAAGTGCCCCAGCGGCGGGCGTTTGGCGAACAGCGGGTAATTGGGGCACAACAGCTCGGCGGTCGCGGGGTCCTTGACGATGGTGCGGATCTTGTTCCGGATGAACTCGGCGGCGATCTGGTTGGATTCCTCGTTGACGAGCAGGTCATTGAATGTTTCGAAGACGAAGCGGAAGCCGCCGGTCTCCCAGCCGGCCTCGAGGACCCGCTGCTGCTGGTCGGGGCGCAGGTCGGTCATGGCGTGCTCGGCCGGGTTCATCGGGAAGGCGAACACCTGTGCGCGCGACTTCTCCCAGATCTTGTCGTAGTCGCGTTGGACCTCGGCGCGTTGGGCGTCGGTGAGGGCGTGGTTGCGGGCGGGAATGACGTAGTTGGGGGTGCGTTGGAACACCGTGACGTGGGCCGCGGTGTGCGCGACCTCCGGGATGACCTGTACGCCGGTCGCCCCGGTGCCCACCACCGCGACCCTTTTGCCGGTGAAGTCCACCGGCTGCTTCGGCCAGCTCGAGGTCTGGAACCACTGGCCGGTGAAGCTGTCCAGGCCGGGGAAGGGTGGGTCGATGCCGACGCTGAGCACGCCGCTGGCGCTGACGAGGTAGGTGCAGGTGAAGGACTGGCCGGCCTCGGTGGTGATGGTCCACCGGTTCGTCGCATCGTCGTAGATCGCGGCGGTGACCCGGGAGTTGAACTGGATGTCGCGGCGCATGTCGAAGCGGTCGGCCACGTGCTGCAGGTAGCGCTCCACCTCGGCCTGGCCGGGGTAGCGCTCCGACCAGACCCAGTCCGCTTTGAGCTCCTCGGAGAAGTTCATGATGTAGGCCCAGGACTCGGTGTCGGTGCGTGCGCCCGGGTAGCGGTTCCAGTACCAGGTGCCGCCGACGTCGGAGCCGGCCTCGAGCACCTTCACCGACAGGCCGAGCTGGCGCAGCTCGTGCAGCATCCGCAGCCCGCCGAACCCCGCCCCGATCACGACCGTGTCGAAGTCGGTAGGGGCCGTACCGTCGGCGTCGGAAACAGCGGGTCGGGTCGCCGTGCTGGTGGTCATCGGCTCGTCTCTCCTGTGTGTGGCTCAAGCAGCCGTTCGAGGTCTTGGGAGATCGTCTCGGCGCTGTGGGTGTCGGGCCAGTAACGGGCGGGGCGTCCGTCGGGGTCGAGCAGGTAGGTGATGGCGGTGTGCTGCACGTCGTAACCGTCGGCTCCGTCGGCCAGCTCACGGCGGCGGGTGAAGATCTTGAACGCGGTCTTCGCGTCGTCGATCTGCTCTGGCGTCCCGGTGAGGCCGGTGAACCGGGGGTAGGACGTTGCCAGGAACGCCTTCATGACCGCGGGTGAGTCACGTTCGGGGTCGACGGTGATGTACAGCGGCACCAGCGGCGCCGGCCCGACGGCGTTGTGGAGAGCGTTGTCCAGGGCCTCGAGTGCGGCGGTGAGCTTGGTCAGCGCCCGGGGGCAGACGACTCGGCAGGCGGTGAACCCGAACTGGACGAGTTGCCACCGGCCCCGGTAGGTGCGTTCGGTGACCGGGTTGCCGTCGTGGTCGATCAGCGAGTAGGTGGCGCGGATCGGCGGTGCGGTCACGACGCGACGACCAGGTCCACCGCCGGGCCCTCAGGAACATCCAGCACGACCTGATCACCCTCGGCGCGGCCGGTGACCTCGGCACCGTCCAGGAGCAGGCGGGCGCCGTCGGGCACCCGGGCGAGTGTGACGGTGCCGGCGCCGGGCAGCGTGCGGTCGCGCCGCAGGCGGGCGTGCAGCACACCGTCGATGACCTCGGCCCGGCTGACCTCGACGTCGCGCTCCACCTCGACCAGCGCGGGCTCGGTGTGGTGGTCCGGGCCCCAGGGCTGGTTGTACAGGCCCCAGATACCGTCGGGAACGTTGAGCCGGGCATAGCCGAGCAGGACGTTGCCGGTCATGGGTTCGATCTCGGTGCGGTGTCCCTCGGCGTCGACCGGGGTGTCGTTGCGCGGGTAGTACAGGCCGCTGTCGCGCCAGGTGGGGTTCATGAAGCGGTCGGTATGGGCCAGAATCCCGTCCAGGGTGGTCTGATCGCCCATCTCCGAGACCCAGGCCGCGACCCAGCCGGTGTCACACATGTCGACGACGACGTCCTGCCCCATCGCCGACATCGGCGGTGAGGGCCGCACCGAGATCGTGCCGTCCGGCCCAGGGTTGAGGAAGTCGCCGATCTGGCGGGGATAGTTGTCCCGGACGAAGTCGCGGTTCCAGGAGTTCATCAACGCACCGCACCAGGCGTCGATCCACGGGGCCTTGCCATCGTTGGGGATGATGGTCCGGCTGTCTTCCATCATGAACATGTTGTAGTGGCCGTCGGCGTCCAGGCGCCCGAAGTCGGCCCAGGCCTTCTCGTAGCCGGCCACGACCTCTTCGGCGCGGTTGCCGCCGGTGATCAGGTCGTGCAGCCGGAAACCCATGATGGCCGGCTGGTTGCAGATCTGGAACACGCAGTTGGGTTCGCAGGCCACCCCCAAATAGCCGTTCTGGACCATCTGCCAGTAGATGTGGTCGTTGAGGGAGTCCCGGTCGTAGGAGAAGCGCTTCTCCTCACCGCCCCAGAAGTAGGACCAGTGCTTGAACGTCAGGGCGCCGGGGGCGGCGTAGCGGTCGGAGGCGAACAGGTAGTCGTGAAGCAGGGCACACGACTGTACGTAGGCGGAGTACATGATGTTGTCCCGCACGACCGGGTCCCACTCCTCGCGGAGGCCTTGGATGTGGGCGTTGACCACCGCCCCGCCCTGGGAGGTGTCGCGCCAGTACATCCACACCTCGGGCAGCAGCAACTTGTCCATCATCCGCTGGATCGTCGGTTGGAAGACTCCGGGTGCGGCGGGCAGCCGGTGCCGGTGGGTCAGCGCGAGCCCGTACATCATGTAGGCGAGCTGGAAGCGGTAGCTGCCGAAATCGTCCTCACCCAGGCCCTTGCCCTGCATCAGCGACCAGTCATGCGGCAACTGCCGGGACAGGTTGTCCCAGTGCCGCAGATGACCCAGCTGCTCCCGGTTCAGCACCGACATCGTCGTCATGCCGGCCGAGGTTACGCATGATTGGGTCTGGCACCACACCCGTTCGGGTGTGCCGCGAGGACCCCGGATCCGGCTGAGATACGGCACTGGAGACATGGAGGTCGGCCGGTGAACGGTCCTGGCGATATCTTGCCCGTGGCGGCGGCACGGTTCGGTGACAAACCGGCACTGGTGACCGCGACCCGCACGCTGAGCTTCACCGAGCTGGACGAGCTCAGCGACCGGGTCGCGGCGTGGCTGGTCGAGCGTGGTGTGCGGCCGGCGCAGCCCGTGTCGTTGTACGCGCAGAACCGCTGGGAATGGGTCGTGACCTACCACGGGGCGTTGAAGGCCGGCGCGGTCGTGAATCCCGTGAACGTCATGCTCACCCCCGAAGAGCTGGCCTTCGTGCTGCGCGACTGCGGCGCGGCAGCGGTGTTCACCAGCGCCGAGCAGGCCGCGACCGTGGTCGAGCTGACCCGTGACCTCCCGCGGCTGGACACCGTCGTCGCCTTCGGACCAGCGGTGACGTCCGGCCAGGCCGAGGGCGCCATCGCGTTCGGCGAGGTCCTGCGCTGCGCGGCCCCGGCCCCGCGGATCGAGGTCGATCCCGCGGCGCCGTCGACGATCGGCTACACCTCGGGCACCACCGGGCATCCGAAGGGCGCGGTGCAGAGCCATCGTGCGGTGCTGTGGAACTGCGCGTGCACAGCCACGATGCACGGCCGGAACATCGACGACGTGGTGGTCACCGCGCTTCCGGCTCCGCACGTCTACGGCAACGTCGTGATCAACGGGACGTTCCTGGCCGGCGGGACCGTTGTGCTGATGGAGCGGTTCGCCCCGGACCAGACGCTGCGGCTGATCAGCGAGCACCGCGCGACCCTGTTCGAGGGCGTGCCGGCGATGTACTCCATGTTGCTCGCCGACCCCGCCCTCGACCAGGCGGATCTGTCCTCGCTCACCCGCTGCACGGTGGGTGGCCAGACCATCTCGATCTCCACCATCGAGCGCTGGCAGCAACGCTCGGGTGCGCCCCTGATCGAGCTCTGGGGAATGACCGAGGTCGCCGGGCTGGGCACCACGCATCCCCTCCACGCGCCCCCGGTTCCCGGGTCCATCGGGGTTCCGCTTCCCGGGGTGCAGGTCCGAGTCGCCGACCTGGAGGACCCGCGACGCGACGCCGCCCCTGGAACGCCGGGTGAGCTGATGGTGCGCGGGCCGATCGTGATGCTCGGCTACCACGGCAACGAGGCGGCCACCGCCGAGGCGATCGGGCCGGACGGGTGGCTGCACACCGGCGATGTCGCCACCATGGACGACATCGGCTATATCTTCCTGGTCGACCGACTCAAAGACATGATCATCACCGGTGGTTACAACGTCTACCCCGCCGAGGTCGAGCGGGTACTCGCCAGCCATCCGTCGGTGGCCATGGTCGGTGTGGGCCCGGTTCCGGACCCGGTCAAGGGGGAGCTGGCCTGCGCCTATGTCGTGCGGGCACCGGGCGCCGACCCGAGCGAGGAGGACCTGATCGCCCACGTCAGCGACCGCCTCGCTGCCTACAAACGGCCGCGGCTCATCCGGTTCGTCGACGAGCTACCGAAAACCTCCACCGGCAAGATCATGCGCCGCGAACTGATCAAGCAGTTCGACTCGTGACAGGCTCTGGTGGGTCGGCGTTGAATGGCGGCATGCACCCCATCGGCCCCCTCGTCTCCGGGCACACCGAGCTCGTCGAGTTGCTGGACCGGCGCGCGGCGCTGCGTGCCGCGCTCGAGCTGCTCGCCGCCGACGGCGACGTCGTCTGGATGGCCGAGCCCGCGACCGGCCCGGGCGGGTGCGAGGACGAGGACTACCTGGAGATCGGGCAGGTGCGAGGTGACCGCAGCGGCCTGCTGCGCGGCCTCCTGGTTCCGCGAGGTCTCGGTCTCACCGGCAAGGTGCACCGCAGCGGCAGCCCGTCCTGGGTCAACGACTACTTCGACGCCACCGACATCACCCATACCTTCGACCGTCAGATCGAGACCGAGGCCATCCGCCGACTGCTGGCCGTGCCCGTTGGCCGCAACGGGCGCATCCTGGGCGTACTCGCGGTCGGCTTGCGGTCCGACGGTGCCTTCGGTGACCGGGCGGTGACCAGAGCGCGAGCCGTGGCCGACGAGGCGGCCCTGGCGGTCGCGGTTGCCGAACGAGCCCGGCTGGCCCGCCAGGTCGCCGTGCACGAGGAACGCGGCCGGCTCGCCGCCGAACTGCACGACAGCGTCGGGGCGCTGTTGTTCGCCATCGGGTCGAGCGTGGCCGGGCTGGCCGAGACCGCGACCAGCGATCCCGAGCTATCCGTTCGGCTGGAGCGGCTTCGCAGCCAGGCCACCGAAGCTTCGAGCGCATTGCGGGAGTCCTTGCGGGCCCTGCGCGCCTCCCCGTCGGCCCTGGCCTTGTCGGTGGCGTTGCGCGCGGACTGCTCCGCCTTCTCCGACCGCACCGGCATCCCCGCCGAACTCGTCGTGCTCGACGACAACCCTCCCGAGCTCTCACCGCACAGAACCCAGGTGCTGGTCACCGCGGTACGGGAGGCGTTGCTCAACGTCGAGAAACACGCACACGCCTCCGCCGTGGTCGTCAGCGTCGGGCGGCGCCCCGGCGGCGGCATCTTCGTTGCCGTCATCGACGACGGGACGGGTCTTGTCCCTGACCACACTCCCGGCCTGGGCCTGACCAGTACGGCTGACGCCGTCGGGCGGCTAGGCGGCGCCGTCGGGATCACGTCCGACCCCGATGGCGGCGCGATCTGGCGCATCGAGCTGCCGTGCTGACCAGCCGCGAGATCCGCGTCCTGGTCGTCGATGACCATCCCGTGGTACGCGAAGGCATCGTCACCCAACTCGCGCGCTACCCCGACATCACCGTCGCCGGACACGCCGCGGACGCCGCCGAGGCCGTTCGCCTGTGCGCAAGCGAACGCCCCGATGTCGTGCTTCTCGACCTGCGGCTGCCCGACGCGCTGGCAATGGACGTCGTGCCCCGCCTACATGCGGCGTCGCCGCACAGCCGGGTGCTGCTGTTCACCGCCTTTCCCGAGCACGTCGCCGTGGCTCCGTCACTCGCGGCCGGCGCGTGCGGGCTGCTGGTGAAAGACGCTTCCGCGACGGCGCTCCGCGACGCCCTGCGAGAGGTGTTCAGCACAGGCAGCTACCGAGGATCCGGAGTCAAACCGGCCCTCACCGCGATCACTCCCCGGGAGTACGACGTGCTCCACCTCGTGGCCTCCGGACTCACAAACGCAGAGATCGGCGAACGCCTCACCCTGTCCCTGAACACGGTCAAGACCTACCTGCACAACGTCATGCACAAACTCGACGCTCGAAACCGCGCCCAGCTCATCACCAACGCACGCACCCACGGGCTGCTATGAGCGGGTGTGAACCGCCCTGGGTCCTGTAGAGGCGATGGGCAGCGGGCCCGGGGCTTGGGCGGAGGGGTCGATGTCGAGTCCACCGGGCGTATGACATGCCATCGGGAGTTGGTGGGTCGCGGTGAGGACCCCGGGCGGCGTTGTCGTGTTCGCACGCCTGAGTGTCGCGGCCGACCTGGACGCCCCCTCGGTGATCGAGATGGCGGTTCGGGACTGGCTGGCTTCGTTGGCTCTGGAACAGAATCTTCTGGCGGGGTTGGTGACGGCTGTGCGTGAGGCGGTGTTGAACGTCTGCGCGCACGCCTACCCGCCCGGAGCTGGGGGGCGGGTGGAGGTGGTGGTGTGGACCGACGTCCGGATGGTTCATCTGGAGGTGATCGATCACGGCAGCTGGCGCCCTCCGGTCGACAACGTCCTCGGGCGTGGCATGCGAGTGATGGCCGATCTTGATGAGCCGGCGTTGATCAGCTTCGACGGACGCGGAACCCGGATACTGTTCGGTCATCGACTGGCCTGCGCCCATGGTGACGGTGCCTCGAACGCTGGCCGCACAGGCGGACGCACGGGCGCAGACGCTCTGGTTCGAGGGTGATGCCGCCCGCGACTACCCGTGTTGGTGCCTTCCCAGTACCTGGTGCGGGGTTAGGACGGCCCGGTAACCGGTAACCGGTAACCGGTAACCGGTAACCGGGCGCCCGTCTCCTGCGCCCGTCTCGGTCGGCCTTCCGCCGGTGGGCGGCTGTTTGTCTGGTGCTCATCGTGCGGTTCAGGCAAAGTAACGCCGAATCTGGGCACAACCTCGACGATGGGGAGTAGCGTGCTTCGCGGCGATGGCTTGTTGTCGCATCGTGGGCCCCTGCGCCCCGGACCCAGGCGCATGTGGTGGCACGCGCCCGGGTCCGGCACGGAGGTGGCGCAATGCCTGATCGGCGATTTCCGGTATCGGATCGCAACGGCGCCTTTGGACGGTCGCCAATGCCGGAGGTGGATATCACCGCGCTGTGCGACGCCGGCGGGAGTCTGAATTTTCCAGATGTGCCCCGTCTGGAGCTGGACATGCTGCTGGCCCAGTTGATCGATCGGGCGCAGGAGGTGATGTCCACCCAGAGTCGGCTGCGTGGGCTGCTGCGGGCCACTCAGATGATCACCGCGGATCTGGCGCTGCCGGTGGTGTTGCGTCAGATCGCGCTCGCCGCGCGGGATCTGGTCGGGGCTCGTTACGCCGCGTTGGGGGTGATCGCCGCCGACGGTCATCTGTCGGAGTTCGTGCACGTCGGGATGCCCGACGGGCTGGTCGCGCAGATCGGGCAGCTGCCGCAGGGCAAGGGGCTGCTGGGTGCGCTGATCGACGACCCGGCACCGATCCGGTTGGACTCACTGGGGCAGGACGAGCGGTCGTCGGGTTTCCCTCCCGGCCACCCTCCGATGGACAGCTTCCTGGGTGTCCCGGTGCGGGTCAAGGAGGAGGTCTTCGGGAACCTGTACCTGGCTGAGAGCACCAGTGGAACGTTCACTGCCGAGGACGAGGAGCTGGCCACCGCGCTGGCGGCGTCGGCGGGGGTAGTGATCGCCAACGCCCGGTTGTACGAGGCGGCACAGGACCGTCACAGGTGGTTGCAGGCTTCGGCGATGATCACCCGGCAGCTGCTCTCACCGGACCCGGAGGGGACGGGGCGCCCGCTGCAGCTGATCGCGGAGCAGTGCCGCGACATAGCCGGCGCGGACATGGTCACCGTGGTGTTGCCCACGGATGGGTCCGTCTCGGGACCGCCCGACCTGCGGGTGGAGATCGCGGTCGGAACCGGCGGCGAGATGGAGCGGCTGGTCGGGCGGTCTCTCTCGCTCGATTCCTCGCTGGCCGGTCGGGTGTTCACCAGCGGGCAGCCGCTGGGGACGTCCAACCCGTATGAGCTGGTGGTCACGCCGGCATTGTCGGACGTCATCGACGTCGGACCGGTGCTGGTGGTGCCGCTCAAGGGTTCGCAGCGCATGCACGGGGTCCTCACGGTCGCCCGGCTGCGGGGTTGCGCGGCGT
>Ga0310811_10012709_pt1 | contig 10939 bp, 11 predicted proteins | sample YCmetagenome_FD_207642 | JGI IMG/M metagenome (GOLD analysis project Ga0310811, IMG submission 207642) | Soil microbial communities from experimental microcosm in Duke University, North Carolina, United States - YC | ecosystem: Engineered > Artificial ecosystem > Soil microcosm > Unclassified ...
CCTGAGCATCTGCGGGCGGCGCGCGCCGCCGTGTCGCTGCCGGTGCTGCGCAAGGACTTCATCCTGGAGCCCTGGCAGGTGTTCGAGAGCCGGGCGATGGGCGCGGATTGCCTGCTGCTGATCATGGCGGCGCTGGGCGACGATGAGGCGCGCGAACTGGAAGAGCTGGCGCGTTGCTTGGATATGGATGTGCTGGTGGAAGTACATGACGAGGACGAGCTGAACCGCGCGCTCGGCCTGCAGACGCCGCTGCTCGGCATCAATAACCGCAATTTGAAAACCTTGGTGACCTCGTTGGAGACCACCGAGCGCCTCTCGCGCCTCTGCACACCGGACCGGTTCCTGATCTCGGAATCGGGCGTGAAGACGCATGAGGATATTCTCCGCCTGCAAAAGGTCGGCGCGCAGGGATTCCTGGTCGGCGAGTCGCTGATGCGTCAGCCGGACGTGACCGTCGCGCTGCAAAAGCTGCTGGGGCTCTGAGGGGCCAGGATCCGATGAGCAAACTGACCCATATCGACGAGACCGGCGCGGCGCGCATGGTCGACGTTTCCGCGAAAGCGGAGACGGTGCGCGAAGCCACCGCAAAGGGGCGCGTGGTGATGCGGCCGGAGACCGCGGCGCTGATCGGCGCGGGCCAGGCCGCCAAAGGCGACGTGTTGGCCGCGGCCCGGCTTGCCGGCATCATGGCGGCCAAACGCACGTCCGATCTCATCCCGCTCTGCCATCCCTTGCCGCTCTCTTCCGTGGTGGTGGATTTGGCTCTGACCGAGGATTCGGTGGAAATTTCCGCAACGGTGCGCACCACGGGCCGTACCGGCGTGGAAATGGAGGCGCTGACGGCGGTGAGCGTGGCGGCGCTGACGATTTACGACATGGCCAAAGCGGTGGACCGCGGCATGCGCATCGAAGCGGTGCGCGTGGTGCGCAAATCCGGGGGCAAATCCGGAGACTTTACGCAGGAATGATCAGCGTCGAGGAGGCCCGGGCGCAGGTGCTCGGGGGCTTGCAGGTGACCGGCACGGAGACGGTGCCGCTGGCCGCGGCCCATGGCCGCGTGCTGGCCCTGCCGGTCATGGCGCGGCTATCGCAGCCGCCGGCCGACGTGTCGGCCATGGATGGTTATGCGGTGCGCGCCGCCGATGCGGTGCAGGGGGCTGTTCTGAGTGTCATCGGCGAGGCGCCGGCTGGGCACCCGTTCACCGGCAGCATCGGGCCGGGGCAGGCGGTGCGCCTGTTCACCGGCAGTTTCGTGCCGCCGGGCGCGGATAGCATCCTGCTTCAGGAAGATGCCACCGCCGCAGGCGAGGCGGTCACCGTGAATGAAAGCTGCGTTGCGCAGAAACATATCCGCCGGGCCGGCCAGGATTTTGGCGCCGGTGCCGCGTTGATTGCCGCCGGGCAGCGCCTCACCGCGCGCGATATCGGCCTTGCGGCGGCGGGGAATCATCCCTGGCTGCAGGTCTACCGTCGGCCGCGCATCGCCATTCTCGCTACGGGCGATGAGATTTCCCTGCCCGGCGAGGCGATCGGGCCGGGCGGCATTGTCAGCTCCAACGCGCATATGCTGGCGGCGTTCGTCACCGCGGCGGGCGGTGAGCCGGTGGTGTTGCCGATCGCAGGCGATGACATGGCCGCCATTTCCGCCGGGGCCGATGCCGCGCGCGGCGCGGATCTGCTGGTCACCACCGGCGGGGCGAGTGTGGGCGTGTATGATCTGGTCCAGCCGGGGCTTAAAGCACGCGGCCTCGCTTTGGATTTCTGGAAGATCGCCATGCGTCCGGGCAAGCCGCTGATGTTCGGCCGGCTCGAGAGCCTGCCGCTGCTGGGCCTGCCGGGCAACCCGGTTTCGGCCTATGTCTGCGCGGTGCTGTTCCTGGGCCCGGCGATCGCGCGCATGAGCGGCCTGCCGGGCGGAGCGCCTGCCACCGAACGGGCGCTTCTCACCGTGGCGATGAAAGCGAACGACCACCGCGAGGACTATGTCCGCGCCAGGCTCGAGCGCGGCAACCCTGGCTGGCTTGCCACCCCTTTTCCGGTGCAGGATTCGGGGATGCTCAGCACGTTGGCGCGCGCCGAGGCGCTGATCCGCCGGCCGCCCCACCAGAAGGCGCTGGAAGCGGGCGCCGAGGTGGAAATTCTGCGGCTATAAAGAAGGAAGGGAAGTGGCCGCTTTTTGAAAAAAGCGGCGCAAAAACTTTCGTGAAATTGGGCCGGGGGCGCTGAAACCAGCACGGCCCAAGTTAACAAAGTTTTTTTGCTACTTTTTGTTCACAAAAAGTAGCCTTCCTTTCTTCTGTCCTCTGCCCGCGCGGGCCCCGCCGCGACGCTTGACGCCGCGGAGAGAACCAAACTAGAACATCGGCGCGTTTGTGCTTTGTTCTTGTCAGAATCCCCGCGCCGGAGACATTTATGTTAACGACCAAGCAACACGAATTGCTGGTGTTCATCGACAAGCACCTGCGCCAGACCGGTTGCAGCCCGAGTTTCGAGGAAATGAAGGAGGCCCTGGATTTGCGCTCCAAATCCGGCATCCACCGGCTGATCACGGCGCTCGAGGAGCGCGGCTTTCTCAAGCGCCACAAGCACCGGGCGCGGGCGCTGGAAGTGGTGCGGCTCTCTGACGATCTCGACCCGCCGACCCGGGAAATTCCCAAATTCGCGCCGACCGTGATCCATGGTGATTTCACCGGCAAGCTGCCCGGTGTGCGCGCCGCCGCGGCGGCCGAGGCGGTGAGCTTGCCGCTTTATGGCCGCATCGCCGCCGGCCTGCCGATCGAGGCGCTGCAGGAGAATGACGAGGAGATCGAAGTGCCGGCGAGCCTGGTCGGGCTGGGCGAGCATTTTGCCCTGGTGGTGGAAGGCGATTCCATGATCGACGCGGGCATTCTCGATGGCGACACCGTGATCATCCGCAAGGGCGAGACCGCCGACACCGGGCAGATCGTCGTGGCGCTGATCGACCGTACCGAGGTGACGCTGAAGCGGCTGCGCCGGCGCGGTCAGTCGATCGCGCTGGAGCCCGCCAATATCCGCTACGAGACACGCATTTTTCCGCCCGAGCGCGTGGCGATCCAGGGCCGGTTGGTGGCCCTGCTGCGGCATTATTAAGAGCAAGAAAGAAGCCGCTTTTTGAAAAAAGCGGCGCAAAAACTTTTTTGAAACTGGGCCCGTGGCGGCGAAACCACCATGGCCAAGCTAACAAAGTTTTTTTGCTACTTTTTGTTCACAAAAAGTAGCGCTTCCTTTTCCTGTTACCCAGCCCGCTTCGCCTTGTTCATCCGGCGGCGTTGCTGCTCGTTCGGCTTGGCGCCGAACGGCGGCCGGGCTGGTTTATCGGCGCCGCGTGGCGGGCGCGGGGCGTGCGGGCGGGGGCCGTTGCTGCGCGGGGCGCCGCGGCTGAAGCCGGCGCCCGGCGGCGTGGAGGGCTCGAGCGGCAGCTGGCCGCCGCTATGCGCGGCGATCGCGGCGGCGAAACGTTCGGCCGCCTCCGGGGCGATCTCGAATTTCGTCTCGCTGTCGAAAATGCGGATCGCGCCGATTTCCTGCTTGGTCACCCCGCCCTGGCGGCAGATCAGCGGGATCAGCCATTTCGGGTCGGCATTCTCCCGGCGGCCGACCGCGGCGCGGAACCAGATTCCGGTGCCGTCGGCGACGACGCGATGGGCAGGCGGAGCCGACATGTCGCGCGCGGCGCGGCGCGGGGCTTCCGGCGGCAGGATGGTCACCGGTGCGGGCTCCGGCAGGCGCGCGCGGTAAAGCCGGATCAGCGCCGCGGCGATCGCCTCCGGGCTCTGCCGGGCGAGCAGCTCTTGCGCCAAAGCCAGCTCATCGCCGGCGGGCGGGAGGGCCAGTTGCTCGTCGGCGAGCAGGCGCTCCTGGTCGCGGGCGCGGATCTGCTCGGGCGTCGGCGGGTCTTCCCAGGTCGCGGTGATGCTGGCCGAGCCGAGCAGCAATTCCGCGCGCCGGCGCTTCGAGGCGGGGACCAGCATCAGGCTCAACCCCTTGCGTCCGGCGCGGCCGGTGCGGCCGGAACGGTGCAGCATGGTCGCCTTGTTGGTCGGCAGCTCGGCATGGATCACGAGGTCGAGCGCGGGCAGGTCCAGGCCGCGCGCGGCGACGTCGGTGGCGATGCAGACCTGGGCGCGGCCGTCGCGCAGCGCGCTCAGCGCGGCGTTGCGCTCGTTTTGCGACAGCTCGCCGGAGAGGGCGACGGCGTTGAAGCCGCGCGCGAGGAGGCTGGCATGCAGGTGCCGCACGGTGTCGCGGGTGGCGCAGAACACCAGGGCGCGGGCCTCATGCAAGCGGAGCAGATTGATCAGCCCGTTCTCCAACTCGTGGCCCGCCAGGCGGATGGCGCGATATTCGATGTCGGCGTGCGGCTGGTTGCGGGCCACGGTGTCGATGCGCAGCGCGTTCTGCTGGTAATTGCGCGCCAGGGCCGCGATTTCGCGCGCGATGGTGGCCGAGAACAGCAGCGTGCGGCGGCTCTCGGGCGCGGCCTGGAGAATGAATTCCAGCTCGTCCTTGAAGCCGAGATCGAGCATCTCGTCGGCCTCGTCGAGCACCACGGCTTCGCATTCGTTGAGCTTGAGGTAGCCGCGTTCGAGATGGTCCTGCAGCCGGCCGGGCGTGCCAACCACCATGTGGCAGCCGCGCTGCAGCTCGCGCTGCTCGACGCGGATATTCATGCCGCCGACGCAGGAGACGATGCGCCCGCCGGCCGGCTCGTACAGCCAGGTGAGTTCGGCATGGACCTGCAGCGCCAGTTCGCGGGTGGGGGCGATCACCAGCACCAAAGGTGCGACGGTCGCCGGCAGGCGTTCGGACTCGCCGAGCACGGTGGAGGCCAGGGCCAGGCCATAGGCGACGGTCTTGCCGGAGCCGGTCTGCGCCGAGACCAGCAGGTCGCGGTCGGCGGCTTCCGGCTGCAGGACGGCCAATTGCACAGGGGTGGGTTCATCATAGCCGCGCGCGGCGAGCGCGCGGGTAAGCGCAGCATTGCTGATTGGGAAAGGCATGGCGGGTCCTAGCCCGGTCAACGTCCCACGGCAACGCCGCAGGCCGTTATTTTACGTTTATCGGCCCTGCAAGGAATCCGCATCGCCACTTCAGGTTCGGCAGGGTAAGTCCTAGGCTCCCGATACTACCGAGGTTTTGATGCTGCGCTTCACCAAGCGGCCCCGTCGGCCGCGTCCGCCGGCGGCTGCGCGCCCGGCGTCAAAATGGCGCCGTTTTTTCGGCTCGCGCCGGCTGTTCGACACCGTTTTGCTCGGCGCGACCTTCGTAGCGGCGGCGCGGCTGGTTTCCGCCGCGGTCGCCCATCCGCCGCCACTGGCCACGCCCGGCGATATCATCCCGATCGCGCATGCCACCAATTGGATGAGCGACCCCACGGTGATGCAGGCGCATAATCTCGCCGACGCCTTTGCCGCGCCAGGCGGCGCCTGTGAACTCAATATCAGCCGGATGGCCAAGTCGGGCGGCAGCCTCGCGGTGCTGGCGGTGCGCCACGACGGCGTAATGCTGTCCTGGGCTGGCGGCCCCACCGCCGCCCCCGGCAAGGCCTGCGCCGGCGGGCAAACCGGGGTTCTCGTTTCCGATACGGACTATCGTTCATTGTTGCTGCGGGTTCCCTCCGGTGGATAACCCGACTGATTTTGAAAGATTGAAGACCGCATGGGCACGATTCGCAGCTCTCTCCCGCATTTCGGGATTGAAGGACGTGCGGCGCTGGCCTATGCTCCCCTTATCTGGCGTTGGCCGGATGCCTTGAACGATTGCAGAGGACTGTTTTTATAGTGCGACCCCCCAAAAACGACCGCCAGCGGCAGCCTCGCCGCCGCGGGTTCGACGACGATAACTTCTATGGCAACACCCCGCCCATGCCGTCCTTTTCCGGGTTCGGGTCCACGTCCTCTTCGCCGGAGGCGAAGGCCACCGTCAAATGGTACAATCCCGACAAGGGGTTTGGTTTCGTTGAGATGGCCGATGGCTCGGGCGATGTGTTCCTGCATGCCAATTCGCTGCAGAATGCCGGCTATCAGGCGGTGACGCCCGGCGCCGTTCTGCAGGTGCGCGTCGGCCAGGGCCAGAAGGGCCGCCAGGTTGACCAGGTGATTTCCGTGACTGAGGGCGAAGCGCCGCCGCGCAGCTTCGGTGGTGGTTACGACCGTCCGCGCTCCGGCCCGCGCCCCCCGCGCCAGCAGGCGTCCGGCCCGGCCGTGGAAATGACCGGCACCGTGAAATGGTACAACGCCACCAAAGGGTTCGGCTTCATCAGCCCGGAGAACGGCGGCAAGGACGTGTTCGTGCACGCCACCGCGCTCGAGCAGGCCGGTTTGCCGCCCCTGCAGGAAGGCCAGGCCGTGCGCATGAACGTTGTGCAAGGCGCCAAGGGGCCGGAAGTCAGCTCGATCAGCATCGACTGAGTGTTCCGCCATTGAGCGGCGGGCTCGCTTTGTTGAAGCTCGTTTGGTTGAAATTGGGCCTATGCTGGCGAAACCAGCACGGCCCAGTTTGAAAAAAGTTTTTTGCTTCTTTTTTTCAAAAAAGAAGCCCTCTCTTTTTTTCTTAGTACATTTTCCTAGTCCAATCCGTCGGACGTTGTGCGGCGCACGCCTGCCGTCGTCAGCCGCTCCCATGACGCGTCGAGCGAGCCGTTCAGATCGATGGCGCGGCAGGCATCTTCGATCACTGTGGCGTGAAACCCGAATTTCTGCGCGTCCTCGGCCGACCAGGCGACGCAGAAATCTGTGGCCAGCCCGGCGAGATAGATTTCCGTGATGCCGCGCGAGGCGAAAAACCCATCCAACCCCGTGCGGGTGATCCGGTCGGCCTCGAGGAACGCGGAATAGCTGTCGACATGGCGCTGCAAGCCTTTGCGGATGATCATCGCGGCGTGCGGAATGTCGAGGGAAGGATGGAGCGCCGCTCCCGGGCTGCCCATGACGCAATGCGTCGGCCAGAGCGTTTGCGGGCCATAGGGCATCTGCACGGTCTGAAACGGCTTCGCGCCCGGGTGATTGGCGGCGAACGAGCTGTGGTCGGCCGGGTGCCAGTCCTGGGTGAGCACCACGGTCGCGAATTTGCCGGCGATGCGATTGATCGGGGGCACGACAGCCTCGCCATCGGGGACGGCGAGGGCGCCGCCGCGACAGAAGTCGTTCTGGACGTCGACGACCAGCAGGGCGGCATTGTTTTGCATGGCTGCTTATATGCGCAAAAACCGTGCGGGGTGCTAGACAGGGGGGCGCGCGATGGAGTAAGGCTCCGCCCCTCAGGAACGCGGGAGGCCGGGCAAAGGTGTTGTCCGGTCGGTTGAACCGCGGTCCGTTGGCGTTTGCCAAAGGATAAGGAGCCAGAAATGGCAAAGAAAATTGTCGGCTATATCAAGCTGCAGATCCCCGCGGGCAAGGCGAACCCGTCGCCGCCAGTGGGTCCCGCGCTCGGTCAGCGTGGTCTGAACATCATGCAGTTCGTGAAGGAATTCAACGCGGCGACGCAGGGCATGGAGCCTGGCATGCCGGTGCCGGTGGTGATCACCGCGTACGGCGACCGTACCTTCAGCTTCGTCATGAAGACCCCGCCCAACACCTACTTCCTGAAGAAGGCGGCGGGCATCGAAAAGGGCACGACCACCCCGGGCAAGGGTGCTGCGGTCGGCAAGGTGACGATGGCGCAGCTGCGCGAGATCGCGAAAAAGAAAATGATTCACATGAATGCCAATGACGAGGATGCCGCCGTGCGCATGCTGATTGGCTCTGCCCGTTCGATGGGCGTCACCGTGGTGGAGGGCTGATCCAATGGCACGTAACAAGCGTTTGACCGCGGCGCGCGCCAATGTGGACCGCTCCAAGACGTATGCCCTGACCGAGGCGGTGGCGCTGGCGAAAGCCAATGCCAAGGCGAAGTTCGACGAGACGATCGAGATTTCCCTGAATCTCGGCATCGATCCGCGTCATGCCGACCAGATGGTTCGTGGCCTGATCTCGCTGCCGAACGGCACCGGCAAGACCTTGCGCGTTGGCGTGTTCGCCCGCGGTGCGAAGGCTGACGAGGCGCTGGCTGCTGGCGCCGACGTGGTGGGCGCTGACGACCTGGCTGAGAAGGTGCAGGCCGGCGAGATCGCATTCGACCGCTGCATCGCCACCCCGGACATGATGGCCCTGGTCGGCCGTCTGGGTAAAATTCTCGGGCCGCGTGGTCTTATGCCCAATCCCAAGCTCGGCACGGTGACCATGGACGTGAAGGGCGCGGTCGCCGCCGCCAAGTCCGGGCAGGTCGAGTTCCGCGCCGAGAAGGCGGGTATCATCCATGCCGGCATCGGCAAGGCGAGCTTCGACGAGGTCAAGCTGGTCGAGAATGCGAAGGCGCTGGTTGATGCGGTGCAGAAGGCCAAGCCGACGGGCGCCAAGGGGACCTATCTGCAGAAGGTCGCTGTCAGCTCGACGATGGGGCCTGGCATTCGCGTCGACGTTTCGACCGTCAACGCCTGATTTTGCGGGCGTCCGCCACGGGCGGCGCCGGTTCTGAAAGAGATACGCCACGGCCTTGAGGCCGCGGCGGGCAGGCGGGTGTCAAAGCCCGCCGAAACCTGTCCGAGACCGGATGTTCCCGTCAGGGATTGAAGGGGCTTGCCCCGCACGCGGTAGACGAGGTGCCAAAGACTTTGCTCGTGCAAGGGGTTTGGTGGTTCCGACGATGGACAGGCGAGCGATGTTCCGGGGTGGTCCCGGGCATCTTGGGTAACCTGGCGGTGCGGGGAATTCCTGTGCCGTCGCAAGTTGGAGACGGATGTGGATCGCATAGAGAAGCGTGAATTCGTCGCCGAGCTGTCTACGGTGTTCACCGAGACGTCGATGGTTGTTGTCACCCGCAATGCGGGGATGACGGTCGCCGAGGTCACGGAGCTGCGCCGGAAGATGCGCGAGGCGGGAGCGAGCTTCAAGGTTGCGAAGAATCGTCTGGCTTTGCTTGCCCTCGATGGCACCCGGTTTGACGGTCTGAAGCCCATGATGAAGGGCCCGACGGCGATTGCCTGGTCGAAAGACCCGGTCGCGGTCGCCAAAGCAGCCGTCGAGTTCGCCAAAACCAATGACAAGTTTGTTCTGCTCGGTGGTTCGCTGGGCACGCAGGTACTCGATGTATCCGGCGTGAAAGCCCTGGCCGAACTGCCGTCGCTGGACTCGCTGCGCGCCAAGCTGCTGGGGATGCTCAACACCCCGGCAACGCGGATCGCCGGCGTGCTCCAGGCTCCGGCCGGACAGCTTGCGCGGGTTTTTGCGGCTTATGCCGATGCCAACAAGGGCAACGCGGCCTGACGGCTTCGTTAAGCCTGTCGCAGTGTGCAAGACCGTGCCGTACGGGCTTGCAGTGAAACCAATCAAAGCCTACTTACATGAAAGACATTTACAATGGCTGATTTAGCTAATCTGGTTGAAGAACTCTCCAAGCTGACCGTTCTCGAAGCCGCTGAGCTCTCCAAGATGCTGGAAGAGAAGTGGGGCGTTTCCGCTGCGGCGCCGGTTGCCGTCGCGGCTGCCCCGGCGGCTGGTGGTGGCGCTGCCGCCGCTGCGGCGGACGAGCAGACCGAGTTCACGGTGATCCTCGCCAATGGCGGCGACAAGAAGATCAACGTGATCAAGGAAATCCGCACCATCACCGGTCTGGGCCTGAAGGAAGCCAAGGACCTGGTCGAGGGCGCGCCGAAGACCGTCAAGGAGAACGCGACGAAGGATGAGGCTGCCGCGATCAAGAAGACGCTGGAAGAGCAGGGCGCGACTGTCGAAATCAAGTAACTTTCTTTCTCGCCGCGGCCTGACCGGCCGCGGCGTGCATACCGCCTAAAGGGCAGGCGATTACCGCTTGGGTAGTCGCCTGCCGGTTGTTTTTGGTAGGACTGAGCTGAATTTTTACGCAAGGGTGATGCGATGAACGCGATCAATGGTGGTCTTGGTAAAGGGTCCTTCACCGGGCGGAAGCGCATCCGCAAAAGCTTCGGGCGGATCCCCGAAGTCGCCCCGATGCCGAATCTGATCGATGTGCAGCGCGCGAGTTATGATTCGTTCCTGCAGATGCATGTGACGCCGGATGCGCGCACCCATTCCGGGCTTCAGGAAGTTTTCAAATCGGTCTTCCCGATCGACGATTTCGCCGGCCGCGGCCGGCTTGAGTTCGTCCATTACGAGCTGGAAGAGCCGAAATACGACGTTGAGGAATGCATCCAGCGCGGCATGACCTATGCTGCCCCGCTGAAGGTGATTCTGCGCCTCATCGTCTGGGATCTGGACGAGGATACGGGTGCGAGGTCGATCCGCGACATCAAGGAGCAGCCCGTTTACATGGGCGACATGCCGCTGATGACCGATAACGGCACCTTCGTGGTGAACGGCACCGAGCGTGTGATCGTGTCGCAGATGCATCGCAGCCCGGGCGTGTTCTTCGACCATGATCGCGGCAAGACGCACTCTTCGGGCAAGTATCTGTTCACCGCGCGCGTCATCCCTTATCGCGGCTCCTGGCTCGATTTCGAGTTCGATGCGAAGGATCTCGTCTATGTGCGCATCGACCGCAAGCGCAAGCTGCCGGCGACCTCGCTGCTCTACGCGCTCCCCAGCGCCGCGACCGAGGCGCTGCGCGAGGCCCGTGAGGCCAAGGGCGAGACGCTCGAACTGGGCGAGATCAAGGGCATGGATGCCGAGGAGATCCTGGGCTTCTTCTATGGCCAGGTCGTGTATTCGGCCAATCACGGGCAGTGGGCCCGGCCGTTCGAGGCGGAAGCCTTCCGCAACCAGAAGCTGATCGATGACTTGGTCGATGCCGATAGCGGCGAGGTTGTGGCCAAGAGCGACGAGAAGCTGACCGCCCGCGTGGTGCGCCGGATCGCCGAGAAGACCAAGCGCGTGCTGGTCGCCCGCACCGATCTTTTGGGCCGTTT
>Ga0310811_10012710_pt1 | contig 10939 bp, 11 predicted proteins | sample YCmetagenome_FD_207642 | JGI IMG/M metagenome (GOLD analysis project Ga0310811, IMG submission 207642) | Soil microbial communities from experimental microcosm in Duke University, North Carolina, United States - YC | ecosystem: Engineered > Artificial ecosystem > Soil microcosm > Unclassified ...
CGCACCGCCTCAGCGGCGAACCCCGGCTTCGCCGCAACCCAACAGTTCATCATATGAATTACGTATGCGCAAAGGCTATACTCAAGTTGTGACCATCTCCCTGGAGGCCCAGTGACTGCCGCGTCCCCTCAATCCGGTCTGGCCGCGGGCGCTTTCCGCGACTTGCTGGAGCCGATCCGGCACAGGCGACCCCGCCGCCTGGGCGATACCGTTGTCACCTATCTGGTCGACCGCATCGTGTCTGGGGCCTATCCGGTGGACACCGTGCTCCCGACAGAGCCCGAGTTGTGCGAGGAGTTCGGCGTCTCCCGCACGGTGGTGCGTGAGTCGGTCAAGCTTCTCGAAGCGAAGGGCCTGGTCAAGGCAGTTCCTGGCCGAGGCACCCAGGTTTTGGAGCCCATTGGCTGGAACCTCCTGGACCCCGTCGTCCTGGAGGCGCAGATCCGGCACGACAGCGACCTGCGCATCCTCGACGACCTCGTCAATGTCCGGGTAGCCCTCGAATGTGACATGGCGGCACACTGCGCACGCGTGATCACGCCCGTCCAGGCCGAGGCGCTGACCGAGCAGGCGAACGTGCTTGCAGAGAGCCTGGACGACCCGCTGCGCTATGCCACGGAGGACGTCGTCTTCCACGAGATGATCATGATCGCCTCCGGCAATCGTCTCGGTCATGCGATCATCCACGGCATCCACGCCAAGGCGCGACTGTCGAGCCAGTACAACGGCGACCCGAGTAAGGAAGAACTCGTCCAATCGCTCGCTGAGCATCGGCAGATCGAGTCGATGATCCTTCAAGGCGACGCACAGGGAGCCGTGGCCGCGATGCGCGTCCACATACTGGGCTCGTGGGCCAGGCGCCGCCCCCGCGTCCTCGGGGCGCTCTCCGGTGGAGTCGGCGCCCGCGACACCCGCCCGTGAACGACGGCTCCGATCGCACCCATTCCACCCCCAAGGTCAACGCGGCGAGTCGTCACCGCGCCTGGGGCTGTGCCTCGCCGGATGTACGGCGAGCGGAATAAGTCCTACTCTTGCAGGTGATCCCAAGAGGGGAGCACCGTGACCGACAGTCACCGTCAGGGCGGATACCGGCCGGGCTACGAGGTGGCGGCCGAACAGGTGCTGGAACTCATCGCCCGACTGCGCCTCCGCCCCGGCGACCGCATGCCCACCGAAGTCGAACTGGCCCACCAGCTTGGCACCAGCCGGACCGTTGTCCGGGAAGCCGTCAAGATCCTGTCTGCCCTCGGCCGGGTCCGCGCGCAGAAAGGTCGCGGCCTGTATGTCACCGACGACGAGGGCATGCTGGGCGGAGAACGCTGGGCACCCTTCTTCCTCCCCACCGACCTCGACCATGTCTACATGCTCTTCGAGTTCCGGCGGGCGCAGGAAATGGAGACCAGTCGCCTGGCCGCTCGCCGCGCCACACCTGGAGAACTCGCCGCCATCGAGAAAGCCGCCCTCCTGTGTCGGCACGGCCACGACACGGGACGCGAGGATCTGTTCAACGAAGGGGACGACGCCTTCCACACCGCCATTGCGACCGCTTCGCACAACATGTTCCTCCAGAACACCGTCCGGCAGGCCCGGCGGCTGCAGGCACAGTCCCACATCATCGGCCTGCACGGCTCGATCGGCGGCCACGCGGCCAAGGCCGTGGAGGAACACGAGGCCATCTACCAGGCCATCCGCGCCGGCGACGCCGAAGCGGCCTCCCTGGCCGCCGCCATCCACATCGACAACACCCTTGATGACTACCGCACAGAGATCCAACAGCGTCTCTTCCCTCCGAGCGACTGACCCCACCGGCAGCGGTCGACCTCAGCCGCGACGGGCGCCGACGCCTTTGGCGGGCAGGCCTGTTTCGACACTCGTCTTGTGGTTCAGCCGGCCGTCTGGTGATAGGCGCTGTCAGTGAGAACCGCCCTTCCATGCACTGTTTGAACAGGGGCGATGGAGAACATGCTCTGACCGGCGTGACCAGATCATGGCGCGCCGGCATGGTCCGCGGAATTCCCACGGTCGCCAAAGCCACGTGTGCCTAAGTCTGAAACTCACCCTTGACGGCCTTCGAATCTCCTACGCTGATCTGTACCTAGAAGAGACGCGTCGCTGCACTAGAGTGCATCCATGAGCGCTGAAGCGGACGCGTTCGCCTTCTCCTCCCGTCGGCCTGCCAAGCGGCTGAGCGTCGCGGTGGTCAGCGAGCTGGTCGAGCTCATCGTCACGGGTGAACTTGCCGAAGGGGAGCTTCTGCCTCCAGAAGGTCCGCTCTGCGAGCACTTCGGCGTCAGCCGGACGGTTCTCCGTGAGTCGGTCAAGCGGCTCGAGGAGAAGGGCCTGGTGGTCGTGGCGCAGGGCCGGGGAACCCAGGTGGCCCGCTCTGGATCCTGGAACATGCTCGACCCGATCGTCCTGTCCGCGCTCATCGACAACGACGAGTCCCTGGGCGTCCTGGACGAGCTGACGGTCGTCCGCGGCAGCCTCGAGTCCGCCATGGCGGGGGCGGTGGCGCTGCGGCGCACGGCGGAGGAGCTGACCCGCATCGCGCATGCTCTGGAGTCGATGCGCGAGATGCAGCATGAAAGCGACTCCTTCCGGCAGGCGGATGTGGTCTTCCATCTCACCATCATGGAACTCTCCCGCAATCGTCTGGCCGAGAACATCGCAAAGCGCCTCTACCGGCGGGCGCTCGAAAGCAGCAGGTACCAGGGGATGGGGTACGAAAACGCCTTCCACTCCACAGTGGAGGAGCACACTCTGGTGGTCGATGCGATCTCCCGCCGGGACGCCGAGGCCGCGGAACGGGCGATGCGCGACCACATCGTCAGTTCCTGGAAGCGGCGTCGACTCGAGGCGCCCGACGAGGAGGCCGGACTCTAGAGCTGCTCGGCGTCAGCGTGGAGGGCGCTGGGCGTCAGCGTCGAGGTAGCGGATGCCGCGATCTCACGCCCGGCGTACAGTCTGGGCAGCCTCGTCGTCGCTCACGGGGTGGCCGAAATCGCCGGGTGCCGATCCACCGAGACCGATGACACCATGTGCCGACCGGCCTCGGTTGAGCAGATCCGCGACCGTGGCCGTCAGGGGCCGAGCCTGTAGAAGGCCGACGCGGTGCCGGACGTGATCGCGTGGCGCTCCGCCGGGCTCAGCTCGGCGATGAGCTCGTCCACGGCGCGTCGCCACGCGACCGGTCCGGCCCCCAGCTCGGCGAGCGGCCAGTCGGACCCGAACATGAGCCGCTCCGGGCCGAACGCGTCGAGCGCCACGCCGACCACACGGCGCAGGCGGGCTCCGTCGCCGCCGCTCACGAATCCGGCCAGCCCGGAGATCTTCGCGAAGGCGTTCGGCCGGGCGGCGAGCTCGCGCAGGCCGGCCTCCCAGCCGGCGTCGTCATCCGACTCGGCGATCCCGCCGAGGTGGTCGACGACGAAACGAACACCGGGGTGCGCGGCCACGACGGTCGCGGCCTGCGGCAGCTGCCACGACCGCACGACCAGGTCGAAGCCGAGGTCGCGCGCGCCCAGCTGCTCGAGCGCCGTGCCCACGTCGGGTCGTTCGAGCCAGGCGGGGTCGGGGTCGACATGGACCAGGTGACGGATCCCCACCAGCCTCGCGCGCACCGAGGGGTCGAGCTCGTCGAGCTGCTCCGCGACGTCGGCCGTGAGCTCGGCCCAGCCGACGACACCCACGATGCGCGAGCTCGGGTGCGCCAGCAGCCGCCGCGTCTCGGCGGCGCTGTTGCTCGACTGCACGACGACGGCGGCGTCCACGCCGGTGGCGTCGAGCATCCGCTCGAGGTCGGCGGGCGCGAAGTCGCGGTCGATGACCGCCATCGTCGTGGGGTCGATCCACGGCTGCGGGTCGGTGGCCCGGTTCCAGAGATGTACGTGCGCGTCGATCAAGCGGCTCACGACAGATGCCAGATCTCGTCGAGCGGCTGCCACAGGGCCCCGGGATCCCGCTCTTCCACGATGCGCACCTGGCACGGGTCGGTATGGGTCCACCACTCGCGCGTCACGGGGTCCTCGGCGATGCGGGCCATGTCGACCGCGTGATCCTCGCCGACGTACTCGTAGTAGGCGAACAGGGTGTCGCCGACGATGAAGATCGAGTAGTTGGTGACGTTCGCGTCGCGCAGCGTCTGCTCGACCTGTGGCCAGACGTTGCGATGCAGCTCGAGGTACGCCTCCCGGCGCTCCGGCCGAACGCCGACGACGAGGGCGTGGCGCTCGATGCGGTGCCGTGCGCTCATGACCTCACCTGCTCCGCCGCCGGCCCGCCGATCCGGTCCTGCTGACGCAGGTCGGGAACGAGGCGCAGCCCCGCCCGTGCGGGACGGACATGCGGCCCGGCGAGTGCGGCCGACGGGTTGGCGGCTCGCACGATCTTGATGCGATCCTCATCCACCCGGATGCCGAGGCCAGGCTGATCGCCGAGAACGATGCCGCCGTCCTCGAAGTCCTGGTCGACCTGGAGCCCGATGGGAGACGAGAGGTCCTGAACCTCGAAGGCCAGGTGGTTCGGCACCGCCGTGGCGGCATGCGCCAGAGGGTTGGCGTGGTACGCCACCGGGCTCACGGGCAGGTCGTAGCCATGGGCCACCGCGGCCACCCGGAGGAAGTGCGTGATGCCCCAGACGTTGCCCACCTGGACGATGTCGACCGCGTCGGCGTTCAGGAGCGGCCGGTACTGCTCAAGTCCGGTGAGGTTCTCACCGGTGGCGACGGCGGCGCGGATGCCGCTTCGGACCGAAGCCAGCCCGGCCGCATCCCATCGCCGCACCGGCTCCTCGACCCAGGCGAGGTCGACCGCGCGCTCCAGCGCCGTAACGAATCGCACCGCCTGCGAGCGGTTCCACGACTCGTTGGCGTCGAACATGAGGGCCGGGTGCGCCGAGTTGCGGGCGAGGACGTCCCGCAAAGCCTCCAGCCGACGCAGGTCGTGCTCGAGATCACGCCCGCCCTTGAGCTTGGCGGCGCTGAAGCCCCGGTCGGCGAAGCGCTCATAGAGGAGCACGAGGGCCTCGTCGTCGAGGGCGATGTCCAATCCGGAGGCGTAGCCGGGGACGAACCGGTCCCGGCCGCCAAGGGTGCGCCATAGCGGCTCGTTCGCCGCCTTCGCCTTGAGGTCCCACAGCGCCATGTCGATCGCGCCGATCGCGCCGAACGTCGCACCTGAGTGGCCGGTCTTGAAGACCCAATCCAGCATCCGGTCGTAAAGGGCGGTGACGGCCCGCGGGTCCTCACCCTCGACGGCGCCGAAGACGCGGTCGATGTCGCCGTGCGGACCGAGCCCGACCCCCTCGAGACCGCTGTCGGTCTCAAGGATCAGCACGTGCACATCGGTGCGCGGTTCCGGCATCACCCCGTTGGCGTCGCCGATCAGCCGTCCCCAGTCGTGCACCGTCGTGAGGCTGCGGTATCCGGTGACCTTCAAGATTGCTCCTTATTCACAATGTTCCGACTCACTCCTTGGTGCCGCCCGCCGTCATGCCCGCGACCAGGAAGCGCTGTGCGAAGAGAAAGACGATCAGCACGGGCAGCACCGAGATGACAGTCGCGAGCGCGAGCGTCGGCAACTGCACGGACTGGGTCCCGGCGGAGCTGGGGTTGAACGCCGGAGTCGAGGCGAGCAGGGACGTCAGGCCGACCTGGACCGGGTAACCGTCGCTCGAAGGGAGCATCACGAAGGGCAGGAAGAAGTTGTTCCAGCTCTGCACGAAGCTGAAGAACGCGACCAGCGCGACGACCGGCGCGGCCAGCGGCAGCGCGACCCTGGTGAACACCTGAAGCTCGGTGCACCCGTCGAGGCGCGCCGCCGCGAGCAGATCACGCGGGACGCTGGTGGAGAAGTAGATGTACGTGAGGTACACCCCGAACGGGAAGAACGACATCGGGAGGATCACCGAGAGCGGGCTGCCGATCAGCCCGACCACGTTGAGTTCGAGGAAGATCGGCAGTACCAGCGCGGTGTTGGGGATCAGCATGACGATCAGCGTCAGCACGAGTAGCGACCGCCGGAACCGGAACTCCGTCAGGGCCATCGCGTAGCCCGCCGGGATGCTCGCGATGATCGTGATGATGAGCGCGCCCACGGCGTACAGCGCCGAGTTGCCCACCCACGCGGTCACCGCGCCGTCCTGGAAGCCGAACAACTGGTCCCAGTTGGCGGCCAGGTCGCCGAGGCTCCCGGGCAGGAACGGATGGTCGACGATGAGCCCGTGCGCCGACTTCGTCGTCGCCAGCAGCAGCCAGACCATCGGGATGACGAAGAACAGCACGAAGATCGCGACCACGACCGCGACGATCGTCCGTCCGCTCCAACCGCTGACACTGCTCGGTCGCCTCGCGTGGCGACCGGCGTCCACTGTTGTCATGACCTCAGCCCCTCTCGAACAGGCCGCCGCGCGTCACGAAGACGGCCGACAGCGCGAGGGCGACGACGAGCAGCAACAGGGAGATGGCCGCCGCTCCGTTGAAGTCGTTCTGCTGGAACGCGTACTGGTAGGCCAGCTGGTTGAGCGAGTAGTCGTTGGGCACGACCGCGTTGCTGGCCTGTGAGAGCAACTGCGGCTCGACGAACAGCTGCGTACCGGCGGCGAGCGACATGATCCCCATGTACGAGATCCACTTGCGCAGCAGCGGGAGCTGGATGCGCCAGGCGATCTGCACGGTGCTCGCGCCGTCGATGCGCGCGGCCTCGATCACGTCGCGGCTGATGTTGTTGAGCGCGCCGTACATGATGACGATCCAGCCGCCCGCGCCGGTCCAGAACGCGATGACGGCGAAGACCGGCGGCAGGTTGGCCGGCACGATGACCTGCACGAAGCTGGAGAAGCCCATCAGGTGCAGCAGGCCGGAGACCGGGCTGGCGGTCGGGTCCAGCACGAACAGCCACAGCAGCACGCTCGACGCGCCCGCCAGGGCGCCCGGTAGATAGAAGACGAGCCGGAGCGTCTTGCTCAGCCAACGCACGCGGACCGTGTGAACGACGATGGCCAGGAACGAGACCAGGACCACCAAGGCCACCAGCCACATCACCAAATAGAGTGCGACGTGCGCGACGGCGGGCAGGAAGCGGAAGTCGCCCATGACCTTGGTGAAGTTGGCGATTCCCGCGAAGCGCCCATCGCCGTCGGTGAAGGCGAGGTAGACGGCGTACAGGGCGGGAAGGATCCCGAACGCGATTGTCAGCACCGCGTAGAGAGCGATGAAGGCGTAGCTCATCGCGCTCCGTTCACCGCCGTCACCCCGGCCGGCCGGCCGCCCGCGCGGTATCACCGCAGACCGGGCGGCCTCATCCATAACCGTCATGTCACTTGACCGTGTAGCCGTTGACCTGGGCCTGGTTCTTGATCGCGGTCTCCCATTCGGGAAGCAGATCGACCAGACTCTTGCCGCCGGCAATCGCGGGGGTCATCGTCTTGGCCCAGATCGCCTCCTGGCTGAAGACCCCGGAGCCCCACCCGCTCCAGATCTGCGGCCCGGCCTTGATCAAGGCCTGCAGATCCGTGGCATAGTAGCCGCTCGACTCCTGCTTCTTGATCCACTTGTCCGCCGCGGGTGCGTAGGCCGGGTAACCGGGAGCAAGGTTGACCTGGTAGTCGTCGGCCGTCGTGACGAACTCGACGAACTTCTCGGCCGACTTGAGGTTCTTTGAGTGGCTGCTGATGAACCAGGTGCCACCGCCGACGTTGCCCGTAACGGCGGTGTCGCCCTGCCAGGCCAGCGGTGCCGCGACGCCGAGCTGGCCCGCGGCGACGTTGAGCGACTGCGGGTTGTTGAAGATGGCGCCCGCGTACCACGCCGGGCCAGGCATCAGGAGCACCTTGTCGGAGTACTTCTTCACGAACTCCGGCGTGAAGACGCTCACGTTGGGGGCGGTGCCGTTCTTGATCAGGATGTCGAGCATCGACGCGACGCGCTTGCACTCCGTGCTGTCGGTGTTGACCGTCACCGTCTTGGGGCCGGTGATGTCGTTCGCCTGGCACTTACTGCTCCAGAAGTAGATTTCCGAAGCGAAGGAGTCTCCGACGGCGCCGACGATGTAGCCGGGGTGCTCCTTGGCCACCTTCTCGCCGATCGCCTGGTACTCCTCCCACGTGGCGGGGACGGAGTAGCCGAACTTGTCGAGCAGGGTCTTGTTGTACCAGAGCACCACCTGGGAGAGGTCGTTGCGGAGGCAGTAGACCTTGCCCTCGACGGTGCACGGGTTCAGCGAGCCCTGGGTGAAGTCGTCGAGCGTCGTCTTCGGGACGAGCCCGCTGTTGAGCACGGCCGCGAACGCCTGCTTGCCGTTGCTCTTCTGGCTCGCCCACGCCGCGTCGTTGTTCTGCGTCGAGAACACGACGTCGGGCCAGCCGTTGCCTGCGCGGTCGAAGAGCTGCACCTTCGTCCGGAAGGAGTTCGAACCGTTCGCCGAGCCGTCGTACGTGACGACGTTGAGCTTCACGTCGGGGTTGGCCTTCTTGAAGGCGTCGACCGCGCTCGAACGGTCGGAGTCCACCCACACGGTGATCGGGGCCTTGTCATCCTGTGTGAGCTGCGGAAAGCCGTATGAGCCGACTGAGGAACCGCCATTGCCGCCACAGCCGGCCAGCGTGAGGACGATGGCGAGCGCACTCGCGCCGCCGATCGCACGCATCCGTCGCTCGGTACATCCGTGATGTTTGTTACGGACCATGTTGGTGTCCTTTGCCCTGTCACCCACATTGACGACCCCCGAGATGTGATGAAAATAGAGCATACGTATTACGTGTGCAAGGTATGAAGCACCGCTTGATGACAGTGAGGACAGCCGATGAACGGTGCCGCATACATGGGCGAGGGTCGCCTGGGGACGGTGTCCGTGGACGTCGGGCCGCCCGGTCCGGGCGAGGTACAGGTCGCCGTCGCCTACTGCGGGCTGTGCGGGACCGACCTCCACATCGTGCACGGCGACTGGATGCCAGGGTGCGCACGCCCCTCGTGTTCGGCCATGAGACGTCGGGCACCGTGGCGGCGATCGGCGCGGGCGTGGAGGGCTGGAACGTGGGCGACCCCCTGACCGTCATGCCGCTGGTCTGGGACGGCACCTGCCCCGCCTGCCTCTCCGGGCATCAGCACATCTGCCAGAACCTCGTCTTCGTCGGCATCGACTCTGCGCCTGCCGAAAACCCTATCCATGCATTTCAAGCGGCATGCGAGTACTCGTGGAGGACTCCGCCGAGCCGGTCTCGTCGGCGTATCCTCAGGTCGGCGATTCGCTCTGGATCTGTGATCGAAACCGGGACGCTACCCAACGGGGCGGCTTGGGCCAGGGCCTGACGGGCTCGGTGCTGGTTGTAGAACCGTTCGTACTCGCGCAAGGCGTTCCGCAGGTGGCGTTCGTTCCATAGCAAGCAGCAGTCGAGAAGCTCGCGGCGGCACGACTGCACCCACCGCTCCATGATCGAGTTCATGCGCGGCATCCGGATACCGGTGAGCACGCTCTGGATGCCGGCCTCGGCGAGGATCCCGTCAAGGAGGGCAGGGAACTTCCCATCCCGGTCACGGATCAGATAGCGCGCCCGACAGCCCGCATCTTCCAGATCCATCACAAGATTCCTCATTGCCTGCAGCACCCAGCTCGCGGTCGGGTGGGCGGTGGTGCCCAGCACGCGCACACGCCGGGTGGCGTGCTCGATGACGGCCAGGATGTACTGACGCTGCCCACCCAGGGTGACGGTCTCGATGAAATCGCAGGCCAGAAGAACTTCGGCTTGCGAACGCAGGAAGGCGGCCCACGTGATGGACGCCCGCTCGGGAGCCGGATCAACACCTTCCTGCTTGAGGATCCCCAGACGGTGGAAGGAGCCACCGTGACGCCGAGCGTGGTCAACTCGCCGTGCACACGCCGATATCCCCAGGCCGGGTACTCCCGGACCAGGCGCAGGATGAGAGCGCGGATGGAGCGGACGGTTGGCGGGCGCCGGGCCGCTTCGGCCGGCAGGTACGGGCGTGACGCTGTTTCATCAGATCGCGGTGCCAGCGCAGGACGGTGTCTGGGCGAACGAGGAGCCGCACTCGGCGTAGGACGTCGCGGGGCAGCGACGCCAGCAGGGCGGCGAGAAAGGCCCGGTCTTCGGGGGCGAACCTCACCCTGGTGCCAGCGCCGAGTTGCCGTTCAAGGACGCCGATCTGGTGACGCAGGGCGAGAATCTCGGCATCCTTGCCCCGATCGCCTATCGGCAGCAACCGCAGTGCGGGGAAGGCGTTCGTGACGGTCAGGTAGGCCAGGCGAAAGAGCACGAGTGATCATTCTGCCGCGATCGGCCCCTCCTGAAAGCCGAAGCGGTCGCACGCCAAGAGAGTCGGCAAGCCGGATGCCCTGCGCGGATGGCATTATCGGCAGGCGCAGAGTTGCTCGTAGCTGGCCCACTGACAAAGCTCTGCGCATCTACTGTCAGTAGCCCGGCGCTCAACATGTATAGCTCCGAGGGGTCGTCGGCCGTAGGGGCAGCAGCGTGCACGAATGGCCTGGCGGGCGGGACTCGATCGCCGTCTATGTGGGGTCGTTCGGCGCGGCGGTGTCCTCCAGCCCGTCCGCCTTGAGCTCGTATCCGTCAGGGATTGGTCACCCTGCCTGGTAGGCACCGACCCCGGCGCCCGTGTCAGTTCCCGAGTTCGGCCAACACGTCAAGGAGCTGACGGCGCTCCTCATCGTCCCGGCGGGCTTGCCGGCCGTAGACACCGGTGCCTTGTATCGCGGCATCACCGTGCGCCAGTTCACGCAGCGCAGGCAGCAGCGGGGCGGCGTCCTCCCCCAGTTCCCTCAGCGACTCGACAACCCATTTCCCGGCTCCTGTCCACGCGAGGCGCCGCCGTACGGCATCGACGAGCGGTGCGGCCTCGCCGGTCACGCGGCGGATCGCCAGCGCGGCGTTGGCGAAGTCGTGACGGTCGTCGAGTAGGTCCCGCAG
>Ga0310811_10012712_pt1 | contig 10936 bp, 11 predicted proteins | sample YCmetagenome_FD_207642 | JGI IMG/M metagenome (GOLD analysis project Ga0310811, IMG submission 207642) | Soil microbial communities from experimental microcosm in Duke University, North Carolina, United States - YC | ecosystem: Engineered > Artificial ecosystem > Soil microcosm > Unclassified ...
TGGCGCCCGCCCTCGCTCGGGCAGGCGCCGTTTCCTCCAGGTCATTTTCAGCGCGGGGGGCTCAGCGGCTCGAAGATCCATTTTCCGGACTGCGCCCGGATCGTATAGAGCGTGCCGGGCAGCAATTCCGCCTTGAGGTCGACCGCGCCCGAGCCGATCGTGCCACTGATGGAGCTTGCCTCGCCGATCGGAATGGTGACGAGCTCTCGCGGATCCAGCGTCACGGTTTGAATTGTGGCGGAAATTTCGATCTGGAAGGTCAGCGTCTGTTCCGCGGTGTTATAAAAACCGATGTTCTTCCTGCTGATGACAGGATAAATCCCCTTGACCGGCGACGCATAGACGCCGCTCGGGGCCCAAGTCGGGTCCCAATGAGCGCTTGCATAGGTGCCGAGATCGGCCCCTCCGTCAAAATACGGCGCCATGATCATCTTCTGTCCAGAGCCGGGCAGCGGCAGGCCCAATGTGCGCACCTGAAACTGGGACGAACTGCCTTGCTGCGCGGACGCCGGAAGCGCCGACGAGACCGCGATCATCGCCGCAAGAACAGCTCCTGTCTTCGTCGCGTGGCGGGCCATCGCAATCCTCCAAGCGTTCGATCTAGCCGGGTCTACCCCCACTAGCGGTGGGGTTGGTCGGCGGGGCCTGATTTTGCGGAGTCGCGGAAGCCGGCGGCGAGGCTACCTTGCCGAAGATATAACCGAGAACAGTGCCGAGCAGACCAAAGACGGGCGCCGTCTGCTTCTCGTTGTAGCCCGCGACAATCAGGAATAGCGCAGCAAAGATGACGAGCGACACCGTGAACACGCGCGCGAATTCTTCGGGCGGGCGCCGGCCATACATGATTGCAAGAAGGAGCAACGCGGCGATCCCCAATGCAACCGTGATCAGGCACAAAAAGAACTCGTACGGTGTTTTGAACGTCACGTAGGCCTTCGGCCCATCATCTGTCGGCGCGGCCGAGTTATTTGGACCGGAGGCCTGTCCCGTCCCCGGCGGCGGATTAGTGATCCTCTGCTGGGAACCTGAAGCGGAAGGTTGCGACGGCGAAGTCTGGGCGAGGACAAGCTCGCCAATTGTCTTTGCGGTGGCGTGAGCGGAGTTCGGCGCGCTTTGCCATGCGAACAGGCCTGTGACGACGAGAACGATGAGGCGGACGCCCGCTGCGAAGACGCGACCGCGCTGCGCGTGCCAATGCAATTCCGCCGAGACTAGCCACCCATCCATCCCACCCCCCCCGCCGGATCGAATTGCATATTACATTTCTAAATCCGGCCGCGCCAGCCCGAAAAAGGCTGCGCCCGTCGCGGCAGACTGGATCGATCCGGCCGCCGCGTCCAGCGTGTCAAAAGTCCAGGATCAACCCGTCTTCGGCCAGCAGCACGCCCCCTGCCCTGACCTCGTCGCGCCGCGCCAGCATGGACGGGTTCATATGCGTCAGCATCGTGCGCTTGGCGCCGAGCTCTCCGAGCCGCGGCTTGAGGATTTCCCAGGTCAGGTGTCCGGTGACGGTGCCGGCGAAACCGTAGCATTCGCAGATGAAGAGATCGGCGCCGCGCGCGATCGGCACGAGCGCGCCGGTCCATTCGGTGTCGCCGGAATAGGCGAAGGTCTTTTCGCCGTCGGACAGGCGCAGCGCTGTCGATTGCGTGCCGGACTGGTGGATCACCTCGGCGGTCGTGATCTCATGGCCGAGCACGGTGTCCGGCGCACCGGGCGCGATCTCCTGCACGGACCACGCAAACTTCCACTTCGAGCCGGTCGATTTCGGGAAGAACGCCTCCATCAGGCCGTCGAGCCGCGCCTTCAGGCCGGGCGGGCCGGCGATGAGCAGCGGCCGGTCGCGCCGCGCCAGGAATTGATAGTCGAGCAGCAGGAACGGCAGGCCGCCGAAATGGTCGCCGTGCAGGTGCGAGAGCACGACCGCGTCGATTGCGTTCGGGTCGAGCCCGAGCATTTTCAGCGCCACCAGCGAGGACGCGCCGAAGTCGACCACGAGGTTCGCTTTCGCCGTCTCAAGCCAGAAGCAGGTGTTGAGCCGACCGCCGGATCCGAACGCGTCGCCTGAGCCGACGATCGTGAGCCTCATCGCGAGTCACGCCTTCGCGCTCGGCCGCGCCGAGACCTCGGCGTGCCAGCGCTTCACATGGGTGAGCTCGTCCGGAACGGCAATCCGCGCCGGCTTCATGAAATCGATGGCGCACAGCGCGGTGATATCCGCGACGGTGAAGTGATCGCCGGCGATGAAGGCGTGCGCGGCGAGTTGCTCGTTCAGGATGCGCAGGAATTCGACGACGCGCGGCCGGTTGGCCTCGGCCCAGGCGGGAACCTGCGGCACTTCGAGTTCCTTCATCGCCGGATGGGTGTGGCGAAAGACGTGAGCGACCGTGGACAGCAGGTTCAGCTCGCACCGCCTATTCCACATCTCGACGATGGCGATCTCTTTCGCCCCCGTCCCGAACAAAGGCGGCTGCGGCCGCAGCGCCTCGAAATAGCGGCAGATCGCGATCGACTCGGAAATGACGGTGCCGTCGTCGAGGACCAGCACGGGCATGCGCTGGAGCGGATTGATGGCGGTGTATTCGGGTGTCCAGTGCTGCTTGGCCATCATGTCGACCTGCTCAGTCGGCACCTCGATGCCCTTCTCGGCCAGGAAGATGCGGGCGCGGCGCGGATTGGGCGCCAGTTTGCTGTCGTAGAGCTTCATGTCAGGTCCCGGACGCGTTTCCCGTGCCGTTGAACCGACCATGCCTGCCGGCCCCCTGTCAAAGGCCCGGTTAAACATCGTTAACCAGAGACTTTAGCGCCCTCTTAAGCCTGGTCTTAAGGATTATCGGCGAGGTTGGGACTTACGGTTCCGTAGCGTCAGCGTCCTGACAATGCCCATCCCCGGCGAACAGCCAGACTTGAGCGCCCTGCCGCCGGAGACTTCTCCGGTGAAACGCAGGCTTGCCGCGCAATATGTGCGCGAGGCGCGCGACCGGCTGACCTCCTCGAGCGGCACCCGCCCGGCCTTCGATATCGAACTGCTCAGGCTCTACGCGCAGAACCGGCTGTCCGCCTCGCTGGTGATCCTGCTGCTGGTCGGCACGATCGGCTTCCTGTCGAGCCTGTGGACCGGCGCGGTGACCGCCGGCGCCTGGACCGCGTCGGTGCTGGTGATCCACGCCGTCATCATCACCAAGTGCCGCCAGTTCCTCGACCTCGCTCCGGCCGACGTGTCGACGCGCGCCTGGCGCGTGCGCTTCATCATGCTCGATCTTTTCTACGGCGTGGCGTGGATGTTCATCCTCATCCACCCGGTCGGTGTCGACGAGAGCTCGGGCACGTTCATGCTCTTCGTCATGCTGCTCGTCGTGGCGGTATCGAGCATGCTTGCCTCGAGCCTGCCGATGGCGGTGTTCGCCGCCACCTTCCCGGTGACGTCGGCGGTCGCGCTCGATTTCGCCGTGCACGGCACCTTGCGCGACATGATCCTCGCCGGCATGGCGGTGGCGGCGCAGGGCTATTTCGCTGTGCTGGCCTACCGCCTCTATTCGACGTCGCTCGCAACGCTCGAGGCGCGCGCCGAAAAGGACGCGCTGATCGGCGAACTGGAGCAGGCGAAGGCCATCTCCGACGAGGCGCGCCGCCGCGCCGAAGCCGCCAACATCTCCAAGTCACGGTTCCTGGCGCAGATGAGCCACGAGCTGCGCACGCCGCTCAACGCCATCCTCGGCTTCTCGGAGGTGATGAAGACCGAGGTGTTCGGCGAGCACGCAATTCCCGCCTACAAGGAATATTCAGCCGACATCCATAATTCCGGCGTGCACCTGCTCGGCCTGATCAATGAAATCCTCGACCTGTCGCGCATCGAGGCCGGCCGCTACGAGCTCAACGAGGAGTCGGTGTCGCTCCCCGGCATCGTCGAGGACTGCCACCACCTCCTGAAGCTGCGCGCGACCAATCGCGGCATCACCATCCACGAGATGTTCGAACAGGAACTGCCGCGCCTGTGGGCGGACGAGCGCGCGATCCGGCAGATCTGCCTCAATCTCTTGTCCAACGCCATCAAGTTCACGCCGCAGGGCGGCGAGATCTGGCTCAAGGTCGGTTGGACCGCCTCGGGCGGGCAATACATGAGCTGCAAGGACACCGGCCCCGGCATTCCGGAGGAGGAGATCCCGGTCGTGCTCGCCTCGTTCGGTCAGGGCTCGAACTCGATCAAATCGGCCGAACAGGGCGCCGGCCTCGGCCTTCCGATCGCCAAGAGCCTCGTCGACCTGCACGGCGGCACGTTCCAGCTCAAGTCGAAGCTGCGCATCGGAACCGAGGTGATCGTCACCTTCCCGCCCGAGCGCGTGGTCGCCGCGATGGCGCCGATCCAGGAGCAGGCGCCGCCGATTGCGCCGCACGCCCCGAACGAGCCGATCCTCAGCCCCGAGGAAAAGCGCCGGCTGAGCCGCCGCCCGTTGTTCCGCGTCGGCACGTGACGGGCCTTTGTGCTTGCGACAATCGCGCGATTGCCTTCCCGCCTCGGCGCATTATGGTGACCCCGGATTCGCCCGCAAACGCAGCGCCGATGCAAACCCCGTGTATCAAAGTCTGCGTGCTCGACGCCCGCACCGGCCTGTGCGCGGGCTGCGGCCGCACCATCGCCGAGATCGCGGCGTGGAGCGGCATGAGCGAGGCCGAGCGCGCGCGTATCATGGCGGAACTGCCGGCGCGGATCGCGGCTCGGCCTGCCGTCACGGCGACGGAGTAACCCGTTGAGCCGCCGCCTCATCTGGACCCTCATCCTCGGCGTCGCGCTGTCGCTCACGGCAATGATCGCCAGCGCCGACCAGGACGCCATCACCAACCTGTTGCGGCACGACATCGGCGCGCTGACGCTGAAGGTCGCGCTGATCGTCTGCGCCGGCGGCCTCTTGCTCGTGCTGTTCAAGGAGCGGCTGTCGAAGGTGTTCGAGGCGGCGCTGTTCTGGATCGTGATCGTGCTGCTGCTCGTCGTCGGCTACAGCTACCGGTTCGAGCTTGGCGACGCCGGCGACCGCGTCATCGCGCAGCTAATGCCGGGCCATGTCGCCGGCCACGGCCGCAACGCCGAGGTGGTGCGCGGCCGCCGCGGCGACTTCGCTGTTGCAGCCCACATCAACGGCGCCAAGGTGCCGATGGTGATCGACACCGGCGCAACCTCGGTCGTGCTGACGCAGGAAGCCGCGCGCGCCGCCGGCCTGCCGATCGAGGTGCTCGAGTACACGGTGAACGTCGACACCGCCAACGGCCGCACGCGCGCCGCGCCGGTTACGCTCGCCAAGCTCGCCGTCGGCAACCTGATGGAGCGCGACGTGCCGGCGCTGGTCGTGCAGCGCGGGCAGCTGCACAACAATCTGCTCGGCATGAGCTTCCTCAACCGTCTGGAAAGCTGGGAGGTGCGCGGCGACAAGCTGCGCATGCGCGGCACGCCTTAACGCGCGCCGCCGGCCGGACGGAGGCACGCTAGATCAGCGTTGCCAGGAAGCGCAGCGACACCACCATCAGAAAAAGGCCGAAGCCGATCTCGAGCTTGCGGCGCGGCAGCCAGTGCGCCAGCCGTACGCCGTAAGCGGTCGTATAGCTCGAGACAGGCGCCATCAACACGAAGCCGATGACCGAGACGAAGCCGAGCGACATTAGCGGCAATTCATGGATGTGCGGCCAGCCGGCGATCGCGTAACCGACCGCGCCGACGACGGTGATGGGAACGCCGACACCGGCCGACGTCGCGACCGCGCGCTGCATAGGCTGACCGTACATCGTGAGCACGGCGTTCGAGAACGCGCCGCCGCTGACGCCGACCAGCGACGAGAACAAGCCGGTGACGAAACCATAGACCGCCATCAATGCGCGGCCGGGCAGCTCGCTTCCGAGATTCCAGCGGTCGCCGCCAAACAGCATCTTGGTGCTGATGAAGGCGGTGAAACAGACAAAGGCGATCTTGAACACCGCGCCCGGAGCGAACGAGGCCGTCACCGAACCGATCAGCACGCCGACGATCGCCGGGACCGTCCAGATTCGCACCACCTGCGGGATCACCGCGCCTCGCTTCTTGTGGCCCATATAGGAGCGCACGGTGGTCGGCACGATGATGGCGAGCGAGGTGCCGATGCAAAGCTGCATGCGCAGCGCGTCCGGCACGTGAATGACGCCGAAGACCTCGTACAGGACCGGCACGATGACGCCGCCGCCGCCGATGCCGAACAGGCCGGCGAGAATGCCGGTGACGACCCCGCCGGCCAGGATCAACAGCACGAGCCAGACGATCTCGCCGAGCGGGTATCCGAGCAGCATGGTGATCCGGGGGATGGTCGCCGAAAGGTCAGGCGGCGATGTGCGCCAAATCCGCGGGCCTGTCCAGCACCAGCGCCAGCGCATCAGCCATGACGGCGGCCCCGGCGCCCGGCTTGACCGCTTCCGTCGCCAGATGGCGCCGGAAGGCGCGCGCGCCCGGCACCGCGCGGAACAGCCCAAGCACGTGCCGCGTGATGCTGCTCAGCCGAACGCCGGCCGCCGTCTCGCGCTCGATGTAAGGGATGAGCGCGAGCGCGGCTTCTTTCGGCGATGTGAAAGGCGCGTCCGCGCCGAAGAATTGTGGATCGACCGCAAGGAGCCGCCACGGCTCCTGATAGGCGGCACGGCCCACCATGACGCCGTCAAGCGCGCCACGTTCGGTCTGCGCCTGCTCGAGGCTGGCAATGCCGCCATTGAGGATGATCTCGAAATCGGGATGCGCGGCCTTGAGGCGATGCACCAGCGCGTAATCGAGCGGCGGCACCTCGCGGTTCTCCTTCGGCGACAAACCCTTCAGCCAGGCCTTGCGCGCGTGCACGATGAGCGCATCGGCGCCCGCCGCCTTCATGCGAGCGGCGAAGCCGAACAAGGTCTCGGCAGGGTCCTGATCGTCGATGCCGATGCGGCATTTGACGGTGACGGGAATTGAGACAGCCGCCTTCATCGCGGCGACGCCGTCGGCGACCAGCGCCGGCTCCGCCATCAGGCAGGCACCGAAGCGGCCTTCCTGCACGCGGTCAGAGGGACAGCCGCAATTGAGATTGATCTCGACATAACCGAAGTCGGCCCCGATGCGCGCCGATTGCGCCAGCGCCGCCGGATCGCTGCCGCCGAGTTGCAGCGCGACCGGGTGCTCGAACGGATCGAACCCTAAGAGTCGCGTGCGCTCGCCGTGCAGCACGGCGCCGGTCGTCAGCATCTCGGTATAGAGCAGCGCGCGGCGCGTCAGCAGCCGGTGGAAGAACCGGCAGTGACGGTCAGTCCAGTCCATCATCGGGGCAATGCTGAACCGGCGGTCTACGGACGTACCGTTTTTATCGTTTAACTTCAATATCTTACCTCGGCGCCACCAGCCCATTCCGGGCCTGCCAAGCGAAGCACTTACACCAAAAGACGGCGGATCGTATCGAGGAAAATCGAGGCCGCCGCCGCGCCGCGCAACCGCGACGCAATCACCTCTCGCGGAACACGCGCGCCATCTGGTCGCTCAGCGGCTTGATCATGTACTGCAACGGCGTGCGCGCATAAGTCTGCACGAAGACCTCGGCCTGCATGCCGGGAACCAGCGCCAGCCCGTTGAGACGTTCCAGTTCGCTGCGCGACAGCGATACCCGCACAGTATAGTAGCTGCGTTCGGGCGTGCCGGCGGCCGCCTTGTCGTGGCTCAGGTCGGCCGAGACCAGGATGACCTTGCCGGTGAGGTCGGGGTTGACGCGGCCCTCGCCCGCCAGGATGCGCACCACGGCGTCCTCCCCGAGCGTGACCTGATCGATGTCTCGCGGCTCGACCTTCGCCTCGACGATCAATTCGTCGTTGCGCGGGACGATCTGCATCAGCACTTCGCCGTTGCCGATGACGCCGCCGACCGTGTGCACGGAGAGCTGATCGACGGTGCCGTCCTGGGGCGAGACGATGTTGACGCGCTTGAGCTGGTCCTGCGCCGCGACCAGACGCTCGGTCAGCTCGGCGATCTTGCCTTGCGCGTCGCGCAGGTCCTTGAGCACTTCGGTGCGGAAATCCTTGTCGAGCTGGATGATCTGAAGCCCGGTCTCGTTGATCTTGCCTTTGGCGCGCGCCATTTCGGCGACGTATTGCCCGCGCTCGCCCGAGAGCCGCGCCCGGTCGCGCCGCAACTGCATGACGCGGTTGATGGCGACCAGGTTCTTCTCCCACAGCTCGTTGACGCCCTTCAGCTCGGTATCGATCAGCGATATCTCCTGCTCTTTCGCCGCCTGCTGCGCCTCGAGACCGAGAATTTCCTGGTTCGACTGGACGATCCGTTCCTCGAGCTGTGCCCGCTGGCCGGTCTTGGCCAGCCGGCGGGATTCGAACAGCTTGCGCTCACCGGCAAGCGTGCCGGCGATCTGCGGATCGCTCTCGCGCGCGAGCAGAGCCGGCGGGAAGGCCACATGATCGTCGTCGTCGCGCTCGGCCACGAGCCGCGCGAGACGCGCCTGCAATTCATCGAGCTGAACCTGGACGACGCCGACGGTGGCGCGCGCCACCGTGTCGTCGAGACGGATCACGACTTGCCCTGCTTTCACCCGGTCGCCGTCGTGCACGTCGATCTCGGCGACGACGCCGCCGGTCGGGTGCTGCACCTTCTTGACGCTGGACCGCACGACGAGGCTGCCGGGCGCGATGACCGCGCCGGCGATATGCGCGGTCGAGGCCCATACGCCGGCGCCGCCGAACAGCAGCGCAAGCACGCCGTAGCCCGCCATCTCGAGGCGGCGCACGGCCCGCATAGGATTCCGCTCGGCCGGCGCCATCATTGGCCCGTCTCCGTCCCGCGCACGACCCGGACCGGCGCGCCGATCGCGGCCGGGCGCGCCGGCGCGGTGAAGGCGCGGATGACCTCGTCGCGCGCGCCGAAAGCCTGCTGCGTACCGTTCGCCAGCACCAGCACCTTGTCGCAGGCGACCAAAGCCGACGGCCGGTGCGCGATCATGACGACGATCGCGCCGCGCGCCTTGGCGCCCTCGATCGCCGCCTGAAGCGCGGCGTCGCCTTCGGAGTCGAGATTGGAATTCGGCTCGTCGAGCACGATCAGGAAGGGATCGCGGTAGAGCGCGCGCGCCAGCGCGATGCGCTGCCGCTGGCCGGCCGACAGCCTGGCGCCGGCGTCGCCGATCTGGGTGTCGTAACCGTTCGGAAAACGCAGGATCATGTCGTGCGCGCCCGCGGCTTTCGCCGCCGCCAGCACCGCCGCCGAGTCGACCTCGGCCGCCATCCTCGCGATGTTGGCGGCGACCGTGCCGTCGAACAACTCGACGCTCTGGCCGAGAAAGCCGATCCGGTCCGCGAGCGACGCCCTGCTCCACTGATGCAGGGCCGCGCCATCGAGCAGCACCTCGCCGGCGACGGGCTTCCAGATGCCGATCAGCCCGCGGACGAGCGAGCTCTTGCCGGCGCCGCTCGGGCCGATGATGCCGAGCGCCTCGCCGGCGGACAGGCCGAATGACACCTCGCGCACGGTGAGGCCGGGTGAGCCGAACGGCGCGACTCCGAGGCGGCGGACCTCCAGGCTGGCGCGCGGCGGCGGCAGGTCGGTCGCCGCGCCGCGAGTCTTGATCTGGCCAAGGGTGGCGGACAGGCGGCGGAAGCTGTCACGCGCCGAAACGAAGCCGCGCCAGTTGGCGATCACCGTTTCGACAGGCGCGAGCGCGCGCCCCATCATGATGGACGCGGCGATCATGGCGCCGGCCGACAATTCCTGGCGGATCACGAAATAGGCGCCGACGCCGAGCATCGCCGATTGCAGCGTCAGCCGCAGCACGCGCGACAGGCCGCCGAAGGAGCCGATGACGTCGGAAGCCTTGCGCAAGCCGCCGAGATAGTCCGCATTGCTCCGCGACCAGCGCGCCGCCAGCGCCTCGCCCATGTCCATGGCGACGATCGTTTCGGCATTGCGCCGGTCGGCCTCGATCAGCGCGGCACGCTGGCCCGCGAGCTTGGCCATCAGGCGCGTCGGCTCGCGGCTTGACCGCTCGGTCAGGAGCGCCAGCGCGAACAGGATCGTAGCGCCCGCGAGCGCGGTGACGCCGAGCCAGAAATGGATGGCAAAACAAAGCGCAAGGAACACCGGCGCCCAGGGCAGGTCGACGATGGCCGTGACGCCGCTGCCGGTCAGGAAGCCGCGGATCTGGTCGAGGTCGCGCAACGGCTGCTGCGGCTCCCCGGCAATGCGCGACTGCACGCCCAGCTCGACGACCGCGTTGTGGACCGTCGTATCGAGGTGATAGTCAAGCGCCATCGCGGCGCGGCCGACGATCCGGCCTCGAATGAAGTCCAGCACGCCCTGGAAGCCGTAGGCGACGACCAGCATCACCGACAGGGCGATGAGCGTCGGCACGCTGTGGCTAGCCAGCACGCGATCGTAGATTTGCAGCATGTAGAGTGGGCCGGCGAGCATCAGCAGGTTCACCGCCGCCGAAAAGACGGTCACGCTCGCGAAGGCCCGCCTGAAATCGGCAAGCGCGGCGCGCAGGGCCGGGTTGGTCGCGGCTGCGTTCAATGTCCGCTGCACGGGCATTCGTCGGTCACCGGGCGCGCGCCGGCCATTGTCCAGTTCTCCGGCAGGCTTCCATGATCCCCCCGACCACCTGGAAGCCGGTAGGCGGGGCGCGTCGACGCCATGCGGGGATCGCAGGCGATGTCACGTTCGCCCCGCTGCCGCCTTCACAACGCAAGACGGCCGCTGCGGGCGGGAATTTACGTAAGGATGGTGGGGTATAGCCCACGCGTCAACCTGCCGGCCGGGACCTTGGGCCGGATTTAGCCGACATCGTTAGCGGAGTGAAATCCGCAGATCTGCCTCGCATGCGCGGACAGGCCCGTTTTACACCCGCATGCGTCAAGAGCAACCGCCGATTGACGAGCACCGGCAGCGGCTTCCGCGAGCAAC
>Ga0310811_10012713_pt1 | contig 10936 bp, 12 predicted proteins | sample YCmetagenome_FD_207642 | JGI IMG/M metagenome (GOLD analysis project Ga0310811, IMG submission 207642) | Soil microbial communities from experimental microcosm in Duke University, North Carolina, United States - YC | ecosystem: Engineered > Artificial ecosystem > Soil microcosm > Unclassified ...
CCAGCGTCTTGACACCGCTGTCGCGTACGGCACGCACCAGTTCTGCGGCTTCGTCCAGGGTGGCGGTCACCGGCTTCTCGACCAGGAAATGAATGCCGCGCGCGCAGCATAGAGCGCCATGACCGGCATGGAGGGCGTTGGGTGTGGCGATGATCACCGCTTCGGGCTTGATGCGGTCCAGCATCTGCTGCGCATCGGTGAACCATTCCGCACCGCCCAGTTCGAGAGAGGATGGGTCGGCCACAGGATCGGCGACGGCGGCAAGCTGGGCCACTTCAGGAAGCGACAGGATGGTCTTTATATGCTTGCGGCCGACCAGGCCTGCACCCAGCACGGCGATGCGTAGCGGCGTCATCCTGCCTCCAATTCATGGCGGCCGGCGAGTGCGCGTGCGGCGCTGTGCAGGTGTTGGGCATGCGCCAGAGGATCGCGGCCCGGCGGCAAAGGCACTTCCAGGCTGGCGACACAGTTGGGCGGCATGGCCGCCAGCAAGGTATCGAGCGGGAATTGCCCTTCGCCCGGCGCCAACCGGCTGGTGCGCGCCTCCTGGATCAACGCGTCACGACTGGTGGGGGCCTGCAAAGGTCCGTCACAGAGCTGCACATAACCGAGCGTCTCCACGCCGTGCAGCGAGCCTTGTGTGTCGCCGGCGCGCATCCAGTGAAGCGCATCCACCAGGATGCGCAGATTGGGCTGGGCTGCTGCTGCAACCAGCGCTCGCGCGGAGCCAAGCGATCGCACGCCGGAGAACACCATATATTCCAGGTCCAGGGTCAGGCCGAAGGGGACGGCGAGCTCGCACAGTCGTGCCAGCAGATGCGCGGCCCGCGCATGATCCTCGCTGTCGCAGACCAGCTTCATGCGGCTGGCGCCCAAGAGGGCAGCTGCCTCCATCAGCGGCAGATGGTCATGCGGATCTGTCCGGTCATTCAGGCGGATGATTTCCACGTCCCAAACGCGCAGGTCCGCGTCCTTCAGCAGGGGGATGAGCTGGCGGCACAGTGTGAACCTTTCATAGCTGGTGTAGGGCACATCGCTGGTTGTGGCCGGCGACAGCCGTAGATCGACCAGGTCGAAGCCTGCTTCGCCGGCGATGCGGATCAGCGCGGCCGGCGGGCTGGCGATCAGGCTGAGATGCGCCAGCGATAATTTCCTGCGGCCGGGCGGTGCGGGCATATGCTAGCGGGGCATCAAATCCGGAAACCGCGGCCGGAAGCCATCGCGATTGGGCATCTTCACCTGCGCCAGGCTTTTGGCATTCAGCACCAGCTTGGGGTCGATCACCTTGCCCTCGGCCAGGATATAGGCCGTCAGGGCATAGACCTGATTGTCGCTCAGGGTGCGCGGCTCGTTCCATGGCATGGCGCGACGGATGTAATCGAACAAAGGCGGGGCATAGGGCCAGAAATTGGCGATGGTCGTCGTGCCGCCGTCGATAGGTTTGAACTTCTTGTCGCTGATGATGACGGGAGGGGAGGGAAGCCCGCGCTTGAAGAGATCGCTGCCGCGCCCGCCGTCGCCATGGCAGGCCGCACATTTCTCGGTGAACAGGGGCGCACCTTGGGCGGCGGTGCCGCTGCCGGGCGGCAGGCCCGCGCCATCGGCCTGTATGTCGATATCCCAGCGTTTCATGTCGGCAGCGCTGACCGGCTTGCCCAGATGCGGCGTGGGAAGCGGCGCGGCAAAGGCTGTACATGCCGACAGGCAGAACAGGACGGCGAGCATGTTACGCATAGACATGGCGCACCGTGCCGTTGGAGGCTATGCCCCAGCTTGTCACCGCGTTGAAATGGTGATTGCGGAAAGCGGTGACCGCGGGCTCGCTGTCGAGCTGCCCGCGTTCGGCGACAAAGGCGGCGCGGGTCGGCTGGAAATTGCCGGCATCGTCCCAGGCGCGGCTTTGCAGAATCGTTGGGGCCCCGCTCCAGCGCCAGGGCATGCGGAAGCGGGTGAAAGCCTTGGTCATGACCGGGCCCTGCAGCGCCGCTTCGCCCCAGCTTTTGCCGCCATCGGCGGAGACCATCACCTTGGTGACCTTGCCGCGTCCGGAATAGGCGATGCCGGATATTTCGTAGACGCCGGGCTCCTTCATGTTGATGCCCGGCGAGGGCCGCGTGATGAAGGATTTCACCTCATTGATGAAGGTGAAGTTGTAGCTTTTCCCTCCATTCTTGTTTGGTGGCATGGGCTCGGTATAGACCTGCGATTCCCAGAAGCTCATTGCGGGGCCGGGCACCAGCTTGATGCGGCGCAGGAACTTGATGTTCAGGTTGCCTTCAAATCCGGGCAGCACCAGCCGCATGGGAAAGCCGTTGCCCGGCATCAAGGGCTCGCCATTCTGGTAGAGCGCGATCATCGCGTCATCCATCCCCTTCATCAGCGGCACGCTGCGCATCAGATGCGGCGCGTCGGCGCCTTCGGCGATGAACCATTTGGCTTTGGGATCGACGCCGCACTCATCCAGCAGGATGGAGAGTTTCACGCCGGTCCATTCGGCGCAGGAGGACAGCCCATGCAGCGCCTGCAGATTGGCCTGGATCGGGGTGGGCGAGAAGAAGGGCGCGCTGTTGCCGCCGCATTCCATGAAGGCGGGGCGGGAGGTGAGGGGATAGCGCAAGAGACTGTCGAGGGTGAAGACCAGCGGGCGCTTGACCAGGCCATGGATCAAGAGACGGTGCTTGGCCGGATCAATGTCGGGAATGCCGGTGTGATTGATGGTGAAATGCAGTCCGTTGGGGGTGGTTGAGCCTTCCAGCAGATGATGCGGCGTGCGCGCGATGGAGGAGCGCGGCTCGAACTTGGGATTGGACAGTGTACGGACGATGTGGGCGCTGCGCTTGGATGGCCCCTGATAGGGCGGGGTGTCCTCGCCCACCTGCAGATCCCAGGGCTGGTCGATCAGCGGCTCGGCGGCTGCGCCGGTGGCGCCGATGCCAATGCCGGTGCCGATGATGGCGGTACCCGTGGTGAGCAGGGCGCGGCGGTGGAGCAGGCCGTTGCCCGCGACTTGATCTTCAGCTTGAGGGTTATCGGGTAACCTACTGTCAATGGGATGCTTTTTCATGGCGCGCTTCCCTTATATGCCCGACGCGCTTTGCGCGTGGTGACCCGGCCTTGTTCGGCTCGAGTCCTATATGCCGGTATTAGAGGCACCCTTGGGGGCGGGAGGCAATGGTATGGCAGCCCCACTTGTCATCCCCGGCGAGCACGAGCGACGAGCGAGTGCGAGGGAAGGGGATCCAGGTGGGAGATACCGTCACGGTGGCTGGTGCCTGGATCCTCTTCCCCTCGCGCCGTGACACGGCGCTCGGCCGGGGATGACACAGGAGTTCGCGCCGGTCCGTCAGCTCTTGCGGAAGTGCAGGAGATAATTGTCGTGCAAGCCCGGCACCTTCACGTCTTCCACCAGCTTGAAACCCGATTTCTCGATCTCCGCGATCACCGCCTGTTTGGGCGCGCGGACATGGGTGGTCTGTGTCCCGGTCTTTTCCATCTCCAGCACATAGAGCCGGCCATTGGGCTTGAGTGCGCGGCGGATGCTGGCGTTCATGGTCAGGGGATATTCGAAATGGTGGTAGACGTCGGAGCTGAACGCCACATCCACCGATGCCGCTTTCAGATTGGTGTCGCGGTCACCGCCCAGAACCGTCTGCACATTCTTCAGGCCGTCCTTGGCGGCATTCTCCCTGATATAGGCAAGAAACTTCGGCGCGATATCGGTGGCATAGACCGTGCCGGTGGGGCCGACGGCCTGGGCGAACAGCCGTGTATAGAGACCCGTTCCGGCCCCGATATCGGCGATCTGCTCGCCGGGTTTCAGCGCCAGCGCCTTCACCACGTCATTGCGGGCATGAAAGACCTCGCGGCTTTCGCCAGTGAAACGGGTTGCCCAGCTTTCCACATCCAGGTCGGCGCTCTTGAAGTTCTGGTTGATGGTGGGCGCGACATTGGATTCCGGATTGGCCTGCTGGGCCTGGCCTCCAACGACGGCCAGGAAGATCATCAGGCAGAAGGTCAGAAGAAATGTCGAAATTGCCGGAATCTTGCGCATGATAGCTCCCCGAAATAGGTCCGCACGCCTAGCCCGTGACTTATATAAAGGCACCGTTGGGGGCGGGTGGCAACCCAGGTCCTGATGGCCTAGGTCCGGCGGCTCAGGCCCGGTGCCTGTGGGGCGCCGGTACTTCCGTCGGATGATTGATCAGCGCCAGGACGGAGCCGTCATCATCGACAATCGGCCAGTTGGCCGGCTGCCAGTATCTCTCCTGCCATAGGCCGTCTTTGTCCCGGACATCATAGCGCTGCACGTTCATCACATCGTGCCGGGTAAGCGCGCGCACGCGCCTTAGCGAGGCAGTGAGATTCTTGACGCCGTCCGCAGTGGGATCGTTGGGATTGTCGGGAAAGACCTCGAACAGGTGGCGGCCTACCATCTCTTCCTGCGCGATTCCCGTCATCGCCGCATAGGGATCGTTGGCGCCCGCAATGATGAAATCCGGCGTCAGCACCAGGCAAGGAAGGTGTGTCTGTGCGAAAGCGGAACGGAAAATCCTTTCCGCCCTCATGCGCCTGGTCTGGGCCGATACGAAATTGGGCGCCAGGGCGGAATTGCGCAGCTCCAGCGCCAGCTCCGCGAACGGGATTTCAAACAGCCGCTGGTGATGCGCGTCGGCGATCTCGAACCGGCATTGCAGGGGATCGCGCCCTTGCGCCAGCATCTCTTCCGCGCGGCGGGCCAGGCTGCGGCAGGCTTCCAGATAGGCCTGATAGGAATCGACCAATTCCAGTCCGGCGTCATCGATCTCCAGCGCCGCACCGACGCGCAGATGAAAGAAGTATTTCGGCATGCTCCCCCAGAGCCCCCCCAGAGTCCCCAAGAACCGACAAGTCCCCCGCCAGCTTGCCGGCGGCAGGCGCAGACATGCTGCTCGAGGCCGTGGGCTGAACTTGCCCTATGAGAGATTCATCTTTCCGGTCATATAAGTACATGTACCTAGATCGGAGCCGGCAGCCGTCCGCTGCTCTGCTAACCGCCGTTATCGTTTGAACAAAGCGATTTCGCCCGTTTCGCGAACAGGGTGTTCCAGCGTCAGGTCCAGTATTAGGCCCAGTCCTACAACAGATCGCCCGCCCGTTCCGAGACTTCGGCATCGCCCTGGAAGGTGCGCTCGAGATGAAGATAACAGCCGTCAAACTGGGCGATTTCCTTGAAGCGCGGCACGTCGAGGATCGTGACGGTCTTGTCCTTCCAGCGCAGCAGTCCTTCCGTCCTGAGGTCTGAAAGGATCCGGTTGACATGAACCGGGGTCATGCCTGTGGCGTCAGCCAGCAGTTCCTGTGTGATGGGGAAGGGGAAGCTGTGGCTGTTGGCCACGCCGATCACCCGATAGCGGACCAGCATCTCGTAGATGAGATGGCAAATGCGTTCGCGCGCATCCCGGCTTCCGTGATCAATGATACGTTCCCGCAGGATGGCGGAATCCGTCATGGTGCTCCACCACAGGGCCCGGGTCAGCGTCGAGGTTTCGGTCAGCAACTCCTCGACGTCTGCGACGGCGAGATGGGCGCAGACCGTCTCCGTCACCGCGATGATATCGTGATCCATCGCATTCAGCACAAAACCTTCGATGTCACAAAGGTCGCCCGGGATGAGGAAAGCCATGATCTGGCGGCGACCCTCGGAAAGGATTTTGCACCGTGCGGCGAGCCCCGATACGACAAGGAGCACAAATTCCGCCTTTGTGCGTTCCTCGAGGATGATTTCGTTGGCGCGGTAGACCTTCTGCCGCTTGCCCGCCAATTTATCCAGGCGCAGGCGTTCTGTTGGGGAAAGCCGAACGAACTGTTCCAGTTTTCTGGTGAGCCGATTCCCCATATTGACCTCCGGAGGAACAACTCCCGAAAGGTCCTGAAAGTTGCAGAAAGGGAACCAGCAGGGCGCAGGCAGGACGCCAAGCCGTTGTGGTGGCGCCTGATCGCGCCCATTTCCGGGAAAAATTAATCTATGTTGGGGAGCAGCGTTCCGGTGCCCGCTATGAGAAACCTGCTCATAGAGCCGGCCTGAGTCGCAAGGGCTGCCCCATGTTTCGACAAGCCCGGCGCTTCAGACCGAATGATAACACCGCTGATCCGCAAGCTTGAATCGTTTGAACTCCTTTCAGACCAAGCAAAGACCAGGCTCAACGGCCTCGTTGCGCGGTTCTCCAGCCATGCTGCCCGCGAGGATATCGTCCGGGAGTATGAAACGCGGGGCGACATGCGCATTCTGGTCGATGGTGTGGCGTGCCGCTACAAGGTGTTCGACGGCGGGCGCCAGGCCATACTGGGCTTTCTGCTGCCCGGCGATCCCGATCATGCCGACGGAGCGCTGAACCTGTTCGACCACCATATCGGCACGATCACGTCCTGCCGGGTGGTGCATGTGGCGCGGACCGCGATGGATATGGCGATCCGCGACTATCCGGCGATCGGGCGTGCCTTGCGCCGGATCATCGCCATAGAAGAAGCCACCTTGCGTGTGTGGCTGGCAAATATGGGCCAACGCGCCGCCGACAAGCAGGCGGCGCATCTGTTCTGCGAATTGCGCACCCGCATGGCGGCGGCCGGCCTGGGCGGCGAGGATTGGTTCCACAATCCCTTCACCCAGGAACAGTTCGCCAGTGTGCTGGGCATCACAGCGGTGCACATGAACCGCATGGTGCAGTACCTGCGCGAACTGAAGCTGGTCTATATCGACGGACGCATCATCCGCTTTCCCGATGTTTCAAGGATCGAGGGTTTCGCCGATTTCCATCCCGGTTATCTGCTGGGAGGTGGCTTCAGCCCGGCCATGGAGAGGGAATAAGCCGGGCGGGGACTCAACTGCTGCCGCCGCTGAGCGCCTGCACAATGCACACCTCATCGCCGGGCGCGATACGATGGGACAGGTTCTTCACCGGATCGCTGTTGATGAAGATGCGCATATGTTTCCTGATCTGCTCCTGCTCATCGATCATGCGAAAGCGGATACCGGGATAGCGTGTATCCAGGTCCGCCAGCAGCTCGCCCAATGTGGCGCCGGTCGCCTCGACTTCATCGGCGCCGGTATAGGGGCGCAAGGGGCTGGCGATCAGGACCTTGATGGGCATCACACTTGCGCGGTTTCCACCGCGTAGATTTCCGGCAGATGCCGGGCGATGCAGTTCCATGTTTTGCCTTCGCTGCGGCTGGCCCAGAGCTCACCGCTGGTGGTTCCGAAATAAAGTCCGACCGGCGTGTGCCGGTCCGCCGTGAAGGCCTGGCGCTTCACCGTCCACCAGGCCTGGGTTTTGGGCAGGCCGGTGTCCAGCCGCTTCCAGCTCTTGCCGCCATTTGCGGTGCTGTAGATGGCGGGCTCGCCGTTGATGGCGGTGCGGGGCCATACCGTCTGGCCGTCCATTGGCAGCACCCAGGCCGTCTCATCATCGCGCGGATGCAACACCATGCCAAAGCCGACATCGCCGATCTTGGCCGGCATGGCCTTGCCGATGCGCTTCCACTTTGTGCCGGGCCGGTCCAGGCGATAGATGCCGCAATGGTTCTGCTGGTACAGCCGGTCGGGATTTGAGGGGCATAGCCGCACGCAATGCGGATCGTGGAAGCTGACATTTTTGGCATCGAAACCTTCCACCACCTCCATGCCTTCGATCAGCGGCTTCCAGTGCTTGCCGCCATCGCGGGTCTCATGCACCCCGCCGCCGGACATGGCGAAATAGAGATGCTTGGGATCGCGGGGGTCAATGATGATGGAGTGCAGCATGGGGCCGTCGGGCGTGCCGTCCTGCTCGGTGCCCATCCAGGCGCGATATTGCGAATCGTCATTGAGGCCGGAGAACTCGTTCCAGGTAACGCCGCCATCCTCGCTGCGGAACAGGCCCTGCGGCGATGTTCCGGCGTACCAGACATTGGGCTCGTTGGCATGGGCCGGCGTCAGCCAGAAGGTGCGCTTCACGCTGCGGCCGCCTTCCTCTTTCTTGAAGGCCGGGGGCTGGGGCGATTCCTGCCAGCTCTTGCCCATATTGGTGGAGCGGAAAATGGTGGGACCCAGATGGCCGGTGCTGGCGGTGGCCAGCAATGTCTTGCCGTCGCGGGGATCCAGCATCAGGTGATTGATGATCTGGCCCAGGAAATGCGGGCCGTCGGAGCGCCATTCTTTGCGCGCCGCGTCGCCGCGCAGCAGCCAGGCGCCCTTGCGGGTCGCGACCAGCAGCAGATTGCCGTCCGCCCTGGGAGGGCGAGCCGGCTTTTTTGTCCTGGAGGTTCTGGTTTTCGCGCGGGCTTTTGCCATGGATGTCCCTCGGGATGTGGTTCGACACTACAATAAGGACGAGCGGCGGTGCCACGTCCCGACATCGGCCCCAAAATTTTTCGCGGTATTCGTTTGTATCCAACGGGCGCTTGGTCAAGGAAAGGTTTGTACGATCCCGGACTTTGGAAGCGTTTGCGGGAGCTATCCCTAACGATTAATCACAGGGTGGCGGGCAGAAAGATGACATCGTCTATATTATCGGCGCATCTCATCGGGGAGCGCCTTATGCGTAAAATTCTTTCCATCGCGATGATCGCGGCCTTTGTTCTTCCTGCACTGCCGGTGGCGGCCGATCCGCCGCCATGGGCGCCCGCGCATGGCCGGCGGGCGAAGGACGCCGAACGCGACTATCGCGAGCGCCGCGACGAGCGCGACTATTATTATCGCGACGATCATCGTCACCACGAGCGGCGCGTGGTGCGTTACCAAGAAGTGGTCTATCGCGGCGATGACGGACGCTATTATTGCCGTCGCTCCGATGGCACGACAGGCCTGATCGTGGGGGCCGTGGCAGGCGGGCTGATCGGCAATCAGTTGGCGCGCGGCAAGTCCGCCACGCTTGGGACGATCCTGGGCGCGGGCGCCGGTGCGTTGATCGGGCAGGCGATCGAAAAGGACAGTGTTTATTGTGAGTGACGCGTTACACCGCCCGCGGGCTGAATGATAGCGCTAGCGGGCTGATTGTACTCGGGTGGCCGCTGGTTATAGTGAGCCGGGGTCAATGCCGGCGGAGCCGTTTCCAGGTTGGGCAAGTTAGTCACCATCGACCGCTTGCGCCGCGCGCCGCTGCGCCTGCATGGGACAATCGCCCGCGATTTGGGGATTGGCATTGTTTCCGGTCTTTACAAGCCGGGCGACATCCTGTCCGGCGAGGTTGCCTCCAGCGAGCGGCTGGCGGTTTCGCGCACCGCCTATCGCGAGGCGGTGCGGATCCTGTCCGCCAAGGGTTTGGTCGAGTCGCGTCCCAAAGTGGGGACCAAGGTCTCAACGCGCGATCACTGGCAGCTGCTGGACCCCGATGTGCTGGCCTGGGCCTTTGACAGCGAGCCTGATCTTGAACTTTTGAACAGCCTGTTCGAGCTGCGCGACATCATTGAATCCGAGGCCGCGGCCTTGGCCGCCGCGCGCCGCAGCGAGGCGCAGCTCAAGATCATGCGCAGCGCGCTGGAACGGATGGCGCGCTTCACCATTGCAACCGAACAGGGGCGGGCGGCAGACCAGGAATTCCATGCCACCCTGCTCAAGGCGACGGGCAATCCCTACATCATCTCCATGACCATGGGAGTGAATGCGGCCGTCAATACCACTAACATGTTCAAGCAACGCGAGCGGCCGCTGGATCGCGATCCGGTGCCCGACCATATGCACGTGCTGGAGGCGATCGCCGCCAAGGATCCGGTCAAGGCCAAGCGCAGGATGAGCGAGCTGATAAAGCTTGCCCGTGCCGACACGCCGACGCCCCGGGCCAAGAAAACCCGCAAGCGGGCCTAGCTTTTTTTCGCCTGCGCCATTGTCGTCAGCGCTTCGGTCATGTCCCTGGCGATGGCCGCCGCCAGTTCGTCCTGGGACGAAAGTTTGCCGTCATGGGGTCTCTCATACAGCTTCGCCCACATGGCCTGATCGGTATCGAGGTCCATGATTTCGGCATTGGCCTTCAGTTGGCCGTCAGCGGTTTGCAGATCGATATAGGTGTAATAACGCCGTATCCCCTTGGGGTGACCGGAATCGGGACGGCGCACCGTCACGTGCAGGCGCTTGTCCTTGGACAATGCTCCGACCAGGTCCACGGTCAACGCGGCAGCGAGTTTTTGTTCTGAGGGTTCTTTGCCAAGCGGGTTCACCGGCAGGACGATGACCGGAATCGTGTCCGGGCTGGAAAAGTATGGGCCTAGCCACAAGAGAGCGCCTGCACCGATCGTTCCGACCGCGGCACCGAGCACCCAGTTCCGTCGGTTGGGCCTGTGCGGCGTTTCTACGGACATTGGCGTCTCAGCCGGAGGCGGAACCCCGAGCGCCGCGGGCAGCAGCCGGTAGCCGCGCTTGGCGATGGTTTCGATCACCGCCGGTTCGCTGCGGGTATCTCCCAGCGCTTTGCGCAGATGGGAAATGGCCCGCGTCAGGCTCTCATCGGCGCCGAATTCCGCTCCCCAGACGGTGTCGATCAGCTCGGCCCGGGTAAAGACCCGTCCGGGTTCGCCGGCCAGGACGCACAGCACCGCCATGATCTTGGGCTCGATGCCGGTCTCGCCCTCCGGTCCCTGGATGCTGTTGCGCGCAGGCGTGACCAGCCGGTCGCGCAGGCGGAAAGGAGCGGAAAGCTGTTGGAAGGTCATGGCTGGTGCATTTTTTCCGGGGAGGCGCAAAATTTGTCGCCCAGCCGGGGTCTGGCGGCAAGTGGGACAGCACAAGCAAGCGTCTGTTTTACCACCAATAACACCGGCATCGGAAAAAAATCAGTTTTCCCTCCGAACCGGCTCGGGACCGCAAGGCGCATTTCGGGCGCAGATGCGCTCGCATCATCAGGCGGAGCATAGCGATGAAGGACAATTTGCGGATTTCCCGGCAGGCGATTCTGTGGGCCATTCTCCTTGGGGGAGCGGCCGCGGGGGT
>Ga0310811_10012714_pt1 | contig 10936 bp, 22 predicted proteins | sample YCmetagenome_FD_207642 | JGI IMG/M metagenome (GOLD analysis project Ga0310811, IMG submission 207642) | Soil microbial communities from experimental microcosm in Duke University, North Carolina, United States - YC | ecosystem: Engineered > Artificial ecosystem > Soil microcosm > Unclassified ...
GCTCCGGTCGCTCGCAAGACTCGCGGTGCGAAGGTCGCGGCGAAGAAGGTGAAGGTCAATCCGAAGACCGGCAAGAAGGTTGCAGCGAAGGCTGGCCGTACGCCGCGCGCTGAAAAGGCAGCTAAGGCTCCGAAGGCAGCGAAGAAGGTTGCTTCGAAGAAGGCTGCAAAACCGGCTAAGGTCGCAAAGAAGGCGAAGTCGTTCGAAGACGATCTCCTGATTTAAGGTACGACAGGTAGTACTGGCAATACGCTTGCGATAAGCAGGTTGGAAGGGTACACTCAGAATACAAGGCTGGGCGTACCCTTCTTTGCGTTCAACCGCAAACCGATTGCTGATCGGTAGAAAATTTCATCGTATCAGAGATGTTCCACCGATCAACTGGAGACCCAATATGGTCATGAAGAATCCGCAACGTGTCGTCGAATCGAATTTCGACAAATTGCAGGCACGCCAAGGTTTGGCAGCCAAGAATCAATCGCAGATGGTGAAGCTTCTGCCCCAACTGCAATTGGCAGGCAAGAAGGAGAAGCCGGAGGAGCACGTTCAACAGAAATTGGAGGCACGTTCCAAAGGCCTCAAGCAACTGAAGGCCAATCTGGACAAGGTGGTTGTTTCGGTATCGAAGTTGTACGTGGTGGATCGTGAACAGCAGTTGAAGAAGCTCACCTCTTCCCTCAAAAAGGTGAAGGGTATAATTGATAACAAACCTCCGCTCGGTGTGCAGAAGCATCTCCGTGCATGTGTCAACGAACTGACAAGCCTGCGTGAAGGCGTGTACACGGGCGCGGCAGTGGATAAGAAGACGCTTTCCATTCTCGCGTGCACGAAGGCAGTGGCGCACGTGGAGACTCTGATCACCAGCAACACCAAGGCGCTGAAACGCCTGAAGGCTGGTGCTGAAGGTGCTGCAGAAATTAGTGCAGCAGATGAAGAACAGATGTATGGCGATATCGCCAAGGTGCTGCAGCAAACTCAGAAGGAATCGAAGAACATCAACGACCTGAAGGAACGACAGTTCGTGGTTACGCGGGTTCCGATTATTCCTTTGTCGAAACTTCCGCTGAACCCGGAGAAGCTGAAGGCACAAGGATTCAAAGCAGAAGGTCTCGGCGGTTATCCAGTGATGCACAATCAACTGGTGTTGGGTATCAACAAGTCTATGTTGGAAGTCCGGGATATCTCCAAAGCAATCAAGCCGGAAACTATTCTCGAAGCAGCGAAAAAGGTTAAGACGCTGATTGAGAAACAGACGAAACAGAAACTCTACTTCGTTGATGAAAAGCCGTACGGCGCGATCGGTGGCGCGTGGTTCTGGTTGATGAACGAACGTGAACTGTCTGCCTTCGCGAAAGCGTTCCCTGGCCGTCACGTTCAACTTACCCGATTTGGTTTCGCTTTTTAAAGGGGATCTCTTGAAGATTCTTGTGCTGTGGGATAATTTTGGCGAAGCTCCAATGGAAGTATTCCTCATAAATCCGAAGGACGAAAAACAACGTAAGCGATTGATGTCGATGCAAGATATGTTCGTCAACGGGACTAATGTCCCGGAAAATCATCCGGTGAACAAGTTCTCGGAGATGCTTTACGATCCTGAAGAACCTCTCGCGAAATTCAAGTTGTCTACGTGGCCCCTGGTGTTAACCGAACCAGTGACGATTGTGCACACTGGTTTCCTTCCCTGAAGGAGTAGACTTGTGGTCCGACCTCTCCCAGGTTCCTATACCATACCGCCCAGGCCACCTGCACGCAAGCAGAAGGAAACCACGATGCATATCATAATGCAACTTCCTGTTATGTCGGATAGCGATAATACCTATCCCCAGAGCCACAAGGTTACGGTCAGTAACGGCACCGCCCCAGGCAGCGTCTCGTTGGCGTTGACGGATCCCAGTCGCACTGTAGAAGTCGATGGTAAGGAACTGCTCAAGGCATTAAAAATCCTGTTTGAAGAATGAAGGTCAAGAAACCCAAGTTGAGGAAGCCGCGCAATCCGTTGATAGCGGAGATGCGCTTCAAGGAAGAGGGTCGACACGGCGTGAAGGTAACGAACAAACAGCTTCGTGCCCAGGACAAGGAACGCTTTCGTCGATCAGGTGAAGAGGATAGGTAATGCAAATCAATCAGTTGGTAGTTCTCCCTACCGAAGAAACACTAGAGTACCTGGGCCAAGTGTTCGATGCCTCTCCGATCGAACTGGATCTCAAAGCAATGTACGTTGAAATCAACTCTTCGGAAGAGGTGATGGAAGCGGACACCACACGCAGCTACACTGCCTACGCAAAGACGCTGGATCGCTATTACGACTCCTCGACAGGAGAAACATCACTCCTGCTGCCGCTGGTCAGCGAAGCATTGGTAGACAGGGCGCGCGAACTTCGATTGAAGGCGCCTTCTGCATTCTACCAGAATTACTATTTCCCGTTTCTTGTTATCAAGCGCAATCTTCCGCCGTTGAGGCGCGCCTACCGCGGGCTGGTGACGAATTGGTCAGACACTCTGTACTCTCATCAACAGCCTCTGTTCTTTGATGCCGAAATCGTGATTCCTAAGGAATACGATCAGGTACCGGATATGGATTTCTACACGTCGCAAATCCAACAGTACTAGTTTTTCGTACTACTCCACGAGTAGTAAATAAGCGTTGTAGTTCTTTGTTGTGGCAGTGCGTGTGTTGGTGTCATGTGGATCTAGATGTACCCGCGAGGGAGGCCAGCCAAAGGTGCCTCCCGGTCCAAATAACGTTGGCTGACGTAGGTGCTACCTCTTCTCCTTTTAAAGGGTTCTCGAAAATGCTCCGTGTGGTTCCCAGGCTGTTCTGGGCAAGACTGTACGTTGTCGCTAGTAGCAGAACGCAGGTTACGTCTGACGGCAGGGAAAGACCGCACTACTTAATCACTCAGGTGACCAAATGCTGAATACCACCAATCCCGAAACTGTGGAAGAGCGTGTCCGTCGTGTTATCGCTCGGAACAATCCGTACATGACGTTTGAAGAAATCAAGAATGAAATGAGGCTGGCAGCCGATATCGGTATGGATTCGTTGGATGTTGTGGAAGCGCTGATGGATACGGAAGACGAATTCCATATCGAGATTTCGGATGAGGAAGCAGAAGGTGTTGCAACCGTGCAGCAGGCGATCGACCTGGTACATGCAATCCTGCAGCGCCACAACGGCGCACAGTTGAAGGATAAGTATCAGGATCCGGTACCTGACGCACAGCAGTAAATAAGTAGCATCATACGTTGTCTAGGTCTTACGAAAGGACATTCAATGGAACATCTCATACAGGATAACTGCTGGGTATGTGCCCGTCGGTTCACTGACGCACAACCTCCAGGACCCGCCAATAGGGAAGATCACCACATCATACCCCGACAGGCAGGCGGGACAGACGGTCCCCAGGTTTCCGTGTGCGACGTACACCACACCAAGCTCCACAAGATTGCAAACCGTTTCAGTTCGAACAAGCCATACTTTGATCTCCTCATAGGCGAGCCAGATGCAGCGAAACAAAAGCTGCTTTGGCTCGCTAGCCGCGTTTACATGGCTTTTGAGGCAGTTAAAGGTGACCCGAACAAGAAAAAGATGGTGGTGTTGACCATTAATCAGAAGAAGCAAGCGCAAATAGATTTGTTGAAGAAAGTGTATCCGACGGCGAAGAGTAGAGAAGCCATTTACGATCTGGCGCTTGACTCACTGTTCGCCAAGCATTTCGTGGTATCTAAATAAACCCAATGAAGGAAATGTGATGACTGAAATCAATGACGGCGATATCGTAATTCTCCACCTCATGAACGGCACGACGGTAGTAACGCGTGTTGATGCCCAAGACGAAGATGGCTTCACCTGCTATCGTCCGACGCAATTGGTTGGTATCCCGCCGCAACAGCAAGGACAGGCACCGCAGTTTGCCTTGATCCCTTTCCTTATCGAAGGCGGTGTGCTTCCTCCGCTGGAACAGATCCTGTTGGGATACGATGCGGTCCTCCTTCCACGTCCGTGCCCCGCTCCTGTTGAGGAACAGTATCGCAACCTCACCGGCATGGTCGCCGTTGTGAAGAATTCCAGCCTTATCGTTACTCCGTAATAGTAGTTCGATGTGTGCTGAAAACGCAGGAAGTAACTCTTGCTAGAGCACCTGTCAAAAAGTCTGTCAAGCCTCTCTTTTGAGAGCGCTAGATCGCGCTCAGGCTTGTCGCACAAGCGTTTGCGCGAGGTGTAGTTATTACGCATACGATTGACAATGATCTAACGATATCGCTACAATCAGTTGCAGGTCGTTGTTCAGTAGTTGGGGTATCTGGTACGGTAGTTGGTACAGCACTAACGACGAAGAAACAAAGCTATTCAACTGTTGTGGTAGATTGGAGACCAAAAGGCAGGCTCGGGTCCTGACCAATAAGGTGCACTAGGTGTACGGACCTCCTTCGGGAGGAGAACAAGACTCAATGATTGAAACAAGAAAATGTTGAAAAAGGATACGCTGGGAAAAGCCAGCGCAAAATCTCTGGGAGAGGCATTCAAATGCGGGGAGTGCCTCCATTTCGACAAACATCCTCATTCTTCTAGACAGGAAATCTGTTCAAAGGAAGGTGTACGGGCGGTAGGCACTGCGCCTAAGTGTTTCACTCCTGATGTGAGTAAGGTTGCACAGAACGTGGACCAGTTTGTGCAGGTGATCACAATCTTTCAGTCCTTCAGTCACAAACAGCAGCGCATTCTGTTAGGGCTTCTTCGAGGGAAGAAGCGCAAGATAGCAATCGGTACGAAGTTGTATTTCAAGGTAGGACGGGACTACGTCTCCAACTACTTATGTGGATACGTTGCAGGATACACCAGTGGTGGCGAACTGATGATTATGGGTTCGCCGGAGAAGGCAAGAGGCAATGCTTTTCTGTCGTTCGTTTCGCCTCAGGCAGATGACTTACTGACGTGGCCGCAATGGAAGCTGAAGCGCGCCGAGTTGAAGGCAGCAAACAAGTTGTTTGATCCGACGAACCGTGTCATCAAGAAATCGTCGGTGAAGGATGACTATGAGCCGCCGTCAATCGACAAGGCACCCCGGGAACTCTACGACAAGCTGAACAAGTCGCGGAAGAAACGGCGCACGTCGGATGTTGTGGATCAGATGAGCTTCAACGTTACCTAAGTCAATCGTCTATCAGGGCGATTGACTTACGGGGGACGATATAAGATGAGGGACCGAGTCGTATGATAATAATCGGTACATGCAATTAGACTCATTGAGATATTGAAGACCATTAGAAAAATCGCCCTGCTGTTCATGGGGCCAGAAATGCTTAAAGCGCTTTTGCAGTTGGAAGGTAAGGAGTTCAACCGAGTTGCAGCTGGTTTGTTCGCTTACTTGTTCTACCGATTTGATCAGAAGAAGTTCATTGCGTACGTGGGTGACAAGAAGGTATCGGATCACATCCTGGATATCCTGAGTGCGTCACTATCAGACGATTCCGAAGATCGTGGTGCTGGATACATTCTGAAAAACTGCAAGTTGTACGCATGGGCTTATCACCATCATCGTCTAGGTGGTGATCGACCGAATCGTGAACACTACGAGGTGGAGAAGGAAGACGCGGCTTTCCTGCGTCGCCTGAATCTCTCTCATCTCAGCACGAAGTTTGAGTCGTTTGATTTGGTCACCTATGATTCGATGTTCGAGGAGTTACTTACTTCCTCTGCGTTGAAGACTCACATCGGCAAGTTGGTGTCGAAGAAAATGAAGTTCATCTACGATTCATACGGTGTTGATCGTAAGGATCTGGAAGGTGAGTTGAGGTCGAAGGCAATTCAAGCGCTGTACATGCAGTATCCGAGGTTTCATTCGGCCCTGCACTTTACGAATGTGGCGAAGACCACCATTCACAACAAAGCTATGTCCATGATTTCGTATTACACCTCCCCGGCGCGTCAACGCCTGTATCTTGACGCGGAAGGTCGGCACCAGGCGGTGGTGGAAACCTTGGACGTGAGCGCCCACAAAATTGAGTCAGGTCCCTCGTACATGTCTCACATTAAGGAACACCTGGAGACCATTGCCAATCTCGGTCCCAAGATGAAACCTGAGGTGCAGAGATTCATTATGGTGGCGGCCGGACATTTTGACGAAGAGTTCTCGCGGTTCCTCAAGGACGATAACTCTGTAGTGGTAGATGAAATGTCGTACACCCGTTATCTGGAGAAGGCGAGGAAGTTCTTCGGCTTTCCTGAGAAGCGCGTGGATAACATCTTTGCGCGGTTGCGCAATCACCTAGCAGCTTAATAGACCTATTGAAGGAGACACTGATGGCACTCGCATTCTTCGCATTTTACGGCTTCCAGTTTTGGTGTTCGCTGTTCTGTCCACCGCGGTGGGTGTGATGCTTTACGCCTGCGCAACTTTGATGGCTGCGTTGGTGGCGGTGCTCTGCTTCATAGGTGCTTTTCTTTCACGTGGTTTGCCGTACGGACCCTTCCTTTGTGCAATAGCGGTGGCGTTCGTTCTGGTGACCACACTCTTGGCTATAACAGGTATACTTCAATGACCTAGATGGGTTACTCGATGGAGCACAAAGATGGATACGAAAGTCGATTTGCCTTTGCAGATCCGGCAGACTGAGTTTGCTGCGCGTTTCAACCTGACGTTGGAAGAATATCTCCTGATCGTTCGTTCCTGTACTACAGCGGAAGCCGTTACAGTTCTCGAATTGATGAAGTCCAAGGATCCGAAGTCAGCGTACCGGAAGCGCCTGCAGGAAACTATCCGTCGATGGCTCCATCGAGGTCTCGTAGGTAAGCCGTTGTTACCTGCGCAGTTCAAGGAGTTGTATCCTAAGTATCGAATCGATTGGGAGTTACCTCGATGATCAATTGGTGGTATGTAGGATGGATTGCTGTTGGTATATTTCTCACTGGTCTGTCAGCCCTCATCGCAGCCCGATTCAAAAAGTTCACGACGGGTGACCTGGCACTGTCGATACTCCTCGGATCGTGGATTGGTCTAGCGGCCATAGTCCCGGTATTGACGGCTTGGTGGGTGTACTATCCGCCCAAGGTAATGAATTTGTTCAACATAGTTCTATGGAGAAGGAAGCAATGACGACTTTTAATAATGGTCCGCTGACGAACGAACAATTGGAGAAGCAGGGTTACGTGGATTGGGCGGACTCGATCACGCAAATCAACCTGGCACTGCGTACACTGCAGGAGACCCTGGTAATCAAGAATACGGTCCGAACTGCGGAAGCATTCAACCGACTCGAAAGCAACGTTGCACACCTGAAGAAGTTCCTGGAACTGCGCGAGGTATTGGAATGTCCGAAAGTACAGATCCCCGACACTACGAATGTGAGCTCCGAGGGATAACGATAACTGGCGTGGTGATGCCAGTGAACACACAGTTTGTACCTGGGTACAAGGTGGCTGCAGTTATCGAGGGAGAATGTTATACCTTCCCCATGTATCAGGTATCGGTTCCGCCAGATCCCTACTACTACGTACCGCACGTCAGTCAGCTGGACGGTGAGACGATAGTGGTCAAGGAGAAGGGGTTCGCGGTTAGTCGCGCTGCACCGCTCGCCTTCGAACACGCGTTGGAACTGTTGATGGACTACCACACTTCGTCCAAGCAAGGAAGATGATATGGAAATCAATCGATTGACTCTCACGGAACGGATGGCGTTGCACCGACTGAACGATGCGAACACGCAGGTGTCCGTCGCGGATCGTGTCGCGATTCTGAAACTGGTGGAGCGCCTAGTACCTGCAGAAACCCCGCTGCAAACGGTGGATAATTCGACAGACTGAACGCGCAGGAAGCGATCTCCAGGTGTTGCGAAAAAACAACACCTGGTCACCTTGACAACACGCCTGGTGTTATAATATAGGCGTAGAGAAGTATCCACGGAATTCAACTCTGAACGAAAAGGAGCGCAGTATGAACACGAAGCAGAAAGCGTTTTTCGTAGTGGTGGCAGGAACGTACGAAGGCGACACTGGTGAGCGTAACCACAAGTACATCAGTGAAGAATTCGCAACGTTCGAAGAAGCGAACGACGATTGGAAGAAGGTGAATTCGTATCACTTCGCTGATATCGAGTACACCGACGAACAAGGTCGACGCTGGATCTTGCGCTTCGAAGCGAAGTAAGCGCAGCAGTCAGCAGCACCAGGGACCGAAAGGTCCCATCTCCACATTCCTCATTCTCGCTTCAGGAGCGAACCATGAACATCGCAATCCGCCTCGGTAACGTTTTCGCTGCTTTCTTGGATACCAAACTCGGGTCCTCGCTGGGTACCATCGCAATCGGATTTATCTGCGGCGCTCTTCTGGTTTACGGCTGGTCGCACTAGTCCTCTTCAGTAGTTCAATATCCCTCCTCGCGGTATCCGTTGTACCAACAAAACTCTCAACATTGCTCAAGGAGCAAAACGAAATGAACGAAAACCTCTTCCACGCAATCAAGGACTTTGATCCGGTCGCTGCGGTTGAACGCAGACACGGTCTGGCCCATCATTCGCAGTTCAACGAAGAACAGGCACTGGAAATGCTGGCTCTCGGCATGCTCCAGTCTCAGGTGAAGGAAACGGCGCTTAAGGCCAACAATGACGTGTTCTCCGGCATGCCTCTGCTGGACTACATTCGCGTTATCCAGGAGATGGGCTTCGAACACGCAATGGAATTGCCGATTGATCGTGGTGATCGGCAGGAGACGTTCTACGTCTACGCGCACCGTAAGTTCGGTATCGTTCTTCACTTCGATACGTATCACTGGCAGCCTGAAGATGGCGAAGTGAAGGTCAGTATCAACAGTGGCGAGTTCTTCGCAGCATATCGCCCACTGGGACTCAACGAGTCGAATGCTTGGGGTTCGCGTCAAGGTGCACGGCTCTCAAGCGGCGGCTGGGAATCGGAGAAGTATCCGAACTGGCGTCGGATGGAAGAGTTCTGTGGTGACACCACGCGCTTCCCGGAAGACATTTTCTGGTTCGGACATTGGGACGCACGCGAAGGTGTGTTCGCACACATCGCATCCATGATGCAACACGGAACGATCCTGCCGCAGTGGCCGGCAATGCGTAGGATGTACTTGCCGCTTTTCGTCGGCAACCAGGACTACTACTCGGAAGCCTACAAAGCGCTGCCGGAAGGTCCTGGCATGTATAACATCAAGTCGGACTACATCAACAAACTGAATGCGGAGCGTGCAAAACAAGCGCCGCAATGGCTTCGCGATATCATCAATAACAAGGTGAATGGCGAACACGGAGAACAAGAATGAAGAAGGTTGAGGACAAGCTTAACGTACTTCAGCAGTTCCGCAGCATCGCTGGTGTGTATTCGTTGACAGCGATCAAGGGCAATCGCGCCGAGTGGTCGTGTTCGATCTATCGCGGCGGTAAGCGCATCGGTACTGCACAGCGTGAGGAGCTCCAGACGACGGAACTGAGTCACCTCACGCACTACGACATTTCGGATCCGAAGGAGGAAGTACTGTTGTCCGAGTGGGCTGATAAGGCCGGTCCCCTTGGCTTCGAAAGCGTGGTCGATTTTGTCGAAGCTTTGATGAAGTACATTTTCCTTCTCAAGGAGATGCGCAAGTGTGCGCAAGATGGCTTTTTGGTTGCCATCGATTTGATGCGCCTGGATGATCACAACATGCCGCGCCTGTTTGCACACTCGCACGTTAAGGCGAACACCCCGTGGTTGAAGTCGTACCAGAAAATGAACCCAAACATGCAAGTCGTTAACCACCAACTGGAAATCTGAGGAGAAGCAAAATGGCAAAGAATACAACGCGCGCTGGTGTTCCGAAACTCGAATCGCTTCGGCAAGGTCAGACACTGTGGACGGTGCACTTGCTGCCTAACCCTGATGGTAGCAACACGTATCAGGCGCATATTAGCAAGCCGTACATGCTGATTCGCAAGCCCGGGGCAGTATATTCCAAATTCGAGGATGGCCGACCTTTTTATCTGTCGCATGAACTCGCGTACATTTACCATTCCAGCTACGGAGACCGGCCGATGGAAATGCACGACATGAGTGGTGATCGCGGTATCTTCCCGCGAGGTGAATTTCCGGCACACAATCTCAACCGTGCGTTCACTTCACGTCGCCAGGCTGAACGATACGCGCGCTTGTACGATGGTACCGCTATGCCCAAGGTAGCTATCAAACGCGAAAAGTGGCTTCGTGAGATGACTGACCTCATCGATAAGTCCTTCGTTGACGAGGTTGATTCCGACTGCTAAGGAGGTGTGACATGTTCGATATCAGTAGGTCAGTAGACCTGACCGAACTGCAGAAGGAGAAACTCAAGGAACTGAACGAAGGTGCATGTCTTCAGTCTTACATTCTCTGTGGTCGCGTCTACGCCGTTACTGAGAATGGTTTGGACAGCGTAACCTGGGTCTGGAACAGGACGACGGAGACCTGGGTCGACGATAACCATTATAAGGAAGAAGAATGAAAAACAGATATGGTTTGTGGTATATGGTAGTAATGCTTTCTGCCGTCGCCGTGCTGATGTTTATTTGTACCGATCCATTAGGAGCCATCGTCACTACAGTTGCCTGCTGTATTGCCTCACTCTTAGGCTATAAGGAAGGCCGCACGGTAACCAAGGAGGAGCAATCGAAATCACCAGAAGCGCCGGGAGCACCTGCTCCAAAAGCCCAGGGGCAGGATAGCAAGACCGGGTATACGTACTATAGGGAATACCGGGAAATGACTCCTAAGGAAAAGGAAGATATCGCCGCTGTCTTCGCTGACCTGAATACGGTGTTCAAAAGTGTCGACGGGGTGTTCGGTGAAATGGATGCCGTCTTCCGTAACGCCGATAAGGCCATGATGGAAATCAAAATTTCGAAAGGGAAGAAATGAACGCATCTCATGATCGAGTGTTTGAAAAGGTATTGACTGTCGATGGTTGCACG
>Ga0310811_10012716_pt1 | contig 10936 bp, 8 predicted proteins | sample YCmetagenome_FD_207642 | JGI IMG/M metagenome (GOLD analysis project Ga0310811, IMG submission 207642) | Soil microbial communities from experimental microcosm in Duke University, North Carolina, United States - YC | ecosystem: Engineered > Artificial ecosystem > Soil microcosm > Unclassified ...
CGATGTTCAACACCACAAAGTCCCATTTGGGATCCACGCTGATGATTTTGCCGTGCAGGTCGGCTCGAAGCATCACAAAGGCATTGGTGCCTTCATATCGGTTCAAGCGGGTTTGCAGCTTGGCAACGTTGCGAAGAAGAACCATTTTCTCGTCGTTGACGACGGCAACTTCGGCCTGTGCGTCGTTGAGCGTCTTTTTCAAATTCAAAACCTGGTCCGCAGTATATCCGGTCAAGGTGTAGGCGGCCAGTTTGCCCTGTGCATCATTCAGATCGGCCGAGGTCTTGGCCAGCTTGTCAGCCAGTTCATCGCCACGTTTGGTTTGCGACTCGGCGCGGGCCACGGCTTTGTCACGTTCGCTCTTGGTGTCAGTAAGTTCCTGCTGCGTGCTGGCCAGTTCGCCCTGGGTCTTTTTCAACGTGGTCTTGGTGCTGGCCAGTTCGGTCAAGGCCTGTTTTTTGGCGGAGTTTTCATCGTCGCGCTGTTTGGTCAGCGCTGGAATCTTGTCCGAGATTTCGAGATAAGAAACCACCCCGGCGCCAAGCCCGGCAAGAATGGCCACAATTAAACTGATACGGAGTAACATGGTGATGACGTTTTCCGAAGACTAAACCGGCTGGCCACGGGTGTCAACGCCGTTTGCACCTTGCAAAAATCAGCATTCCACGCATCTTCATCACATGGACGCCCAACGGCTTGCGCAATTGCAAATTGACCCTTCCGCCAAACGCCGCCCCCGACGGATGCTGGCGGTCATCTTCATCCTGATCGCCTTGCTCACGCTGGCCGCCGCCCTGCTCGCATGGCCCCGTGCCAGCGACAAAATCCGCAAAGCCGCCGGCTCTTCAAATAATAATTCCATCGAGACATCCGCCGCCGCTGCAACGCTGCCGGAAACCAATTCCGCGTCACCCGCCAAGGCCGACGATAATGTCGTCCTCACGGTCAGCGGCTATATCATCAACCGCGAACGCATCGAGATCAGCCCGCGCTTTCTTGGCGTGGTGAAATGGATCGGCGTCAAAAAAGGCGACGCCGTGACGAACGGTCAGTTGATTGTGCAACTCGACGACGCCGAATATCTCGCCCGTGTCCATCAGGCCGAGGGCGCGCTGGCCGCCGCCAAGGTCGCGGTCGCCAAGGCCGAATTGTTTTATCAGCGTATCCAGAAACTTTCGGAAAGCTCCATCGAATCCAAGCAGTCTTTGGATGACGCGCGGCTCCAGTTGGATTCCACCCGCGCCGCCGTCACCCAGGCGGAAGGCGAACTGGAACTGGCCCGGACTTTTCTGGACTGGTGCACCATCCGCTCGCCGATTGACGGCGTCATCCTTGAAAAACTCGTGCAACCTAATGAACTGGTCATGCCACAAAGTTTCGGAGGCACGCGCGGCCCCAGCACCGCGCTGGTGGCGATGGCCGATCCGAACGATTTACAGGTTGAGATTGATGTGAACGAAGCCGACCTTTCCAAAATTTCCATGAACCAAAAATGTCGCGTCGCGCCCGAAGCGTATCCCGACAAAACGTATTCCGGCCACGTCGCCGAAATCGCGCCAGAAGCCGATCGCTCCAAAGGCACGCTGGAAATCAAGGTGCAGATCGAAAATCCTGACCATTACCTCACGCCCGAATTGAGCGCCAAGGTGGATTTCCTAAAACCCTGAATGAACCGGCGGGCATGAAGCTCAACCACGGCCTGCATCTGGCCTACTCCACCAACATTCATCGCGGCGAATCTTGGGCGGAAATCTTTCACGCGCTCCAGACGCACACGCTGGCCGTGCGTGACCGCGTCTGTCCGCGTGAACCTTTCGCCATCGGCCTGCGTTTGAGCGCGCGGGCCGCCGGAGAATTGAACGAACCCGCAGAACGCCTGAAATTCCGGCGCTGGCTCGACGCGAACGGCTGTTATGTTTTCACGTTCAACGGATTTCCCTACGGCCAGTTTCACGACACGCGCGTCAAGGAACAGGTTTACCAGCCCGACTGGACTTCGCCCGAACGCGTAGCTTACACCAATCTGTTGTTTGATCTGTTGGCTGAATTTTTACCTGCCGACATTGAAGGCAGCGTCAGCACCCTGCCCGGCTCGTTCAAGGAATTCATCACCAACCCTGTGCAAGAAACGGAAATCCGCAAAAATCTTTTCCATTGCGTCGAGCACATCGCCCGCGTCAGTGAAAAATCCCAACGCAAACTGCATCTGGGCCTCGAACCCGAGCCGCTTGGTTTGTTTGAAAATTCCGCCGAAACGATTTTGCTCTTTGAAAAACTGCGGGCGGAAAACAATAACGACCCGCGCCTGGATGAATTTCTGGGCGTCAATTATGACACCTGCCATTTCGCGATTGAATTTGAAGAACCGCAAAACGCCCTTGCCGCGTTTCAGCAAGCCGGCATCAAGATCAGCAAGTTGCATTTGAGTTCCGCGCTCAAGATCCGCCCAACGTCGGCAGCCCGCGAGGAACTAAAGCAATTTTCCGACGATGTTTACTTGCATCAGGTCGTGGAACGGGACGATTCGGGAAATCGGAAAATTTACCGCGACCTGCCCGATGCGCTGGCCTTTGCCAATCGGCAATCGGCAATCGGCAATTGGCAATTGCCCGAATGGCGCATTCATTTCCACGTGCCGCTGCACGCGCCCGCCGCACCGCCGTTTAAAAACACGAATGACCATCTGCTCGGCGTTTTGGATTTGCTGCAAGCCAACCCGGGAATCTGCTCGCATCTCGAAATGGAAACCTATACGTGGGAAGTGCTGCCGGCGGAGCTGAAATCGCAAACCGTCGTGGATCAGTTGGCGGCAGAATATGCGTGGACGCTGGCGGAATTGAAAGCACGCGGGCTGGCTTGATTTGCGGGAGGGCGGCGGTGCTCCGCCGCCCAAACTAGGCGACACGGCAGCGTCGCCCTACCGGCACCGAGCTATTTCAAAGCCAAATTCAGTTCGACAGAAACCCGCCAGCAAGAATACAATGGCAGCAGCGAAACGGGCGAGGCCACAAAAACTGGGGCCTATGTAAATTTTGGAATAAGATGCTAATCCTAAACAACGATCGCGCCGAAATAGAAGCATTTATTCGTGAAGGCGTTTCGGCCTTTCGTGAGGAGAACCCAGGGGTTAAGCTCGTGTGCGTCGCCCTTTATTCATCACCCGTGAATGGCTGGATTTCCCTTTGCATTGACACCATAAACCATGGAACTGCTCCTGCCACTAATTGTCCCGACTTCTCACATGTAGAATTTCGCTTGCTTGAGCGCCATGCATGGGCAGCAGAATATGAGTCACCACATCCCATGGTTCAACGGCATGACTCGACCATCGTAAGATTATTGCCGTCCGATGGTGATGAGGTCTACAACGAGGTTTTCTTTCTTTTGCTCATGAAAGTGTCGAACGACTACTACCATCATGATAGCGAAGTTTTTAGATCGGAGTGGGCGGGAGTTCAGATTCTCAACAGCAGATTTGCCTCCTTCTGGCGGGTTCATAGTCATCCTAAAACAACCTAAGGCGGAGATGGGTTACAAACTTTGAAGTTCTGCGTCCAAAGCAAACATTCTTTTCACACGCGTCGGTTTCTGGTTTCCTTCGTCGGCATGAATTCCGCCCCGCAACTCCGCACGCTGCTCGTCCTCGGGCGCGTGTCGAATTTGCCGACCGTCTGGTCCAACTGTCTCGCGGGCTGGTGGCTGGGCGGCGGCGGTAATTACTGGAAACTGCCGTTTTTATTCCTCGGCGTCAGCCTGCTTTACACCGGCGGCATGTTTTTGAACGACGCCTTCGACGCCGACTTTGACCGTCAACGCCGCTCGGAGCGCCCGATTCCTTCAGGGAAGATTGCGGCGGATGCAGTGTGGCGCTTTGGCTTCGGACAGCTCGTCGCCGGAATCTTTCTAGTGCTGTTCTGCGGTCAACTGGCGGCGGGCGCAGCCTTTTTCCTCGCCCTGTTCATCCTGCTCTACAACTTCTCGCATAAATTTTTCACCGCCTCACCGTGGCTGATGGGCGCATGCCGGTTCTGGGTTTATGTCATCGCCGGCGCGGCGGGCGTGAACGGCCTGAACGGCTGGCCGATCTTTTGCGGACTGGCGCTGGCATTTTATGTTGTGGGCTTGAGCTACGTCGCGCGGCGGGAAAGTTTCCGCACCGCCATTCCGCACTGGCCGTTGTTGCTGCTGGCCGCGCCTGTCTTCCTGGCGATGCTCATGAACACGGGAGGTTACCGGCTGGCTGCCGTCGCGGTCTCCACCTTGCTGGCGTTGTGGGTGTTTCGCTGCGTGCGCACCATATTTTTTGGCGGCGCAATCAATGTGGGCTACATCGTTTCCAATCTGCTTGCCGGAATCGTCCTGGTGGACTGGCTGGCCATCGCCCCGTTGAATCCGCATTGGATCGGCGTGCTGATTGTCTTCCCCGCGCTCTTTGGTTTGACGCACTGGCTGCAAAAATTTGTGCCGGCGACTTGAAACTTTTTATGATCAAACATGCGTTTTTCCTGTTCCTTGCCTTGGGACTGGCAACTCCGGTTTTTGCCCAGACCAGTTCAAATTCGGAAACGGCGGCCGTGGCGCAAGTCGCCGATGCCATCAGAAATTCCTACACTCAGGGCAGCGCGAAGTTCACGGTGGGAAGTTTGGCCGTCACCACTTCCGATACGAAGGTGAACGATCTCCTGGCCAAGCTCGGGGCGGACGGTTCCTGGCCGGACATTGACTACGCCAATCCTGATCGTTCCGCGTGGCCGGCGGCCCAGCATGGGAACCGCATCCTCCAACTGGTGATCGCCGCCAACCGCGCGCCGACTGAAGAACGCGCCCGCATCATGGCGGGCGTTCACCGGGCTTTTGGATTCTGGATTCGCAACGATTTCAAGTGCCCAAACTGGTGGTTCAATAATATCGGCGTCCCGAAGACGTTCGCCACCGCCGGCGTGCTGATGGGCAATGAACTTATGCCGGACGAAAAAACTTACCTGCTGAAAACCATGATGCCGCGTGCCAAAATTGGCATGACCGGGCAGAACCGGCTCTGGCTCGCGGGCAACACGCTGCTGGCGGGCGTCATTGCGGATGACTTCGACCAGGTCAGCGAAGCCGCCAATGTGATTTGGTCGGAAATCATTGTCACCACCGACGAAGGTCTGCAGCCGGATGACAGCTTTCATCAGCACGGGCCACAGCAGCAATTCGGCAATTATGGACTGTCCTTTGCGGACGAAATTGTCCACTGGAGCGACTTACTCGCCGGCACGCCGTTTGCCATGCCCGCGCCGAAACTCGCGATTTTTCGGAGTTACCTGCTCAATGGTTTGAACTGGGTCGTCTGGCGCGGCGCGATGGATCCGGGCGCGTGCGACCGCCAGATCACGCCAGACTGCCAGCGGAAAAAGGCGGCGAACGTCGCCTCAGCGATGTCTCGGTTTGCCCGCTTCGACACGGCGCACGCCGCCGACTACCTGGCTTACGTTGCGCGCAACCGGCCCGGTGCCACCAATGATCTTGTCGGCGACCATTATTTTTATCGTTCCGACGCACTCTTTCACCGGCTGCCGGATTTGTTTCTTTCGCTCAAGATGTCGTCCACGCGCGTCGTCGGCACAGAAATCGTCAATGGCGAAAACAAGCTCGGCTATCACGCCGGCGACGGCATGTTGCTTGCCCAACGCACCGGCGATGAATACCACGACATCTTCCCGCTCTGGGACTGGAAAAAGCTTCCTGGCGTCACGGACGCGCAGACGCCGCTGCCCAAATTCAACCACACGTTTGTGCCGGTTGATTTTGTCGGCGCGGCCAGCGACGGTGTTCACGGAGTGGCGGCGATGAATTATGAGCGCGATGGCGTCACAGCTCGCAAGGCGTGGTTTTTCGGAAACGAAGGCGTTGTCGCGCTCGGAGCCGGCATCACCGCCAGCGTCGCCGCGCCCGTCATCACTGGCGTGAACACCGCGCTGCTGCATGGTTCCGTCACCGGCGAAAGACTTTCAACCGACGGTCAGGGCCGCGTCACCACGCCGGGATTTGTGGAACACGACGGTTTGCGTTACACATTTCCCGTCTCAGAAAACGTGACGCTCGCCACGTTCAACGCCACGGGAAATTGGAAGGCGATTTTCAACAACGCTTCGACGCCGAAAACCAATGTCACCGGCGAACTTTTTTCGCTAAACATTGACCACGGCACGCATCCCGCCGATGGCACCTACGCCTACGAAATCAGCCTCGCCGGAAAAGGGCCCGGTGCGGTCATCCTGCAAAACACGCCGTCGCTCCAAGCAGTGCGTTTTGAAGATGGCGTGTTCGGCATCGTGTTTGAAAAGCCCGGAACCTTTTCCCAAGATGGCCTCTCGCTCGCTACCGACGAACCCTGCACCGTCATTCTCGACGCGCCAGCGAAAAAGCTCTTTGTCGCGGAACCGACGCAGAAATTGAAAACTTTGACGCTGATCTTCAACGGCGCAACCCACTTGGTGAAGTTGCCCGAAACCGGAGCGGCTGGCAGCACGGTGACGGTAGCGCTATAAAAATGGTGTAAGCCCCATGCTCGAAAGAATTTCCGGGCGATCTCATTAGGCCATTGAACTTTTGTCCTTAACAGCGCACTTGAACAGTGACGCGTGGCCGGTTATCCTGATTTTTCGCTTATGAGCGCTGAAGCACCTGTCAAATTGACGCACAACGAAGATATCAAGGCCGCCATCCCCACGCTGGCCGGCACCATCGCCGCCACCATTGCCGATGAAGCCCAGGATCATTTTTCGCACGACGATTATGAATTCCTGAAATTCCACGGCTGTTATCAGCAGGATGACCGCGACCTGCGCAAGGTCGGCAAGAAATACATCATGATGGTCCGCAGCCGCGTTCCCGGCGGCGTGATGACCGCGAGCCAGTGGAAGATGTTCGACCAGTTGTCGTCCGATTACGGCAACAACACGCTGCGCATCACCACGCGCCAGACGATCCAATTTCACGGCATCCTGAAAAGCAACCTGCGCAACGTCATCAAGGGCATCAACGAATGCCTGCTCTCGACGCTCGCGGCCTGCGGCGATGTCAGCCGCAACGTGCTCGGGCCGATCACGCCCGCCTACACCAATGCGCGCGAAGATGTTTTTGCCGACTGCCACAAAGTCGCCATGATGCTCGCGCCGAAAACCAAGGCGTATCACACGATCTGGGTGGACGGCGTGCAGTTGAACCTGGAGGACGAGGCGAATAAAAGCTTCGTGGATCCGCTCTACGGCCAGACCTATCTGCCGCGCAAATTCAAGGTCGCTTTCGCCATTCCGCCCTCGAACGACATTGATATTTTCACGAACGACCTCGGCTTCATCGCCATCGTCGAGAATGACAAGCTCATCGGTTACAACGTCGCCGTCGGCGGGGGCATGGGTCGCGGCCACGGCAATGAGGCGACTTATCCGCGCCTCGCCGACGTCATCGGTTTTCTGCCGGCGGACAAAGTCGTGGACGTGGCGAAGGCCGTGCTCACGATTCATCGTGATTTTGGTGACCGCACCAACCGCAAGCACGCGCGCTTAAAATACGTCGTCGCCGAACGCGGCGTGGACTGGACGCGCGCCGAGGTGGAACAGCGCGCCGGTTTCAAACTTGAAGCCGCCAAGCCGTATCAGTTCACCACGATGGGCGACATTTACGACTGGAACAAAGCGACAAATGGCAAATGGTTCCTGACGCTTTATGTCCTGACCGGCCGCGTCAAAGACGTGGAAGGCCACGCGATGAAAACCGCATTGCGGCAGGTGGCGGAAAAATTTCCGGGCTTGGAATTTCGTTTATCAGCGAATCAAAACGTGATTCTCGCCAACGTGGAGGAAGCGGACAAGGCGGCCATCACCGCGCTGCTCAACTCGCACGGCGTGAAAACGGAAAATCAGGCGAGTGTCTTGTATTCCGCCGCGATGGCCTGTCCGTCATTGCCCACTTGTGGCTTGGGCCTCGCAGAATCCGAACGCATGTTGCCCGGCATGATTGATCGCATTCAAACGCTTTGCGACGAAGTAGGCCTGGGCAACGAGGAAATCATCATCCGCTCGACCGGCTGTCCGAACGGCTGTGCGCGGCCTTACATGGCGGAACTCGCGTTTGTCGGCAAAGCGCCCGGACGCTATCAGGTCTGGCTCGGTGGCAATGTCGCCGGCACGCGCCTCAACCGCATCTGGAAAGACGTGCTGAAGGAACCGGAACTGGAAACCGAACTGCGCCCCGTGCTGGTGCGTTTCGTCAAGGAACGCAACGCTGGCGAACGCTTCGGCGACTGGTGCGACCGCGTGTTCTTGAACGAACAACCCGTTGCTGCGAACTAAAATGACTGCCGAGCAAATTGTTCAGGCGAACGCCGAGCTGCGTTCCAAGCCGCCGCTGGAAATCATCCGTTGGGCCATCGCCCAATCGAATGGGCGTGCCATTGTTTCTACAAATTACCGGCCTTACGAAGCCGTGATTCTCCATCTCGCTACGCAAGTGCAGCCGGACATCCCCGTGTTGTGGGTGGATCATGGCTACAATCGCCCGGCGACTTATAAGCACGCCGAGCAATTGAAAAAATTGCTCAAGCTGAACATCAAGGCGTATATCCCGAAACTGACGGCCGCGCATTACGACGCCGCCTTTGGCGGGATGCCCGAACCCACGCCGGAAAACGAGGAGCGCATCAAGGCCTTCAGCACCGCGATGAAACTGGAACCGTTCCAGCGCGGAATGAAGGAACTCGCGCCGACCGTCTGGCTCACCGCGTTGCGCAAGGTGCAGAACCCGAACCGCGCCGGCCTCGACATCGTGAGCGAGGACAAAAATTTCAATTCCCTCAAGGTCAGCCCGCTGTTCTATTGGAGCGACGCCGACATGGAAAATTATCTCAAGCAGCACAACCTGCCGAACGAATGGGATTATTTTGACCCCGCGAAGGCCGATGAAAAACGCGAGTGCGGTCTTCATGCCGCTTGGGGTGGGAAAGCGGTGGTAGAATCGGGCGCGGGAATTTAATTCAACATGAGCAGCTATCATCTGGACCATCTGCAGTATCTCGAAACCGAGGCGATCCACATCATGCGTGAGGTCGCCGCCGAATTTGAGCGCCCTGCCCTGCTCTTTTCCGGTGGCAAAGATTCCATCTGCCTGCTGCGCCTCGCGGAAAAAGCGTTCCGCCCGTCCGACCTCCCGATGCCGTTTCTGAACGTCGAGACCGGCCACGAATTCCCCGAGCTGATCGAGTTCCGCGACCGCCGCGCGAAACAACTCGGCGCGAAGCTCATCGTCCGCACCGTGGATGAAGCCATCGCCAAGGGCACGGCGCATCCCGCGCCCGGCGAAATGAGTCGCAATAAATTGCAGATTCCTGTGCTGCTCGGTGCGATTGAGGAATTTCAATTCGACTGCGCCATCGGCGGCGCGCGACGTGACGAGGAAAAGGCGCGGGCGAAGGAACGCTTTTTCAGTTTCCGCGATTCATTCGGTCAGTGGGATCCGAAAGGCCAGCGCCCGGAAATCTGGAACCTTTACAACGCCCGGGTAAATCCCGGTGAACACATGCGTGTCTTCCCGCTCTCCAACTGGACGGAAATGGATGTATGGCAATACATCAAGAAAGAAACCCTCCAGGTGCCGAGCATTTATTTCAGTCACGAACGCGAGTGCTTCCGGCGCGGCGGCCAGTGGATTCCCGTGCCGCCGCCGCACACAGATTTGACCAAGCCCGATCCCTTTGCTGGAGCGCGTCCCAAGCCGACCGATCCGGTCAAAAAAGTTGTCGTGCGCGTGCGCACGATTGCGGACATGATCAGCACCGGCATGATGGAATCGCCGGCGGACAGCATTGACGACATCATCGCGGAGGTCGCCGCCGCCCGCGTGACTGAACGCGGTTCCCGCGCCGACGACAAAGCCAGCGAGGCCGCAATGGAAGACAGGAAAAAGCAGGGATATTTCTGACAGGCCGAAGGACGGCAGTCTGCCGCTGGTGACAAATCTTTTTTCCCGCACGATACGTTGAACCGGTCTGCGGGATTGAAATGTTTTAACGTGTGGCCGCCATAAAGCGCCCTAGTGCTCTGTTCGGATTCAAGGGAAGCACGGGGTTAAATGATCAACCATCATTTGTCATGTTTACGAAACGCCAGCTCTCCATTGCAATCCTCTCCGGCATTTTGGTTTTGCATTCGCTTTGCGGCGTGGCACAGCAAAGCGCCATCATTGTTCATGCCGATCAGGTGCTTCATCGCCTCACGCCCTATTTGACCAGCGCATGTATTGAAGACGTAAACCATGAAATTTATGGCGGCATTGATAGCCAGATGATTTTTGGTGAAAGTTTTGCCGAACCGGCGGCGCAACTGCCGTTGAAGGGTTTCAAGACTTACGAAGGTCTTTGGACGCCGGCCGAGGACGGCGGCGTTCAAGGCGTGGGCAGCAATGGTTCAAAAATTGTTTGGAACGGCCCCACGCTTTCCGAAGGCGAGGTCAGCGTGGAGGTGAAGCTCACGGAAGCGACCGGCGGCAACGGCGGTTTGATTCTCAAGGTCAGCAATGCCGGCAAGGGCGCGGATGCGTTCACGGGTTACGAAATATCCCTGGAAAGACCGGGAATACTGGTGATCGGACGCCATCGGCAAAATTGGGAACCGATCCGCCGTGTGCCGTGTGACGTGCCGGTCAATGAGTGGATCAAATTGACCGTCCGCATGAGCACCAATTCACTTGAAGTGGTTGTGAACGGCAAGAGCATGACGCGATTCGAAGATACCGAGCATCCGCTGGCAACTGGATCAATCGGTTTACGGATCTGGCAGCACAAAGTTTGGTTCCGCAATTTTTCCGTCACCACGGGCGCTTCATCGCAAAGTATCCCGTTTGAATATGATGATGGGAACAGCCCGGCTGACAGCGTGAGCGGTATGTGGCGCCC
>Ga0310811_10012717_pt1 | contig 10936 bp, 11 predicted proteins | sample YCmetagenome_FD_207642 | JGI IMG/M metagenome (GOLD analysis project Ga0310811, IMG submission 207642) | Soil microbial communities from experimental microcosm in Duke University, North Carolina, United States - YC | ecosystem: Engineered > Artificial ecosystem > Soil microcosm > Unclassified ...
TTGGAAAGCTAATTGTTGGCCTTGTTGTTCTGGGGATTTTGTCCTCGATGGTCGGTCATCTCCTGTTGTTGGCACTTGGCGATTTTATCCGGGGTCGCCGGGATTCGAGCGGCTGATTCTTGACGTTGTCTGTGTGCGGCTAGTCCGCTTTTCTCGAACTGAAACGACTACGCGTAGTAGTCCTAATCTGGAGTAACTGAAAATGGCAAGCGAAAAAATCCGTGTCCTGAAGATCGATCACGAAAAGATCACGACGCGCAAGGGTGTCGAGCGTCCGATGCGCGTGTTGCATTGCTGGGTCGAGTCGGAGTACGAGGGCGAGAACGGCGAGATGGTCGATGGTTCGTTCGTCGCTAAGACCACGCTTTTCGACGACAAGGTGAAGGTCGAAGCGGGGCAGGAATATCTCGTCAGATACCGGCTTGGCGAGGGCTACGGTCAGGATGCGGGCCGGATGGTGCCGCGCATTGTGTCGTGGGAGCCGGCGAACAAGCCGCGTCCGGTGGCGAAGCCGGGTGCAGGCGTAACGGCGTGACAGTCATGGTGGCTTGCTGCGGTTGTCATGCGTGCGTGTTCTCTCGCGTGACTCGACGCTGTCTGTTTTTGGCGCTCTGCGTTGGCGATGGCGTGGTGGCTGCGGCGAGCGTGTTTGCGTTGGGTGGTCTTGGCGGGGAGTGGTGATGGAAAGTATTCCGCTGGATTCTCTGGACAGGATCGGTATTCAGTTGGCATTGCTGAATTTGATGCTGTTCGCGTATCTGTTCTGCAAGGGCGTCGCGTTCGCGTCGTCCGTGATAGGGCGGCGCAGTCCGCCGACGAAGTCGAATCGTTCGAAGCTGGCCCAATCGGACGGTTCCTAATCAACGGGCCGACAGGTAATCAGGGAGAAAAAGCGATGTTCAAGCAAATGAAAAAGGCAGTTTTGTCGAAGTCGCGCGCGGTGAAGCGTGGTCTGGCGTCGGCGGTCGCGGTGGCTGCGGTTGCTCCGGTCGCTGCGTTCGCGCAGACGAGCAGCACGTCGTCTACGTTCGATCCGTCGCCGATCGTCGATTCGATCAACAACGTCGTGCCTGCGGTGATCGCGGTTGGCGGTGCGGTGATCGGCGTCGTCGCGGTGGCGTGGGGTATCAAAATGGTCCGCACGTTCCTCGGTCGTTGATCCCGGGGCCGGTGTAGCGGTGAAGGCGTCCGGGTAACTGGACGCCTTTTTTCTTTCGGGTGGAGGCGTGATGGCACAGCAGTATGTGATTGCGTGTTACGCGGCCGGTGAGGCTCCGGCGAGTGACGTTGCGGTCGAAGTGTCGTCTGCGGGGGTTGCGTGCTCGGGCGTCGTTGATGGGAGTGGATCGCAGGGCTTCGCTTATCTGGAGCCGGCCGGCTCTATATCTTCGGATGTGCCTGTTTCTGGTGGGGCGGAGGCAGGTACGTTGATCGGCGGGGCGGTGTTCATGGTGTTGGCGGTTGCGTTCGGGCTGCGCACGTTAAGGCGGTTTCTCGAGAGTTCGTCGGAGGGGTGACTGTGACATGGTTCTATATCGAGCTTGGGATAGTGGTCGTGACGTGCTGGTCGGCTGGAATGATTCTGTTCTTTTGAAATACAGCGCGTTCGCGTGGCGCCTGGCGGCGGTGTTTGTGCTGTTGTTCGGAATTTTCGTGACGATGCCTGGTGAGGTTGCTAAGGCGCAGTCGACGGGCGGCGGTGGTCCTTCGATTGGTGAGCTGATCGGGGAGATTGCTGGCAAGAAGTTCGCGGAGCTTGGTTTTACGGACGCGGAGCAGTCGGTGATTGCTGCGACCTATTCGGCTATGTCCGACACTGCGAGTGGTCTTGCGGGTGGGTCGTGGCTTAGTGGGGCCGCGAAGTGGAGTCTTGCAGCGGGGTTGATGTTGACGCCGACGCCGTTGGGGGACGACTCTCTGACCGCGTGGCAGATGAATCACGACGGGACCGTTACGGCTAGTTCGTCCGGTTCGTCGTCGGGCGGTAGTGGCTCTGGTTCTGGTGCCAGTCCCTATGCTCCGCTTTCGCCGGGTCAGCCGTACTGGTGTTGGGGAAAGTATGCGGGAGTGGGTTACTTGTGTGGTGGTTCTATTGATGCTGCCGCACAGGCGTTTATTCAGGGGGCGATTGTTCCTACCGGTACGACGAACACGTGGGCGGTGTCGTCGTGTAGCGCGACTACGGGGGAGTGCAATTTCAATATCACGACTGCTGGTGGTGCTGCGGAGACTGATACTGAGGTTTTTGCGAAGGGCACGAGTTGGAGTGGCGGTTCGTGCGCTAGCGGGCTGGCCGGTACTAGTGGGTGTATGACTTATGTTCCGTCTACGACCGCGCCGATTGCACCGGTTACTGAATCTGTTGGCGATGCAATTGCGACGCTGCCTGCGAGTGATCTGGCGACGCCGCTGAGTGCGGATGTGTTCGCAGACCTGATTAATGGACTGTGGGAACAGGCGGCGAGTCAGGCGGGTTATCAGGGGGTGCCGTATCCGGCGGATGATCCGGTAACGGCTGGCGATGTGCAGTCGGTTGAGACTTCAACGACGGGCTGGCCGACGGTGGGGACTGCTACGTCTCCGGTGTCCGCGCCGAGTGATGGTAGTAATCCGTATGCGATACCGGCGCCGTCGAGTGCGCCGACGGGTGGGACCGGTTCTAGTAATCCGGCTAGTTCGCCGTCTGGTACGTCTGGTTCCGACACTTCGGAGCTGTGTGCCGAGTTTCCGTCGATCATTGCGTGTCAGGATCCGGGTTCCGCGACCGCGCCGGATTTGCCAACGAGTAGTGCATCGGTGTCCGTTTCGCCGGTGACGGTGGGTGCGTCGGACGGGGTGTGCCCGCAACCTGTTTCTGTGTCGGTTCTCGGCATGGACCTTTCCTTTTCGTATCAATCTGAATGTGACTTCATGACGCGCGTGCGGCCGTTCGTGCTCGCGATGAGCGGGATTATTGCGGCCGTGATTTTTGGCATGGGGCTTAAGTCATGACGGGGATCGCTGCGTGGTTGATGTCGCTTGCGGGTCCGCTGCTGATTCAGGCGCTGGTGTCGCTAGGCGTGGGCGTGTTGACGGTCGTCGGGTTTGATGCGGCGTTCAGCCAGTTGGTGAGCTGGATTTCGGCGGGCGTGGCGGGGATTCCGTCTGACATGGCGAACGTGCTTGCGATGGGCGGGGTGTTTCAGGGCGTGTCATACATCCTCGGTGCCGTTTCGGCGCGCGTGGCGATGATCGGGTTTAGTGCTGCCAAGAGGTTTTTTATCAAATGATGACGCTGATTACGGGAACGCCGGGCAGTGGAAAGACGCTGTACGCGGTGTGGATGCTTGAGCGTGAGCAGAAGCGCGGGCGGCGGCTGCTGGTGAATGGCATTCGTGATCTTGCGGTGGAGCACGAACTGTTGAGCGATGCCGACGTGAAGCGCTGGCATGAGGTCGTCCAGCCTAACGACATTCTGGTTGTCGATGAAGTGCAGCGTATTTGGCCTCCGGTGCCGCAGGGTACGAAGCCCACGGAAGATATAGAAAAGTTGCATGTGCATCGGCATCTCGGGGTCGATATTTTCGTGATCACGCAGCATCCGCAGCGGATGAACAAGACAGTTCGTGATCTGGTGGGGCGTCATGTTCATGTGCGGCGGCTGTTCGGTCTTAACCGGGCGATGTTGTACGAGTGGGACCACTGTCACAACCCGTCGAGTCTCAAGGATGCGGTTAGAACGAGCTGGCCTTATCCGCGCAACGTTTTTCGGCTTTATACGAGCGCCGAGCTGCATACGAAGCAAAAGGCCGTGATTCCAAAAGCGCTGTTCCTGACGCCGTTGGCGGCGCTGGTGGCGCTCGGATTGGGGTACTACGGATTTCGGTATGTGCATGGCGGCTTCGGGCGCGGCGGTGACAAGGCGGTCGCTACGGGGAAAGCCGGTTCTGTTTCGGGTGGTGCTGCGGGCGCGAATGCTGCCGTTGCGTCGAAGACGTGGCGGGTTGTCGGGCGTTTTGCGATCGGCGGCCGAGCGGGGGTGATCGTGACGGATTCGTCGGGAAAGCTGCGCGCCGTGAAGGGCGACGATTTCAAGGGTGATGGGGTGTGGCTTGAGGGGAGGGTCGATGACGAGCGGGTTGGCGTCTGGACAGGTGCACCTGACGTTGGTGGGTCGAGCGTGGGCGGGTCGGCGTCGTCTGTGGGTACGGCTGTGGCTGCGGTGAGCGGGGGTGCGAAGTGAGACAGCTTGTCTTGATGTTCGCGTTCGTGGCGTGCGGTGCGGCGTATGCCGGTGATGGTGTGCCGCCGTTGCCGTCGATTCCGGGGCTCGCGTCGGGTGTGGCGGTGCCGGTTGCGTCGGGGTCGGTAGGGATGCCGTCGCCGGGTCCGTTGATGTCGACGGGAACACGGGCGCGTGGGGCGTTCGATTTGCGTTTCGCGAGCGTGGGTCAGGTCGTTGATCTGGTTTATGCCGATGCATTGCATGTGCCGCATGTGATCTCGGATGACGTGCTTGAGGATCGGCGTCTGGTGTCGTTCCAGTTCGATTCGAGCAAGGGGGATTTGCGCTCGTTCGTGCTGGCGTTTCTGGATTCGTTGGGGTTTGAGGTAGTCACGCGGGACGGCGTTGATTTCGTCGGCAAGAAAGGCGTTGATCCGGTGAAGCCCGACGCGCTGGAGCCGTTTGTGTACCGGCCGAAGCATCGGTCGGCGTCGTATCTTGCGAAGCTGGTGCAACCGCTTTTCTCGCGTGTTTCGGTTGCGTCTGATTCGGGCTCGGCGTCGGGAGCGGTGCAGGGTGCGGGAGGGGGCGCTGCGTTGCCTTCGGTGGGGGCGTCGGGTATGTCGGCGGGGTCGGTGGGTTCGGGGAGTATGGCGGCCGGATATGGTGGCGCGGTGGGTTTGGGTTCGATGGGCGCTCCGTCGGCTGGTTCGTTGTCGAGCCAGACGGCGGTCGGTGCGGATGACGAGCTGGTTGTGTTCGGGCGTCATTCGGAGATGGCGAACGTGCGCAAGGTGGTGGAGGCGCTCGATAGCGCGCCGGGTCAGGTCGTGGTGCGCGGGTGGGTGTATGAAGTGTCACTGACCGACAGCGACAACAGCGGGTGGTCGGTTGCGGCGCATGTGCTGGATGGTCAGTTGGGGATCGGTGCGGGCAATGTGTCGGCGGATGCGAACGCGTTTTCGTTCGATGCGCACTTTCTGAAGGCGGCGATTTCCGCGCTGTCCTCTGACTCGCGCTTTCGTGAAGTGAGCGATCCGCATGTGCGTGTGGTGTCGGGGCAGAAGGTGAGTCTCAATGTCGGCTCACAGGTGCCGACGCTCGGGAGCGTGAGCTATCAGGGCACGTCGGGGACGCCTGTGCAGTCGGTCGATTATCAGGATGCGGGTGTGCTGTTTTCGGTGCAGCCGACAGTGATGGGCGACGCTATCGATCTGTCGATTGATGAAGAGATTTCGAGTTTCGTTGCGACCACAACCGGTGTGAATGGCTCGCCGACGAAGAATACGCGTTCGATGACGACGACGGTGCAGCTGAGCGATGGTGAGGTCGTCGTGTTGGGCGGGCTTGTGCAGGACACGACGACGTCGTCGACGGACCGTCAGCGGTGGTTACCGCGATTCATGGACGGTAGTTCAAGTTCGAAGGGGCGTACAGAGGTTTTGCTGGTATTGCAGGTGCAGAAGGTTTAGGCGTCTAGCGTCGGGAGTGCCCGACAGCTTCCCGGAGTCACTGGTACGTCTGCGGCGGGTCTGCGGAGTTCTGACGGTGGTCGCGCGGCTCAGCGCGGCGGTCGGGCCGAGTAGCGGGTATCGGCGTAGTGGTGCGCCGCGAGGCAGGTGAGGTTATCGAGTCAGCCCGTCACTGCAAAGCCGCCTTGTCCGGGCGCTGGTGTGGCAGTGACGTGTGTATGGCGCGGTGCGCGCCGGTCGACGGCGAGCCGTAGGCCGCAGCGGCCGGCGCGCGAAGCGCGCCTAAACTTGTACCTCTAACACTTAACGGAAATGGCGTGTCTGACGCCGTTTGCAGGACCAAAAGAAAACCCGGCGATCGTTCGCAGCGATCCCGGGCGGTGGCAAACATCGGATATAGGAGTATCCAACGTGAGCAGGGCTATTGTAGGCGGTAACGAGCGGACCTACCAGGACACGTTGAATGAGTGGGGTTCGCCGCAGGCGCTGAACGCAGCGCTTGTACGTGGCGACGCTGTGCCTGACTTCGAGGCGTCAGGGCCGTTCAGCGATGAATACATCGTGCGCACGCAGCGATTCGCGGATGGTCAGCAGGAAGTCGTGGCGTTCAGCACGCGGATTCAGCGGCGCTTTCACGAATTGCGGATGCGTCCGCGTTCGGTGCGCGGCAAGCGGGTAAAGCTTGATGGCGAGTCGGAACAGGACGTGTCGGCCAAGGCTGACAAGTCGTTGCGCACGTCGATTGAACGGTCCCGGCGCATGATCCGGCAGCGCTGCAAGGCAATCATGGCAGACCGGATGCTGACGTTTTCAACCCGTGAGAACGAAACACGGCTGGAAGTGTGGGCCGCGTGGTGGGATGCTTTCCGGCGGCGTCTGAACCGGTTGCAGGATTTCCACTACGTGGCGGTGCTGGAGCGTCAGCAGCGCGGGGCGTGGCATATCCATGTGGCGGTGAACGGGCGGCAGAACTGGAATTTGCTGCGGTCGATCTGGCTGTCGGTTATCAGCAGGTCGGGCACCGATGGTGCGGTCAACGACAGTATCGGCAATCGCAAGCGCAAGGCGCTGTTCAGCCAGTGGGGCGGCAAGGGTCGTGCGATGCGGCACCGGATCGCGACGTACATCGCGAAGTACGTCGGCAAGAATGCGGACGCGACGACGTTCAACAAAAAGCGTTACTGGACGAGCAAGGGCATCGTGCTGCCTGAGCTGACGACGTATGCGCATCTTGGGCCGGAATGCGGCCGGGGCGACGCGATTGGTGCGGCGTACGATTGCGTCGACGCGAACGGGGCTGATTTCGGCAATGCCCAGGTGTTCTGGAACCGTGGAATCGGGGTGTTCTGGATGGCGACGGGGAACGTTGGGTAGCCCGTAGACGGATTGATTGGCTGCGGGTTGTTTGCCGTATCCGGGCGCGTGGTCGGGTTCGGGGTCGCGCTGGATGCCCATTTCGTCCATGCGTAGCTCGTGCTCAAGCCGTTGCAGGCGCAGCACGGCGATGGCCCACGGCGGGATGATGCGGTTGCCCGCGAGCCAGTCTCGAATCGTCCGTTCTGACCGGTTGAGCGTTCGGCAAAGATGGCGTATCGGGTAGTTTTGGGCGTAATACGCGAATTCGATGGGTGATGCGGCGTTGTTGCGTGTGAGGATTTTCCTTGTCGCGGGTGTCATGGCGGTTGCTCCGTTAGGATGGCGATTCTTGTCGTCGGACGTAAAAAAAGCCGCTTGAATGGCGGCTTTCTGTCCTGTTTCACGAAGTGAGCACCCAACTTACGACAAACTTACAACCCGGATTTGTGGTTGATAATTTGTGTTATGTAAAATTAAAATTCCCCGGCCGTGCACGAAACTGTCACCCGCGACGACACACGCTGTTCGCCAAGCGATCGCTTCGGTCAGCGCCTTGGCGTCGAGCCCGAATATCGGCCCTCCGTCTGATTGCTCCGCTACAAGACTTCGACAATATTGATCAACTGATCGGCGACCCGCTGGTCCGTTCCGATCTGTTCCACCAGACCTATCCCCTAAGCGAGGCAAATCATGAGATCCAGATTGTCGAGACCGCTCGTCGCCGCGGCGCTTGTTTTCATCGTGCATGGCGAGGCGTTCGCGAGGACCGAAGCATGCCACCCTGCAACGGAGAAGCAGATTGCCGCACTCTTCGACCGCTGGAACGATTCGCTGAAGACCGGCGATCCCGCAAAAGTCGTGGCGAACTACGCGCCGCGCTCACTGCTGCTGCCAACGGTCTCCAACAAGCCGCGCTTGACCGTCGAGGAAAAGGAGGACTATTTCAGGCACTTTCTTGAACACAAGCCGGTCGGCACGATCAACTACCGCTTCGTACTGATCGACTGCAACTCGGCGGTCGACGCAGGGCTCTACTCGTTCCAGTATGCGGACGGCACTGTCGTCAAGGCACGCTATACGTTCACGTACGGATGGAACGGGCATCAGTGGCTGATAACCACCCATCACTCGTCGAAGATGCCGGAAGGAAATTAACGCGCTTTCAAGCGGTGTAATTCGCTGCTGTGACGGCGCGCCGGTCCACAATCCGCCCGTCGTCCATCGCCAACACCGCGTCGAACCCGGCGGCCAGCGCAGACAGCCTGTGTGTAATCAATAGCACACTGCGCCCGGCCATCAACGTCAGCACCGTGTCGAGCAACGCCTGTTCGGTGACGGTGTCCAGTCCCTCGGTCGGTTCGTCGAGAACCAGGATCGGCGCATCGAGCAGCAGCGCACGCGCGATCGCGAGTCGCCGCGCCTGTCCTCCGGAAAGCCGCGTCCCGGCCTCGCCGATCTGCGTGTCATAACCGTCCGGCAGTCCGGCGATGAAGTCGTGCAGTTGCGCGTCGCGGCATGCCGCTTCGAGTCGCGCCTGATCGGCGTCCGGACGCGCAATCAGCAGATTCGCGCGAATCGTGTCATTGAACAGATACGTCTCCTGGGATACCACCGCGATCCGGCTTCTCACCGCCTCAGCCGCGCACTGACGCAGTTCCGCACCGCCCAGCCGAATGGTGCCTTGCTGGTAGTCCCAGAAACGCAGAAGCAGATTCACCAGCGTGCTCTTTCCGGCGCCACTTGCGCCGACGATCGCAATACGCGCGCCAGCAGGCAGATCGAACGATACGTCGCGCAGGGCCCATGTGGGCGAGCCGTCGTAGCGGAAACTGAGTTTCGCGATTGACAGATCGTTTCTTTCTGGCAATGGTGGCGGTTCATCGGGATCCCTTACCATTGGCTCCACGTCGACCAGCTCGAAGATCCGGCGCGCGGCCGCGAGGCTCTCTCCCGTCAACTGGACGGCCGTCGAAATCGGCGCGACCGCTTCGAAGCTGGCGAGCACGAACAACGCCAGCATCGCAAGTTCGGCCGGCGGCAGCGCGCCGGACGAGACCCGTGGGATGCTCAAAAAGAGCACGCACCACATCGCCAGCGACGCGCACGCGATCAACAAGCCCTGGCTCCATCCCGTCGTCGTGCTGAGTCTCGACTGCGATTCGACGAGCCGTGTGGACAGCCGCTCGATCCGCGACGCGTACGCGTTAGCCGCGCCGTAGACTTTAAGTTCGCCGAGTCCTTGCAGGTTGTCGACGACCGCCTCGTAGAGTTCGGCACGTTGTTCGACGGCGATTCGCGCCGGCTCATGCGTTCGCCGAAGCACGAAAGCGGGCAATGCGACGCCCGCGAGCAGCAGAAAGACGAGCGCTGCGCCCGCGACCGGCACGCTGAAAAACGCCATTGCCACGACGATGGTCAGCGCCCCGACCGCGCCCACCGCGACGGGCAAGAGCACGCGCAGATAGAAATGGTTGAGGCTGTCGATGTCCGCGTGAATGCGTGTGAGCAGATCCGCGCCGCGCACATGTTGCAGACGTGCCGGCGACAGCGGTTCGATGCGGATATGGAACCACACGCGCAATTTCGCCAGCACGCGCAGCGTCGCTTCGTGCGTGACGAGGCGTTCCGCGTAACGTCCGACCGTGCGCACGATCGCACAGCCGCGAATCAGCGCGGCGGGCGTGAAGTAATCGAACGCCGCGTGCGTCACGCCGGCCAGTGCCATCGACGCGATGAACCATCCGGCGATCGCCATCAGCGCGACGTTCGCGAGTAACATCGCGAACGACAGCGCCGCGCCCGCCACCATCCAGCGCCAGTACGGCCGGAACAGCAGCAGAAGCCGTCGCAGATCGGCGATCGCAGACGCATCGATGAGCGGCTTCATGCCAGCACCTCGGCGTTGTCGGCGTCTTTGGTCTGGCCAGCTGTTCCGGCCTCGACGAAGCGCCGGTAAAGTCCATCGTCTGCCCGCAATTGAGCGGGAGTGCCGCACTGTGCAGCCTCGCCGTGTTCGAGTACGACGATCGTGTCGGCGAGCTGCGCCGTGGCGAGCCGGTGCGCGATCAGCAACACGGTGCGTCCACGAGCCAGTTGTTTCAACGTGTCGTGGATCTGCCGCTGTGTGTGGACGTCGAGGCTCGCGGTCGGCTCGTCGAGCAGAAGGACCGGCGCATCTTTCAAAAACGCACGCGTCAGCGCGAGACGTTGAATCTGTCCGCCCGAAAGTCCCGCCCCCCGCTCGGCGAGCTGCGTGTGATAACCGTCCGGCAGCGACATGATGAAGTCGTCCGCGCCGGCGCTGACGGCTGCGGCCCGCACGGCCGCCATGTCGGCGTCCGGTCTCGCGATCAGCAGATTGTCCAGCACGCTGCCGACAAACACGTGCGCGCGCTGCGGCACCCACGCGACTCGCGACAGCCAGTCCGCCTCGTCGATTTCGGCGAGCGATTGCCCGTTGATCGAAATCGTCCCGCCGCTTGCGCGCGTGAATCCGAGCAGCAGGCTCAGTACGGTGCTCTTCCCTGCCCCGCTTTGGCCAACCAGCGCCGTGATGCGCTCCGGCTCCGCCACAAGGCTCAACCCGTTCAGCACGGGCTGATTGGGCGTCCACGCGTGGCAGACGCGCTCGAAGCGAATCGTGTAACGCTCCGATGCCGCGAGGGGCGCGGTGACGCTGCGCGGCTCCAAGGGCTCTGGAATCGCGAGTATGTCAGCGATCTGCTCGGCCGCGCCAATGGCGTCCATCCGCTCGTGATAATGGCTGCCGAGCGTGCGCAGCGGCATATAAAACTCGGGCGCGAGCAGCAGCACGAACAGCCCGCGCAGGAGCGTGATTTTTCCGTAGAACAGATGAAACCCGACCAGCACGGCCACCAGCGCAATGCCGAGCGTCGCGAGGAAT
>Ga0310811_10012718_pt1 | contig 10935 bp, 13 predicted proteins | sample YCmetagenome_FD_207642 | JGI IMG/M metagenome (GOLD analysis project Ga0310811, IMG submission 207642) | Soil microbial communities from experimental microcosm in Duke University, North Carolina, United States - YC | ecosystem: Engineered > Artificial ecosystem > Soil microcosm > Unclassified ...
AGCGATAGCACATCTGCCACCTGATCGGCATAAAGATGTTCAATTACTTCGATGGAATAGATTCTGTCGAACGGTTTCTCACCGATAAGATCGTCGAATTGGCCTAGCCGAAACTGCAGATTCGGCGCTCTGTAGGCGTCACTGGCATATGTTATTGCCGCGGGATTGCTATCTATGCCTACTGCTTCGCCAGCATGTTGAGACAAGAAATAACTGATTGTTCCAGACCCGCATCCTGCATCGAGCACACGCTCGTGTTTCTCAGGCATCGCGACCCGTTCAATTAACCGGAATTTTGCCTCATGCCAGAAGCGTTGAGCCGCGTGATCAGACTTCAAAGCGCGGGCCTGATAGTCGCCGCTTATATGGATGGCGTCCCCTTCCCGCCGTTTTAGCTGAGATTGTTTTGGCAGTTCCATGTTACTCAGCAACGCGTTACCATGAACCGCCGCGCAGCCCTCAAACTGATGATTTGCTGGCCAACGTGTGAGTCGCCTGCGCTTCCGTGTTTTCTGCAGCACAGCCCAGCTCGCGATCGTTGTGACCGCTAATCGTTTCTGCAACGACGTAGCGTGGACGGTATTTAACTTCCTGGTAGATCTGAGCAATGTAAGTGCCAATGATGCCCAGGCTAATCATTAGTACTCCGCCTATCAGTAACTCGAGTATGATGACCGTGGTAAACCCCGGAAGCGCCAGCCCAACAAAATACAAAAATAGCGAGTAACCCGAGAACAGGACAGCACAGAAAAGGAACAGCCCTCCCAGAAAAGTAACCGCTTGCAGCGGCAACGAGGAGAACGCTGTAATAGCAACGACCGCTAACCGAAAAAGACTAAGGAATGACCATCGCGACTGCGTCAAGCGGCGCTTTGCTACGGAAAAGGTTATTTGTTTCTTTCGATAGCCGAGCCAGGTGATCATGCCTCGAAAGAAAGTGTTGCGTTCCCGCATATCCAGCCATGCATCAATGACTTTTCTGTCCAAAAGCTTGAAGTCTGAGGATCCATACAGATTGTATCCTGAAAGACGGCTCAACGTCCGATAAAAGAAGCGCGCACCAATTCGATTGACCACCGGCTCTGTTCCGCGCGTTTTCTTTATACCTTCGACGACATCCCAATGCTCTTCTTTCCATAGCCGGACCATTTCCGGGATTAATCCGGGAGGGTGCTGCAGATCAGAGTCGATCACAATACACGCTTGCCCGGATGAATAGGCCAATCCGGCACAAATCGCTGCCTCTTTTCCAAAATTGCGACTGAAACGCACTGCCTTGAGCCCAGGGATACGCTCAATCGTTTCCTGCAAAACAGACCAGGTCTTGTCGGTTGAGCCGTCGTCGATCGCGATCATTTCCATCGGCAACCCTGTCTTCGACGCCTCTGCATGTATCAACGACAGATTCTCAGCTATCTGATCGCCTTCGTTGTGAACAGGCACAAGAATCGAAAGGATTATGCTGCCGTCCCCTTGCGAACGGCCTTCAGTTGTAAGGACTTGACCACAAAACCTGCAATGCCAGCCATTTTGGTCGAGTGCATGCATCTTGTTGCTAATTAAACGTACCGCGGATAAATCCATACGAATCGACTGGCATTGTCAATCCGCGGGTGAGAAGCGCTAGCTCTAGACTGGTTGAGATCGCCTTTTCGGAGGTTCTCAATCGCAACAACGGTGGTGCTCCAATCGATCGCCGATTGCACTTGCACGTGACGCGGGAAACGCCTATTAGCTTTACCCTCATGGTTCACCATATCGATCTCTACAAATTGAAGCCGGAAGTCACACCCGCGCGCGTGGAGGATATGATGATGAACGCGCGGATGCAGCTCCTCAAAATTCCCGAGGTTCTCAGCATCAAATGCGGCAAGCGGATTGCGGAAGAAATGGATTGGCCATTCTTTATCGCCATCGATTTTGAATCGATGGACAAATATGCGATTTTTCGCGAAGACTCGATCTACGTGAAATTCATGGAGGAAGTGATCAAGGCCAACACCGAGGATTCACTGGCGCTCGATTTCGAGATGGACCCGGGGAAAGACGTGCGGTTTTCGTAAATAGGAGAACGCCCCACGTTCAATAGTCCAGAAGTGTCATTCCGAGCGGAGCGAGGAACCTCGCAGGTAATCATTGGTGTTGCGGCGAATTTGATTTGTGAATTGTGGAGGGTCTAACGGAGATCCTTCGCTTCGCTTAGGACGACACACATGCGCCTCGGCTATCTGTACTCGCGGTATCCAGTAATCTCGCAAACGTTTTGCGATGCGGAAATGCTCGCTCTCGAGCGGCGCGGCATTGAGCTTGTGATCGGCTCGGTTTATCCGCCGCTCACCAGCTTGCGCCACGAATACATCGCCAGGTTGCGAGCGCCGATTCACTACGCGCCGCCACAGGAGATCTTAAAGATCCTTCAGCGGGAGGCAAAACCTACCCATAAGTGGCCGCGCGATCTCATCGAGCAACATCAGGCTAGATACGGACCGGCGGCCAAGGCAGAACAGCGTGCACGCAATGCGTTGCACTTTGCCGAGTTCTTCGAATGCAACAGCGTGGATCATGTGCACGTGCATTTTGCGAATCGCGCCGCGCACACCGCGCTCTTTGTCAAAGAAATCTCGGGCATTCCATTCAGCGTCACGGCGCACGGACAGGACTTTATGAAGGATCTTGGCAGCGACGATTTGCTGCGCGAGATCTGCGCCGCAGCGGAGTTCGTGGCAGCAGAAACGGATTATAGCCGCGACCTCCTTCGACAGCGATGCCCGGATTCGGCAGCTAAAATTCACCGGGTCTACAATGGAATTGATCTCGAACGTCTTCCGGAGTTGCGCAATGAAACGGCGCGCCCTCGCCACGGCGAGCAGGGTATGGTCGCGCCCTACCAACCCCGTATCGTCAGCATTGGCCGGCTGGTTGAATTCAAAGGTTTCGACGATCTCATCGGCGCTTTTGCCGAACTCGCGAGCCGCGGAATCGATTTTGTCTGTGACATCATTGGTGACGGACCACTGCGAGAGACGCTTCAGGCCAAGATCGGGCAACTAAACCTCGCGTCGAAAGTAAATTTGCTTGGTTCGCTATCACAAGGCGCAGTCTTGGAAAAACTTCGGGACGCTGACATTTTCGCGTTGGCTTCAACTACCGACACACAAGGAGCCAGCGACGTTTTTCCCACTGTGATTCTCGAAGCCATGGCTTCGGCGCGGCCGGTCGTTTCAACTCGTTTGGCTGGAATTCCCGAATTAGTCGTCGACGGCCAGACGGGATTGTTAGCTCCGCCCGGCGATTCTACCGCGCTTGCCCAAGCACTTGAAAAGTTGCTGCGCGACCCTGAGTTGCGATTGCGCTTTGGGCGTGCCGGTCGAGACCGAATTGAGCAGCATTTTCAAATTGAGCAGACCGTCGCGCCCTTAGTAGAGATGCTCGAGCGAAGCTCTAGCCGTGGCCCTGTGGGCGACGTGAACGTTTCGGAATCAGCGCTGGCTGCGAACAAATCCAGTCGGAATCGCGCTTCGCGCCCGCCTTCGCGTAGTTTCGGCGTGGAAAATAGCGCCGCGGGTACAAAGGTGGCCTATCTGATAGATCGGTGGCCGGACCCTGAATTGCCACTGCTAGAGCGCGAAGTTGAGGAAATGAAACACCGCAACGTGCCCATCCTTCCGTTCGTTTGCGAATTGAATTCCAGTGCAGGGCTCAATCGTACCATGGAACAAGTCGCGCCCTCACTCGAATTTTTGCCGGATGCAATGGTGTTGGAAGCTGAATGGCGAGCAAACCCTGCGTTGGCACAACAATTGGAAGAAGACCGCGCACAAAACAGCAGTCGCGTCCCTGGCACAATTTTTCTACGTCAGGCTCGATTCGCGCTCGTGCTGAAAAAATTGATTCATGAAAAAAACATATCGCATATTCACGCTACTAGTTCTCGTGCGCTCGTTTGCGCGATGATCTTAAAAAAGGTCCTCGGTGTGACTGTAAGCGCCACAATTGAGCCCAGATCGGAGTTACCACGTGCGTGGATCCAAAACGCGTTGTCCGAATGTGTCGGCGGTCGTCTAAGCGATCGGCAATTGATCGAGCAACGAGGTGATACGTTCTTTCCGGATAAAACAACCTTCCGTTCTGCTCCGCAGAAAACGCTTGGGCAAATCACTCAAAAGACTCATATCGATTTGACGACAGGCTCGCGTTTTTGGCAGCAATGGGCCGAGTTACTTTTGCGCTGGAGCGGCAGCGATCGAAAATTGAAAATCCAAAATCCAAAATGAAAAAAGCCATTCTGCTCGCAGGCGGTGCGGGGACACGTCTTTATCCGTTGACCAAAATCGTCTGTAAACAGCTGCTCCCGATTTACGATAAGCCGATGATTTGCTATCCGCTGGCAACGCTGATGCTCGGCGGTCTGCGCGAAGTTCTGATCATTTCCACGCCAAAAGATCTGCCGATGCTCGAACATTATCTGGGGAATGGAACACAGCTCGGGATTCGCATTGATTACGCTGCGCAAGCGAAACCGGAAGGAATCGCCCAGGCATTTTTGATCGGGGCAAAATTTGTTGGAGACTCCGGCGCGTCGCTGATTCTGGGCGACAACATTTTCTACGGTAAACTCGACTTTTACCGGGCCGCGCTCGCCATCGAGCGCGGCGCCTATATTTTTGGCTATCAAGTGCGCGATCCTGAGCGGTATGGCGTTGTCGAGTTCGACAGTAACGGGAGAGCCATTAGCCTCGAAGAAAAACCGAAACAACCGAAAAGCTCCTTCGCTGTCCCGGGGCTTTATGTTTACGACAACCAAGTCGTTGAACTGTGCCGGACATTGCGCCCATCAGCGCGTGGCGAACTGGAAATTACCGATCTGAACTTGCTGTATCTGAAGCAAAACCAGTTGCACGTGAAACTGCTCAGCCGCGGCATGGCCTGGCTTGATACCGGAACCACAACGACGTTGCTCGAGGCCGGCAATTACATCGCCACGATCGAGCACCGGCAGGGCTTGAAGATCGCATGCCTGGAGGAAATTGCGTTGCGAATGGGTTTCATTAGCCAGCCCGATCTCGAAAAGATCATCGATGGATTACCGAACAATGAATACCGCGATTACCTTCGCACCGTTTGTGATGAAGGGCCTGGCACCGCGCCCGAACCGGTCGGGTAGTGTCGCGTAGATCCTTATTAACACCGGCTTTCAAGCCGGTGTGATCGAAGCTCAAAGGATTGCCCTGAAGGCTGCTGTTAATAGTTACTTCGGCTGCTCGCGCATTAGATGGTGCGTGTCGGCAATCAGTTTCGTTATCGCGTCGGGTTCCGTAGCGTCGTAATAGCCGCGGATTTGACCATGTCGATCTACCAGGACCATTCGTGTGCTGTGCACCGGAACTCCCTGCGAATCGCTTCCGTCTGACACCGCAAGTTTGAAACCGTCATGGGAAAGTCTATAGATCGCGGATTTTGGTCCGGTCAGAAAATCCCAGCGGCCCGGCTCGGCTTGTAATTTCGTTGCGTATCCACGCAAGACCGCCGGTGTGTCTTTTTCGGGATCGACACTAAAGGAAACCAAATGCACGTCCGTTTTTTCCAACGGTTTTTGCAATTCGCTCATCCGGCCGCTGATCATTGGGCAAGGACCCGGGCAGGTACTGTAAACAAAATCCGCGATCCAAATTTTATCGGCTAACTGTCCTGACCCAAACGGCTGCCCGTTTTGATTCGTAAGCTGAAAAGAGGGCACGGTGCCATAAGAAGAGACCGTGCGCTGACGCAGCGCTGACATCTCGAGATTTCGCAACCATAGCAGCACGCCTAGCGTGACAATGGGGATCAGGATCAGCGTCACTTTCCAGGGAATACCGCTGGGTGATGACGCACGATTCATTGTAGCGGAATTCGTGTTCATAATTTCGTCAGAACCAAAGCCGCCAGTAACAGCGGAAGGTACGCAATCGATGCGAAAAAAAGCAGACGAGCAGCACTCGGCGTTCGCAGTTTCAGAAAACGCATCGCAACCGCAACGAATAGTCCACCGAGCACAAGCTCGATTGGCTGATAGATGTAACTGGCAACTCCAACAAATGCGGGTAGACCGGCGAGCACCAGGAGGAGAATGCAAAAGAATACGCTCTGACTGGCGCTGCGTTCGCCGCTCGAATCGTCGCTTGAAATCATACGGAAGCCTGCGCGCGAATAATCGTCGCGGCACATCCATGCGATGGCGAAGAAATGCGGCATCTGCCACAAAAACACGATCACAAAAAGACTCCATGCCCCGAGATCGAGGTGTCCGCGTGCACCCGCCCAGCCGATCATGGGCGGAATTGCGCCGGGAATTGCGCCGACAGCCGTGTTGGCTGTGCTGGTGCGCTTTAGCGGGGTGTAAGCAAAAATGTAAATTACGATCGTGATTGCCGCCAGAATCGCGCTGAGCGCGTTGCAAACGATCGCCAGATAAACGACGCCGAAAATCGATAACGCGGCGCCCAGCACAAGAGCTTGAACCGGTGCCATGCGCCCCGCGGGAATCGGTCGCGTCTTTGTTCGCTGCATCAGCGCGTCCAATCGCCGTTCCCACCATTGATTGAGAGCAGCAGCGCCTGCAGCTGCCGCCGCCGTTCCAAAAACCGTGTGCAAGAGGGCCCGGTAATCAACCGGCGGTTCCGACCCGAGATAAAAGCCAACCGCGGTCGTGACCAAAACAAGCAGTGTCAGTCTCGCTTTAACGAGTTCGGCGAGATCGCTCACAAGGCCCTGACGCGGAGCGGGAATGTTTGGAGCTTCAGCGGCGGCCGTTTTCATACGGATTGTTCCGTGTGGTAAGACAACGGCCCCGCTGGGGTGTCCGGACCGCGCAGCGCGCGGTCCCTACCAGAAATTCGCCAGCAAATCGCACTGATGCTCACACCAAAAGATAGCATCAGCGCGCCGAGCGCGACATGCGCAGTGGCGACATCGGCGGCTTTATTGCTCCAGATGACCCAAGCACCCAGCGTAATCTGGCAAAACACCAAAACCACCCATAGGAGTGATAATCGTTTGAGAGCGGTAAAATTGCGCATTTCTTTCCAGATCCGGATGCAAAACGCAACAATTGCAATCGCGATGATTACGGCAACAAAACGGTGCACCATTTGCAGCCAGATTTGAAATGCGTTCACCTCGGATAATGCCCGCGCGTCGCGCCACGCATTAATCTTTGCCAAGGCCGACAGGCTGGTGTCCGGAACCCATGCGCCGTTCGCCGTAGGGAAATCAAGAATCGACAAATCGCGATGTTGATGGCGCATCGTCGCCCCGAGCGCCAGCTGCACGTAAATCGCCACCGTGATTGCAATCGCAAGCGCCTTACTGCGCGAAAGGCGAGTTAACGATGGAGGAGCGAGATCCCGCGAGCCCGAGATTTGCATCGGATAATCGCGCCCCGGCGTTGCGGGAGCTCTGTCCTCCGAGGCAGATGCGCCGTTTGCCAGCGAACGCCAAAAATTCGTCGTCACAAGCGCGACAAAAACAAGAAGCCCGAGGAAAGCTTGGGCGACACACGCGTGAAAGATGCCGATCTGATCTTTCATCATCGTGACGCGAAGACCGCCCAGAATTCCTTGCAGAACCACACCAATAACGGCGATCAACCCCAGGCTGCGGACCCATCGCCGTTCTTCACGCAGCCAAAGCCAAACAGCGAGAATGATCGTAAGAAATCCGACTAGCGACCCCATCAATCGATGGGTGTGTTCGAACAAGATTCCACCGACCCATTTTGAAACCGGAAACAAAAACATGTTGTAACCGAACGTGGTCGGCCAATCCGGGACCGCGAGCCCGACGTTTTTGCTCGTCACCATTCCGCCGCTGCAAATCAGCAGGAGCGTGGCGACGCAGGTCAGCCACGCAAAACGGTTCAACCATTTGCTGTATCGGCGGTCAGTGACCACCGAGTTACGCGAAGCCGGCTGCCGCATTGGTGATTCGGCGCCCACAGAGCGCCGCTACAGAAAAGAACTATCCGCCGGGACTTGGCGAAGGTGCCGCGGCCGGTTCGGGCGGCTTGCCTTGCGGCTGCGCCGCGCCCGGTGCCGGTGAAGAAGGCGCCGCTTGTGCGCTACCGGCGAGCTCGGCGCGTTCTTTCAACCACGCCTGATAATCCTGCGGCGTGTCGACCACGAGTGTGCCTTTCATTCCGTAATGACCCAGCCCACATAACTGGGCGCAAATCACTTCGTAGGTTCCGGTCTTTACAGGCGTGAACCAGATTGGAATTAACGAGCCAGGAATCGCATCTCCTGCAATGCGCATATCCGGTATAAAGTAATCGTGGATCACATCTTTCGAGGAAAGCTCTGCAATCACAGGACGATCCACCGGCACGTGGAGTTCGCCGGTCGTAACGATATCGTCTTTGCCAGCTGGATCATTTGGATCAATTCCCAGCGGGTTTGAGTTGGAGACAAGATTGACATCACGCCGGCCAAACTGTCCGTCGGCTCCCGGAAGGTGGTAGTTGAAGCTGAACTGCTGCGCGACTACATGCACAAGCAGCGCCTCTTTCCCAGGCGGAAACTGATTTACACGCCTCGCCCATAGCGGGATCGCGAAGCCCAGCAGCAGAACCGCTTCGATCATGACAACCGAAAATTCAAGATGCGTTGAGATATGGCTGCGCACACCGGCATGATCGGCATTTGGTTGGCGGCGCTTCCGAAAACGAAGCAGGACGTAAATAAAAAACGCGGACCACCCGACGAATAACGCGGCCATGAACCAGTGGCAAAACTCCAGGATATGATCAATCTGGTAGCCGTGGGCGGAAGCGTTAGGCGGTTGACCTAGAAACTCGTTGATCAGCGCCAGGCTATTCATACTTGCTTAAGTCTTCCTCGGTCAGCTCCTGATGGGGCTCGACTGGCATACGGCCATGACGCCACAAATGAAAACTAAATGCGCCGATCCCGCCGATTACCGACATTACTGCCCCAAAAAGAAACCAAATCGCGACAGCCATGTGCTCGGTCGATTTGCCGTCCTTGGCACCGTAGCAAAACGGACACGCCGATGCTTGCTGTGCGGCAAACAGAACGGACACCAACAACAATGAGGCGATCCTTTTCATGTGATGATGCGCAGCCGTTTCATTTTTCTGTAAAACCAGAAGCCATACACCAACAGCAGAACCGCGACCACAAACGAGGCAATCGCGCCCACTACATAAATCGGGGCGCCCACTACGAGGTTGACCCAGAGACACCACACGCCAGTCCCCAACGCAAGAAGCGTCGAGAAAATGATGAACACTATGTGGAATGCTTTAAGTGACATTTAGTGAAAGTGAAAGATCGGGTAATCGTACCACGCAAAAAATGTAAGCCAGAAGAGGCCAAGCACAAAAAATCCGGTGAAAATCAGGACCCGGTAAATCAGCCGTTTCTCTGCGGCGAGGTGCATAAAAATTGCCGCTACCAGCCCAGCCTTGAACGTCGCGACCAGCATCGCCACAGCGATGTTGGCTTTCTGGGTGCCGAAATGGACGTATGACAACGCAACGGTGATCCCCGTGAATACCAGCAGCACGGCGCCGACCATCAAATACCCACGGACGTGTTTGCGAATACCGTGCGCGTACTCTTCGTATTCCTTCGAATCTTGTGAGATGTCGGGCGGATTATTCATGACTAGAGCAGGTAGAACAGCGGAAACACAAAAATCCAGACCAGATCGACAAAGTGCCAGAAAAGACCGCTGACCTCGACACGATTCGCCAGGTGCTCCGGATTGCGTTGGTAGAGGCGTTTGCTCACCGGCAACCACATGTAAATGAATACAACCACGCCTCCAAGCACGTGCAGACCATGTAAGCCGGTGATGGTAAAATAGCTCGCGAAATACGCGCTGTGCCTTGGTTCAAACATCGTCGCGTACTGCACGTCCTCTTTTTCAATCGTGGCAATTTTATCCGTCGCAGGCTTTGGCCAAAAGTGCGGCCGATCCATTTCGGCGTTCGTTGGGTCTGCGTTAAGTGGATCGAGCGCGACTTCGTATTCCTTGATGTTCGGATCTTTCAACGCAGCGCGATTGTGCAAGTGACCGGTAATCTCAAGCCGCGGCGGCAAACCCTTTTCCGCAGCGTATTGATTGCCCAGATACTGTTCATATTTCCCCAGCGCTTCCGTTTTAATGTAAATGCCGAAGTGATCGAACTTCTGGGGCCATTCGTAGGCCAGTTTCACAGTCAAGAAAGTTATGCCGCATACGATAGTAGCCAACATGTACCACCAATAGGCGTTATACCTTCGCATCTTCAGCGACGCCCACGCCAGTACCACTGTGACTGACGACAGGATCAGGATTGCGGTGTTCATCGTTCCGACCGGGACATTGAGCAGGCCGTGTGGCCACATGCCCGGCGGTGCGTCGATCCTGAGAAAAATGTAGGCAGAGAAAAGGCCGCCAAAGAGCATCACTTCCGATGCTAGAAAAAGCCAAATCCCAATCTTGGCGTTCCAAAGACCGGTGTCGGGTCGAGTAGAAATTGTGTACGGAATTTCCATAATTCAGTAGATCACAGATCGGCTACGCGTGAATGAGCTCCGCCGGCGGCTTGCGACGGGTTCGCTCGGCGGGTTCCACCGGTTCATTTTGCATGGTGTAGTCGCGTTCGCGACCGGGAAGGCTGTATTCGTACGGGCCGCGATAAGCAACTGGAGTGGTGACGAAATTTCCATGCGGCGGCGGCGAAGGCGCTGTCCATTCGAGCGTCGTCGCTTCCCACGGGTTGTCGTTCACTTTTTCGCCGTGTTTGATACTCCAGAAAAAATTGAAGATGAATGGAAGTTGGGCGAGCCCCATCGTCCATGCCGCCCAGGAAATCGGCTTGTTCCATTCGAACCCAGTCAATCCCCAGACCGTGTGATCGTTGGCCACGTTCCATCCCTGGCCGCCGTC
>Ga0310811_10012719_pt1 | contig 10935 bp, 8 predicted proteins | sample YCmetagenome_FD_207642 | JGI IMG/M metagenome (GOLD analysis project Ga0310811, IMG submission 207642) | Soil microbial communities from experimental microcosm in Duke University, North Carolina, United States - YC | ecosystem: Engineered > Artificial ecosystem > Soil microcosm > Unclassified ...
CCCTGCACTGTTACTCTGCTCGTCCCTCAACTTGGTCCTAAGCCTTACCAAAGCCTTGCCTAACTGGTTTTGGCCTTTTCGGTCTACTCCGATACCCCAAAACGAGTCCTTATCGGAATCCTGTGGAATATAAGCAAACTTTGTCACGGCCTTCACGATCTAGATATCCTAACCTCGACAAGTTCTGCATCTCCAGTAGAGAGTAGTTCTTCCTTCAGGTGTCTGTTCTGCGAGAATTTATGCCAGAGAACAAGGTCCATCTGATTATCTGTGTCATCAGCTGGACGCAATTGCAATCGATATTGACTCTCACCATCTCAATCCTCACTTGAAGCCAATCAGATCGTACTTCAGGACTGAACCTGTGGGCTTCATCAAATACCACGCGCGGACGCGTGGAACACGTTCTGATGTGCTCTGCGAGCTCGGGGCGGCGTTCCATGAACTATGGCAGTGAGTAACATATCAGATGACGACACTGTTCGTAAAGTCACTTACCTTCAGCGACTGGAAGAGGTGTTCGCTCGTGGGGTATTTCCTTCCATTGTAATCAATAGGGTCGGATGAGAAATTAGTAAACCCGTAGTGTGGGTCGTGGGCATGATAGAAAAGAATTTTATTTGGCTTCCCATCTGATATTGTCGTACTGGAATGTGGAGTTGGATGGGTAGTGAGTGGGGATGACTGAGGAGATGTTGATGGACGCTGCGCCAACGATGCACGAGGGGCATGCAATCCACGTGGCGTTCGGGGCGGCAGTGCAGGGCTTGTGGGGGCAATACTGACTTTGCTGCCATCCGACAGGTATCCACGATCCTCCTCAAGTCCCTTCTTGATCCGTTCAAGTTTGCGGGGACTCTGTGGTTCAGTTATGCTGACCAGAAATGATTGGGCAAGGTCCATGTGGTGCGTCAGGAGTGTTGTTTGGCTACTCTTATCCTTGTTGGATGTCGGTGCCTGCTGGGACTTCCGAGGTAATTGCAGTGTCGTCATTTGGTTCGCTTGATTTGTGGTGGGCTTCATGCTAGTCGCTATGTTGCATTCATTCATTCGGTCTCTGCGAAGAAGTTTATGTATGGGGTGCGATTCTCTTATTCCCATGCACCATGTGCCGCCGACACGTTGCTGCTTCGAGGAAAGCTGGATCCGTGACGCAGTGATAGTCTGTGCTGGAAGCAGCGCCACTACGGCGCTGCTTCACGCGCACGTAGTGTGTGTGCATTACACGTGGGCCACATGCGCAGCCAGTTATTTTGTTTGGTGAGTGATCTCGAGGTCGTCATATTTTCTACGATGACTACAACTCTTGACACTGTACGACGAAATGCTACTATGTGCGAGGTATGTCTTGGCTATCGCTTTACTTTCTATCGAATATTAAACTTTGTCCGCGATAGGCATGTGGTATCAAGCCGAAATATGTTGATCCAAGTGGAACACAACACTCTTATTGTGGTCGCTCGTGTGCTCGGACTGGAGTAGGAAAGGCAGCCCCTGAATGCTTGCTCAGAGGCTGCAGCAATCCAGGGACTGCTCTCAATGGTTTTTGTTCTGTTGATCATGCCAAGTAAGTCGCAGTAAAGACACGCTTCTTGAAACAGAGATTGAGAGTCAACAGGAAGGGGAGCACTCTCTCCCCCCCATCAGCTTCTCCCGGCCACAAGACGCAACCACAAACTCATAACCACAATGTTGTTGGGCGTACGCAGCCTAAAGCTCCCTTGGATGTCGTTCACTTGTCTGAGATTCCCAGTTCTGCGACGGTGTGGCGAGAGTGTACGTGATATTATCAATCTCACTTATGCTATTTGAATGACATCTTTCCAAGTTGTCAGGGAGTGGAATAGCAAGTGGCTGTCCCAGGAAGGATCAGCGTTGGTGGAAAAGTTGTATGAGATATCTTATCCAACGAGTATGTCCGATGCCCAAGATAAATATCTGTGGGTGGCTCCTCTTTCGCCAAGCTCAGTGCTAGACTTAGTTATCCATAGACAGGGCGCACAAGCTACTGGGCAAGCCCACATCTTACGCACTTTTCACGCATCTCAGTGCATGTGCGACATGGGGACCAAAGGTCCCACGCTTTGCAAGTGGAACTCGTGCGGTATATGCAATGTGGTGGGCTCGGCTTTTAAAGGTGTCGCCTTTGGTGTTCCATACAATATAGGGAGGTGAGCAGCCATCTTCATTTCATACTTGACGCATTTTTCATCTTTATCGTTATTCATTGTCAAGGCAAGGTAAGGGACTGTACTCTTCTAGAAACCCAGCTTCCGCAGATCGGCTCGCCACCTCATGCTTGTCTTCGCCTTACCGCGTCATGATTGCCTGCGATGTTGTTTTACCCCAGCACCTCGACAAGAGCACTTCGGTAAACGTCTTGAACTTGAAATTAAAGCTCTCGTTGACGTGATACCTGCAGGTTGTCGCTGGCGACAGGGTAGTTGTTCGAGTGTCAGATGCGATTATCCCCAGATTCATCGTGATGTACACAAAGCAGACTTGAACCTCGTTCTCGTTAATTTGGACAGACATCATGATTTATTTATGTATTTCAATCTTTTGAGTGAGCGCAAACGAAATTCTGCCGGAACTTTTCAGATCTCCTTGTGGATGATGATGATCTAACCGCGTGCACTGCCTCCCCTTGATCGAAGGAGCGCAGGAGGCGAACATATGGCCTAAGAACCATTGAGGCCGTACCCCCTTTTACTTTCTTTGGGCTAGATGCACTGCTCCATTCCATGACAGATAGCCTCGTGCACTGACATGCGGACAGCACGTTGTAGTATGGTACCATCTGCCCCAACGCCTGGGCTGTCTCCGCAGCCTCATGCCAATGGCCACCACCTCTATAAACCAGGACGCGATTTTGAACTGGGCAGCAGCTCAGATATCTTCAATGACTACTGGACTTTGCGAGGTCAGTAATCGCTTACCCTGTCTCTAGTTGAACTAGTAGTTCACCCTTGAATTCCATGTGTAGAACTGTCATAAGACGCCGAAATTCGGTACTCACAAGTACTGCGGCAAAACATGCGCTGCTCAGGCAGCCACTACGCACCAACCTGTGCATCGCGCAAAAATAGGACCACGTCTCAAAGCCAAAGTTCCTCCGCCAGCCCAAAAACAAGGACGGCTCTGCGACGTGAGTGCAGGATCGTGATGATCTGGCGGTCATGAAATATATTTCGTTCCAGTATTGTGGACAGAAGCCGAAGTTCGGTAACTTTGATTACTGCGGTAAATCATGCGCATCGAAAGTCGCTACTATTCCTCCCGCGCAACCTGCTGCACATGGACGATCGGTTCCAAAGCACGGTGTGCGCCTTCCTGCCACTACTCAGCCTATACCGTTGCCGGCTCAGATTCCGCCTATCAAACCCTCTAAACCCGCAACGCGCCACGCAGTTTCGACTATGACCAAAGGTTACTCAATACCGCTCATCTAACTTCAATACTTACTCCTATTTACAGATGAATCCAGCGAGGATGACGATGAGGAGTATGCTGATGCTGATGAGGAAGCTGAAGACGATACGGGCACAGGCACAGACCTAGACGCGTATCCATCAGATGATGATGATGAACCTACTCCAGCTCCTCCGTCAAGACCGGTCAAGACTGTGCATGCATCGCTGAAACAAAGCACCTCAGCCCGTCCTGTTACTGGTACCTGTCTTGTCCCCAGCTGCGGGAAACCGTCTTTCGTTGATAGAGGTGGGGTGAAGACAGATTACTGCTCCACACGGCACCGCGAGTAAGTGGTCATAAGAGGTCGATTGCCACGACATACTCAATGTCTTTCAGAGAAGCAGTGACCCTCGGACTGGTACCTGGATGCATCATGTGTCAACGCTACCCACAGACTGGAACAGATTACTTCTGCTCTGCCGCTTGCAGAAATCAGTCCATGACGAAAATCTAGAGGGCTGTGTAAATGTTATGTTCTGACATGTCTGTACATTACGTAGGTGTAACATTCTGCTAGACTCGTGATGGAGCTCGTTGTTGGTATTCTGGAATTCCGTAAGCGAATACATGAGTAGATGCCTCAGAAGCACGAGCACTGAGACGAAGCCCGCTGAGGCGGGAAGGAAAGTCCTCGGTATCACTTGGAAGTGAATGATTAGTGATGTCAACATTTGTCCGTCTTGTCCACGCCTTTCCCTGGATGATTCTTAATATCAATACAAGTGGCGCAATGACCTGCATTGTTTAAGAGTGAAACCAAGATACCATGACGTGGTGTTATCTCTTACCTGCATTAGGTTCTGAATGACCATGAAAGGATACTGAACAAAGTTATCTACCTCGTAGAGGATGAGATAGACGATCGAGCTAATCGCGGAAATAATACAAGATTCAGTGGTCATCGCTATAATATTGATGTACTCCTTCCTATGGTCACGAGTTCCTAGAAAAAAGACGTATATCAGATTAATGAGACAGCATAGCTTGCTTACCCATCGTTTTCCTGAGCTTCGCACGGTGTATCATGATGCAAGTAGTTATCAATGACGCCGTGGTAATATTGAAGGAGAGATCGACCACAACAAAGATGCAATAGGCTTTGGTCATTGCTTCCAATGACTTGGACACTTCTGTTGTATTCACAAACAGATTAATAGAAGTCGCTACCAATGTATTATTAGCAACTTTGGAGTCAACGCTTTATATTGTTGTAGATACCAATAACGACAAGGAACACGCTGCATGGGATAGGGATAAGCCATCTCGTGTTTTTCATGTTTCGGAACAGAATTATACAGCGCCCCAGCTAAGGAGAGGCATGAGGCAAGGATATACACAAGCATATATAGCACTGATGGTCTTACCATGAGCGCATCGGCCAACCAATTGGAGAGGATATAGCATGCCATTGCTGCCATGCTGGCCCAGTCATGCCATAAACCAATCTCGTAACTCACTGGCTTAGTGGGCGAGCCCCAATTTAGAATGAACGTTATCCAAACTCTCCGAGAATTTGCAGCGGTATATAAAGTTCCAAGAATAAACATGGCGGATGTATAGCCGAGGAAAAATAGTCGTCGCCCGGGAGCCTGCCGCATTGAACCTAATGAAAAGAGGCACTGGATGTAGATGGTCAGTACAGTCCCGTAACAAATACCCGTGAAAAGTGTTAAGCTCAGAAGGGATATGCCATCGTGCTGGCGTTCAGACGGTGAATCAGTAGACATTACCAACCCTCGGTACGGATCGAGAAACTGGGATCTTTAAACGCACTCCTGTCATCAATCAATTGCAATCTGGAACCATGTGGAGTAGAGCCACTAGTATTAAATATCAAATGCCAAGTTTTACAAAAGAACGGGGACGGACAGAGTGCTCCAGCTGCGGAATCTCGAGCGACACGGTATGAGTGTTCCGTAATTCCCTGGGCGATCAGTCAATTGCATGCAAAGTCTGGACAGCCATCACCACCTTGATAAAGAAGGCTGAGAAGCTACAGACCTCCATATCAAGGTCTGTGTAGGATTTTCGGCAAGTCGATGCTCAGAGAATCGGTTGCAAACGCGTAGCGTACAATGTAAGACCGACGTTTTAAGATTTAAGCCACTCTCTCGGCTCCTTCCGCGTCAAGCTCGACAACAACAAAGTCCAACAGTCTGACTACGGGAGATTGCATCGCCGCAACTATGATCATCCAATTAACTCTATAGCGCCCGGTCTGCAGTCTGCCTGAGCGTTTGCTTTTTCGCTGATTAATTTCCGCCGTTTTATCATCCTCTCTTGGCCTTGCTACTACTAATTTTCCTTTCAAGGCTCGTGCTTTATGCTCTTCTCCAGCACAAGTTCATGAATTGGCTTCTGCTGTGGCTCGTACATACTTACTCTTGCGGGGCAATGCTATATAGTAGGTGATCCGGCCTTCAAGCTTCATGCCCGCGAGTGGCACCGCGGCAGTCCTCGCTCTGCCTTTTCATAACTCGCCCATGTACACCCTACGCCTGTTCTGCGCCGGCACAGCTCTGCAAGGTCGTGACAAGTGGACATTGCGAGTGTGCGTTTCTCTCGTCTAGTATACCTCTCCGTGGTGCCGTTTCTGGTTACGTGCTTGGAAACTTCTCACCATTTGTTTGTCGGGTGTCACCGCCCATTTCGCGGGAGCGTCATCACAGAATGTGTATGATGCACTTCTTAGTGGAGCGAAATCAACAACCCCAGATTTGCGATGGTACATAATTGCAGGTGGAGTTCCAAGGTAATCTCAATCCAATGGTGTTTCATCTTACAAACCCAATCTATTTCACAAGTTGGTTAGGCTTTCACTATATGTGATGCGCAGCAGCGTAGTCAGTTGATTCAATTGATTATCATGTAAACTTCACAGGTTTGGAACTGCCGATTCACTCATATAACATTAGCAAATTTTTCAGTGTTAAGGATTTCCAATCTCCACACAAGCTGTTGTGAACGATTTGGGATCTAGGAAGTATAGTAAGGCGCCCGTGTACCTCTCAGCGATATCTAGATGATTTCGATGACATCAACATAGCTGAGAAAATCTGATCATTGCAGTGCACCAGCCTTTTGCAGTGTTGAACGAGATGACCGAGGATCACCAGACGTTATGGCGAAATCGGAATAAGTAAAAGATCCAGGGAAGATCTTCACCATCCATTCAACATCCAGACAGAATCATTCCATATTGGTTAATCATTAATACAAAGCATTGAGCCGCATATCAATATATGCCCCTGCTGTCACAGGCTCGTACTTCTTCGGAGTGTCTTCATCCCAACAGCCAGGGAGGCAGTCGATCAAAAGATCTTTGTCAGCAGATAGAAACTAATCCAACATCAATATCAAACACACTTCAAATGTCTGCGGGGGGCTTACATATGGGATCGAGAAGCGCTCCTTGATAATTCCCAACTTCCCGTCGTTCGGGGGCGCGCACACACGGTGCAATGTTGATTTAAGCGTATCTGATTAGGATAAAGTATCAGCATTATGGCAGAGGGTAACCACTCGAAAGAATCGTACCGTTTGACCACCGCATCAATAAGTCTCCTATATTGAAAACGACCGTTCCCGGAATGGGTGACGCAGCGACGAAATTTCCTGAACCACGAGGGCTCTCGACCTCGAGTCCCCCAACATCATCTTGGAACAGGATCGTGCCTGTTCCAAAATCCTATCGTTCGTTGTTGGCGACACTTAATCACTGCTGCTCAACTAATCACATACCGTATGTGCACCGATTCTCCCTTTCTCACCGCGTGCGAATATCTCTGTAGGCGCAGCTGGATAATGCAATAATCGCAGTTGATTCTCTGCGCCTTGGTGATATTTTCCCAGGAATTCGCTTCCGCCAGGGAGCTCAAGCCCTAGAGATAATGCAGGTAACAACTTCTCGATCTCAAAGCGACGGCAAGTATCATAGAAAGTAGATGCCGCGTCTCTGAAACCCGGAAGGACTTCCTCTGGGAGCCACACATTGGAGATACGTGGGCAATCATTACGCCCAATGTCAAATGATTCTTTGAAATCAGGAGTTTGTTTCCGTATCGCGGCGAGCTGCGTCGGGTCGAATACCTACGCTAGTCAGGATATTGGCAGTTCGAATGATACTGAGATGTACCATTTGTGAAGCTTGCTCCCTGCCAACCTGAATGAGACATTTGTTAAGACATGCTACGATGTGATCTTTGTAACTCAGAACAACACACCGCACTATATCCCCGGTGTTTCCATCCCTCCGGAGGATGCGGAGCCAATAGCTTTGTTTCAATTGGAAGCGAGAATAACCTCCTGCTCTTGATGTACAGTCATTTGTTGGGGTGAATTTCGCACATGCGGTGATGTGTACACACCCATTCAAACATGCCATCCACCTCTGCCTGAGGTATACCAGTGTTGCAAAAGTATGCAAATCCGATTTCTCGACACGCTTTCACTAATTGCTTTCCTATCTCTGTCGCTTCCTACATGTCAAAAAAAGAGTTTCAATGATTATCGTTGCATGCATTGTGAGCACTGCACGTACTGGGGAAGTACCATCTCCGAAGCATGCAAAGTCTACGATTGGGATTGCAGTGGGTTGGAGTGAGATATCTGACATGGTGTAATGACGCACCTGAATAAGTGCACTAGCTATATTTATACGCTCTCTTATCAACTCATGGTCATCTGGTCGCAGATGGTCACATTGGCCGATTCACAGTCCGCTCGACATTAAAGCTTAAAGTCCGGCGAAATTCTAGTCCATCTGACCATCCTTTCAAGGTTTCCTGCCTCCACCCATACTGGTAGAGTTAACCGATTATCTAACGAGAGTTAACCTTAGACGGTGAGTGATGGGGTGGACACAATGACCATTATGTATACTAAATAACAGTAAGATACCTGAGAAAATTAATACCGGCAACATTTTTAAACAACAACTCAACTTTGGTACATAAATGAAACCAGGATTCCTGTTTGTCATTCATCTCCGTCCTGACTCGCATCTTCCTCCAGATCCCCAGTATTGTCTTCCTCGCTCTCTTCATCCGAACCGTTGTCCACAGGAAGCGTCATCAGATCATTCAAACTACAGGAAATGATATCAGTCCATGTACTCCAAATATCATACTCAAAATGAGACACTCAGTGTGAATGACGCCTCTGATTCGGAATTGGTCTGAGAAAGCCAGTTACAGCACTCACCAATGGACAAATGGCCTCATCACACCTGCAACACCACGTAGCGTATCCATAAACTCGGATCCAGGTGCAATAACTTGGGCATCCGTGAACCGACATGAAACTGCGAGGGAGCGACATTTGAGGAGGGCGATATCTCTAAAAACGTGTAGCATAGTGTATCAATTAGCCTTCATGACTAGAATGATACTCAACCACGTACTTGTGGTTCTTATCCACGCCTTTTGGCGCCACCTTCAATTCATCTTCATGCCCAAACACACTCTGACGATCTCCATGCGAGTGTGGGCGGGGAGGTCCAAAATGGGTGGTAAATGCTTCAGAAGAAAGGATCACGTGCAGAGTCTTAGAGGCGGGTGTGGAACGAAGTAAGTGGTTTCTGTTAGGCGAGGGAAGGTATGAGAAAATCATGGAAACAAAACGCAGGCGAAACGCACCTGAGAGTCGCGAGTTCGTTCTTAGCAGGACACCATGCGCCTGCAGCAATAACGCTCTCATCACCCGGCTTAACTAATCGTCATTCATGTCAGCGTACACCGAACCAGTATTTTCAGCTATGACGGACTCATTCTGTGTGAGTAAACAACGCGCAAATATCCGGTCAGCTTGTCCGACTTTGATGCAAAGAAGTGCGTACACGTGGTCTATGAATCGTTAGATATCTGCAGCGCAAGTAAAATGCTACGAAGCTTACAAAACGCAAAAATCCCTTTCCTGCCACTCCTCGAAAAACTCGCAGATAGTCCCTTCTTGTACGGGGTTTTATCGTTGCTGAAGCGGACCTACGCACGCGACATCAGGTCCACAGGTTCACGGAAGGAAACATATAAAGGGACAAACATCTCTATATATGCGGTGGGTGACGTCTTTGGGGGGCAACGGGGGGATCTGAGAGTCGACATCTGTGAGCATGTTAGTGAATGCCTCAATGAAGTCCTTGAATTCCTTTTCTACGCGACGGTAAACTGGTTCTGTTACCAAATAAGCTCAGAGCTTCAGCCTAATGCATAAGCCCTGCATACCGTGTAGCTTAAACCTAGAAGCGGGTGAAGACTGTCAGCTAACGAAATGAATCAAGGCCGTGATAAAAGTACGAACCATTCGCGGTCGTTACACGCAGGGTCCTTGAGTTGCATTAGAAAATCAAGCGTGTTCTGTGAAACCTGACCAGGAGGCACTTTAAAACTGGTAAGCTGATCATCCCTGAAGCGGAAAAGGCCAACTTACCCCAGCCTGTCTTTGGAGCTTGCACAACGCGACCTACGACTTTCTGCCCCTCCTTCAGGTCTACGTCGCTACCATCTACATTTTCTTCATCCTTGTCATTATCTTCCTTGCCTTTGCGTTTCCTACGCTTGGGCTTGGGTTTCGAAGGTGAGCTGGACTTGGAATTGGAAGAACGCGTGCGTTTCTTGGGCGGCAGGTCATCAAGCGCGTCGCTGTGAAGAGATTCGGGCTCTGAATCTTCATCGGATAACTGTGCGCGCCTGCGAGGGGCAACCTTGCGTGTAGCTGGCATCGTGGTTTGCTCAAGTAAGATAGAATATCCAGGTCATGTGCAATTGCAAGAGCTTCTAGAGTCTAGACTGAAACAAGCGCGGGCTTTAAACTTTAAACTTGCGATGTAATCACGAACCGAGCGAAACGATGTTGATAATAGCATAAAGCTTGTACTACATCTGTTTTACGACCACGATATTCCCCTGCAGCCAACCTAAAGCAGTAAAATTGTTGTGAACGCTTCTGCCAGGGACCCTTATCTGCGTTCGCCGCTCATCAAGTACCTATATATTATAGCATATCCACGATACCACATCACAAAGGCCCGGGGTTCGTCTACCGCTGAGAGGTTGATTAACGCCAATGCTGACCGCTCATTTTGGCACAATAACACATAGCTTAGACCACGCGTTTCATTCTCATGGATGTCGATGAGATACGTCGAACAACCATAATGAAAGGCCTCGTTAAATCAAATATTCGAATTCATTGAGTTCTCGCAAATTCGCGCAAGTTGGTGTAAGCTCGTTGCTTACCTGAGTTCCCATAATCAACATAAATACTGTCCGCGATAATCAAGCATGAGCTTTGATTATCACTGCCTTTTGGCGTAACTGTTAAGGGACAACAGTCTTAACTAAGGCTCCGTGAAAAACTCCCCACGGAGTTTTTGACAAGTTTTTAACTCACCCCCACCTTCGAGGAGTTTTTGACACTAGTTTTTAACTAGTTTTTGACATGTTTTTGACACCCCCCAAAAAT
>Ga0310811_10012720_pt1 | contig 10935 bp, 10 predicted proteins | sample YCmetagenome_FD_207642 | JGI IMG/M metagenome (GOLD analysis project Ga0310811, IMG submission 207642) | Soil microbial communities from experimental microcosm in Duke University, North Carolina, United States - YC | ecosystem: Engineered > Artificial ecosystem > Soil microcosm > Unclassified ...
CCGAGGCCGGACGTGACGATCACGGTACCCGCGGGTACCTGTTGGCGATACAACACGCCCTGCAACTCGAGCAGCCACACGCCGGGACCTTCCGCCCCGTGGGGCGCCGCGATCCCGACCACGCTGCCGTCGGTCGCAATCGCGCTGGCGCGGAATTCGGGATGCGCCCAGCTCAGGACCACGCTGGTATGCTCATCCACGGTCGCCACGAGACCGACGAGCCCTTCCGGGCTGACGACCGCCGACAGCGGCCGCACGCCTTCGCGCTTGCCGGCCGAGACCACGAAGCTCAGCGGATTGGTGGGCTCGGGTTGATGCAGGACTTCGGCCGATATGTAGCCGCCGCCCAGGCGCTGGCTGAGGCCGAGTAGAGCGCGGAGGCGCGCGTTCTCACTGCGCAGCTCCGGCAAGAACGTCGCGGCCAGCGCGGCCGAGTCGCGCTGCGAGACGACGGCGTCGTAGCGGTAGCGGGCGGCGGCGAGCAGCTCGCTCTGCCGCTGTAACAGCAGGAATGGCGCGAGCACGCTCTGCCGCAGTCCCTGGGCAAGCGGGTCGCGCCATTGATCGGGTAGGCTCAGCGCAGCGATCGACAGCCCCACGCAGGCGATGAAGAGCAGCGTGTCGGCGCGCGACGCGTACCGATCCGTGCCGATCGCCATGCGGTTAAGTCGTCAAGACGTTACGGTATTTCTCCGGAGCGTCGAGTATCCGCCCGGCGCCTCGCACCACGCACGTCATCGGATCTTCGTCCAGGTGAATCGGCAGCCCGGTCTCCTGCTGCAATAGTAAGTCGAGCCCGCGAATCAGCGCGCCGCCGCCGGTCATCACGATCCCGCGGTCGACGATGTCGGACGCGAGCTCGGGCGGCGTAATTTCCAGGGCGCGCCGCACGGCATCGACAATCTGTTGAATCGGTTCCTGCACTGCCTCGCGAATTTCGCTCGAGTGCACGCGCACGATCTTCGGAATACCGGAGACGAGATCGCGGCCCTTCACTTCCATCTCGCGCTCTTCGCCGATGGGCGCCGCCGAGCCGATCTGAATCTTGATCTGCTCCGCGGTCGGTTCACCGATGAGGAGGTTGTAATTCTTCCGCATGAACTGCACGATCGCCTGATCGAGCTCGTCGCCGCCCGTGCGGATCGACGTGTCGGAAACGATCCCCGACAGCGCGATCACCGCGATCTCCGTCGTGCCGCCGCCGATGTCGATCACCATGTTGCCGGTCGGCGTTTCGACGGGCAGACCGACGCCGATCGCCGCGGCCATCGGCTCGGCGACCATGTACACCTCTTTCGCGCCGGCCGACTGCGCCGAGTCGCGCACCGCGCGCTTCTCGACTTCAGTGATGCCGCTCGGCACGCACACGATGACTTTGGGGCGGACGCGGAACAGATGGCGATCGATGATGGTCTTGAGGAAGAACCGCAGCATTTTCTCGGTGACGTCGAAGTCGGCGATGACGCCGTCCTTCAGCGGCCGCACGGCGAGCACACCGTCGGGGGTGCGGCCGAGCATGCGTTTCGCTTCAAGGCCGATGCCTTTGACTTTGCCGGTTGCTTTTTCGATCGCGACGACGGAGGGTTCGTTCAGCACGATCCCCTCGCCCTTGACGTAGACGAGTGTGTTAGCGGTGCCAAGGTCTACGGCGATTTCATTCGCCGGGCTCCAAGCACCCATTTTGAAATTCAGCCAGCGTGGCGGCACGTGATCTTCGGTAAAAGTGTGAGGCGGGTTGCTGCGAACGGCTCAAGCTAATGAAATGCGTAACCTCAAGCAAGGATGAAGCTTGACGGCCCTAAATCGCCCGGCTAGCCTTTCGCCCATGCGTCGCGTGACGCCCGACACAATTGCCGTCGTGGACCTCGCGGTCTGCGACCGTTGCGGACTGTGTTTGCCCCTCTGCCCGCCCGAAGCAATCCATCTGGCGTTGAACATCCTGACGGTCGATCGCGACGAATGCACCGGATGCGAGAAGTGCGTCGCACCCTGTCCGGTCGGCGCCCTATCGATGGCGCCCCTGACTCCGGACGCCCGACTCCTGGCTCCCACTCATGCCTGACGTTGACGTCCTGGTGGTCGGCGCCGGCCCGGCGGGTGCTGTGGCCGCCTGGGAGGCCAAAGGCGCGGCGCCGGAGCTGGACGTCGTCCTCCTCGAGCGTGACCGGGCTGTTGGGTCACCGGTCCGCTGCGCCGAGGGCGTCGGCGACGCCGGGCTGCGGGAGTTCGCCAACCCGGACGGCGCCGATTGGGTGTCGCGGCGCATCAAGGACGTAATCTTTCAGGCGCCCGACGACACCGAGGTCGTGCTCGCGAATTCAGGCGTCGGCTGGATTCTCGACCGCACCCGGTTCGACGCCTACCTGGCGGCCGAAGCCGCTCGGTCCGGTGCCGCCGTGCTCGTCGGTACCGAAGCGACCGGCATGTCGCGGAACGGCGATGGCCGCTGGCACGTGCAAGTCACGGAGCGCGGTCGGGAGACGACGTATCGTGCGCGCATCGTCATCGGCGCCGACGGCGTCGAGACGATGGTCGGGCGCTGGGCGGGACTCGACACGCGCGTGCCGTCGCGCGACATGGAGTCGTGCGCGCAGTACGTGCTCCAAGGCATCGATTTCAATCCCGACGCGATCTATCTGCAATTCAGCACTGCGATCGCCCCCGGCGGCTACGCCTGGATCTTTCCCAAGGCGGTCGGTGTCGCGAACGTCGGCTTGGGGATCGTCGCGCTCAAGACTGACGGCCGCAACGCGCGGCAATACCTCGACGACTGGATTGCGCGCCGCTTCCCCGCCGGCGCGCGCACCGGCTACACCGTCGGCGGGGTGATCGTCCACACGACGATCAAGAAGGCGTACGGCGACGGCGTGTTGATCGCCGGCGACGCCGCGCACATGGTCAACCCGCTCTCGGGCGGCGGCATCAACAATGCGATGAAGGCCGGACGATTGGCCGGCCGCACGGCGGCCGCGGCGATTCGGGAAGGCGATACGAGCGAGCGCCGGCTCTCGCAATACCACGACGCCTGGATGGAATTGATCGGCGACGACCACCTCAAGTACTACCGCATCAAGCAGGCGCTCGAGCACATGGACGACGAGTTTCTCAATGCCCTCGCCCGCACGGTCAATAAGATTCCCGCCGAGAAACGCTCACTCGGCCGCATCTTCACGCAGGCGCTCATAAAGCATCCGCAGCTGATTCCGATGGCGGCGCGGTTTTTTGTCTAAGCGGTTAAGCGCTGCATCACCGAAGTCCCCACGGCACACCGATTCGCCGCATGTGCGACACCCCGCCCTAGCGCGCCCAGCACATCGCCCCGCAGTCCGAACGGGACATTACCGATATCCCAGAAATAGACCGGCACCCGCGGTAAATGGAGCGAATCGCCGTTGCCCTTCACTCCCCCAAAACCGAGCTCATACCCCGCCGCTCGCGCCAGCGCGACGATGCGCTGATCAACGGCGCCGAAAGGATACGCGACTGCACGTCCAGCCTCTCGACCAAGGCGGCGAACGAGCAAATCGCGCGAACCCGCAAGCTCGCTGGTGACGACGGTGTCGTCGAGCCACGTGAGCCGCTGGTGCGTCGCGCCGTGGGAGCCGAAGTCAAATCCCTTCGCGCGCCAGCGCTCGATCTCCGGCCAATCGAGGTGCGGGAGACGTCTCCAGGTGTAGCGGACGTCCCAGGTGTTGGTCTTGCCGACGTGATCGGTGATGAGAAACGTCGTCGCGGTGAAGCCGAGGTCCGCAAGAACCGGGTAGGCGTTCTCGGCCAGGGAGGCGTAGCCGTCGTCGAAGGTCAGCAAGAACGTGCGTCGTGCGTCGTCCGTCGGGCGTGACGACGCGCAATCGCCGAGCGTCAGGGTCCGCCACCCGGCCCGGGCCAGCGCGGTCATCTGGCGCGCAAAGACCGAACAGCCCACTCGCGTGACACCGAGCTCGAGTGGGCCGCCGATGCGATGATAGCAGAGGGTCAGCGGGGCCAGAGCCAGCCGAACACTCCCGCCGTGAGGAGTCCGAAGATCAATCCGTCGATCGTCGCTTTGATCGTCATGATCCAGGCACGGCGATACCAGATCGACATCTGCCACAGTGCCAGCGCGTAGCCGATGAACGCCGTCGCCCCGACGAACCGAAAGACCTGGAGATACACGGCGCCGGGCGCGAGCGCTCGGCTGGCGATGTAACCGGCGAACACACCCACAACGAGCACATACACGAACCATTGCACCAGGTTGCTCGCCATGGACCCGCTCCAGGGCGGCATGACGGTCATCACGACGACGGGGCCGCGCTTCATTTTTTCCTGGAATGCGGGAGACCGCATCTCGGCCGGATTCGCGGGCCGAGGCATCAGATAATCACCGGGCGGAATCCCGATGGGGCGCAGCGCGTCGAGCACGCGGTCTTCGTTGGGATAGCGAGGATAGTCGTCTTTGTGCCACAGCGGCGTCATGTGGATGATCGAGCTCACGACGAACACCAGCACCGTCGATACGAGGATCGGCAGCCACAGCGCGGACAGCGCGGTCATTCGGCCTCACGTTAGAGTGGGACGTCTATCGTAGCCTCCATTAAGGACGCCAGCAAATCGCTCACGTTTTCATCGTAGCGCTCGCCGTTGATGAAGAACGTCGGTGTGCCGTTCACCCCGCTACGCACGCCGCTGGCGAAGTCATCGCGCACGCGGCGCTGAAACCGCCCATCCGCCAGCACGCTCACCGCCAACGCCGGATCGATCCCCAACGTTTCGGCGTAACCGACGAGGTCCTGATCGGCGAGCGCATCTTGATGGGCGAACAACAGATCATGCATCGCCCAGAACTTGCCTTGCTGGGCCGCCGCTTCCGCGATCTCGGCAGCGTGCTGCGCGTGCGGGTGGCTCTTGGTCATGGGGAAGTGGCGGAACGCAACGCGGACGTCGCGGCCCAGACTGCTCTGGATCTGCTTGATGATCGGATGCGCCGCGCCACAGTGTGGGCATTCGAAGTCGCCGTACTCGACGAGCGTGACTCGAGCTCCCGCCGGCCCGTACGTGTGGTCCCGGGCGCCGACCGGCGGCGTCAGGCGCGGGCTCACGCTTCCCGCGCCGATCCGGCGCCCGCCGGCTGCGACAGCTCTTCGAGCGCCGCCAGCACGCCATCCGCGCCGGGATTCTGGGAGATGTCTGACAGATAGCTCCACCGCACGATGCCGTCGCCATCGATCACGAACAGTGCCCGCTCCGCGACGCCGTCGGTCGCGCGGTAGGCACCGTAGCGTCGGGACACGTCGCCCTTCGGCTCGAAATCGGCGAGCAACGGGAATTCGAGGTGACGCGCCTCGGCATAGGCCTTATGACACCACACGCTGTCCACTGAGATGCCGAGGACCTGCGCGTCGTGGCGCTGGAACTCGGCAAGGATCTCGTTGAACAGCGCCAGCTCGTCGCCACATACGGGACTCCAGTCGGCCGGATAGAACACGAGGATAACGGGCCGGCCGCGGTAATCCGACAGACTCACGCTCTCGTTGGGGCTCTTCTTCAGGGTGAACGCAGGCGCTGTGGCGCCGGGTGACAAGATCATGGGTGACAACCTCCCTTAGCGCGGAAGCTAAAGGACGAAGCGGACGCGCCCATCCGTCTAACGGGCTAGTTCTCTACCGCAGCACCTCGTCGCCGTCGCGGGCGTGCGACTCCATCTGCCGTTTCACCATCTCGTAGTACATGCCCCGCGACCGCATCAACTCCTCGTGCGTTCCCCGCTCGACAATCGCGCCGTTCTCCATGAGCAGAATCAAGTCCGCCCGACGAATCGTCGAGAGCCGGTGCGCGATCACGAACGTCGTGCGGTCCGCGAGGAGATCGGCCATCGACGCCTGAATGAGCTGCTCGCTTTCGGTGTCGAGATTGCTCGTGGCCTCGTCCAGAATCAGAATCTGCGGCGACGCCAGGATCGCGCGGGCGATCGCGAGGCGCTGCTGCTGACCCCCGGAGAGCTTGACGCCGCGCTCGCCGATGAAGGTGTCGTATCCCTGCGGCAGCCTTACGATGAACTCGTGCGCGTTCGCCCGGCGCGCCGCATCCTCCACCTCGGCGTCGGTTGCGTCGTGACGTCCGTAGGCGATGTTGTCGCGGACCGAGCCGTCGAACAGGAACACGTCCTGCTGCACGATCGCGAGGAGATCGCGGTAGCTGCGCAGGTGCAGGTCGCGAATGTCGATGCCGTTAAGGAGCAGCCGGCCGCGCGTGGGATCGTGAAAGCGGGCCACGAGGTCGGTCACGGTCGTCTTCCCCGCTCCGCTGCGACCGACCAGCGCGACCACGGACCCGCCCCCGACGGTGACGTTGAAGTCCTTCACCACCGGCTGGCCTTCGCGGTACTCGAAGACGACGCCGTCGAAGCGCAGCTCGCGTACGAGACCGGGAGCATTCCGCGCGTCGGGCCGGTCGGGTTTGTCGTCTTCCATCCCGAGGACCTCGAACACCCGCTCCATGGCGGCGAGCGAGCGTTGCATCTCGGAGAATGAGTTCACAATGTTCCAGACCGGATTGAGCAACAGGAACATGTACCACTGGAAGGCCATGATGTCGCCGACCGAGGCACGTCCCACGATGTTCAGGTAGCCGCCGAACCACACGATCACCACGCTGATCCCGGCCTCGAGCAAGCCCCACGACGTCCAGAGCAGCAGCTCGCGGCGATGCGCGAACAGCTCCTTGCGCAGCACCGTGTGACGGCCGAGCAGGAAGCTGAGGAGCTCCTGGACCTCCTGCCGGAACGCGCGCACCACGCGAATGCCGGAGAACGTTTCCCCCACCCGCCCATCGACGATTTCGACGTCCTTGCGCACCGAGCGATAGATCGGCCGAATGCGACGCGTGAAAATCAGGCTGAGGAACATCACGCCGGGGATGATCGCCAGCGCGGTGACGGCGAGCTGCCAGTTGAGCGCCACGAGGATGACGATCGCAATGACGAGCCGGATGACGGAGATCGCGGGCGAGACGATCGCCATCTGCAGCAGCCCGGTCGTCGTCTCCACGTCCCCGGTCAACCGCGAGAGGATGCCCCCCGTCTTCATGTCCCACAGCGTCGGCAGCGGCAGGTGGAGCAGCCGCTCGTACAGGGAGCGCCGCAGCGACAGCATCACGCGCACGTTGAGGATGCGCTGGCGATAGTCCTTGAAGCCGCCGCCGACGTGCGACAGGATGATCACGCCCAGGAAGGCGAGCCCGATGAGGTTCAGGCGCGCGAGCCGCGCCGGGACGTCGAGCGCCTTGTTCAGGATGACGCGGTCCACAATGGTCCGGATGAACAACGGCTCGATCATCTGCAGGCCGGCGACCGCGAGCGCGAGCAAGAAGACGAAGCCGAGCTCGAAGCGGTGCGGCTTCAGCCAGCGGAGATATTCCTGGAGATACGCGCGACGCTTGCCTTTGCCGGTGGGGGCGGGGGCGGCTTTGCCGTCCTCGCTGACATCGTCGAGGCGGCCGTGCTTGTAATCCTCGACGAACTGTTCGTAGCGCTTCCGGGAAGAGGCAGCGGGGCTCACGCTGGAACGTGAACCCCGCTGTGAACCGGAGTCAATGTCCCGCTACTTACCGAGGTCGTTCACCACCCCGATGAGCAAGCGGAGCTTGGGTTGGTCGCTCGACCCTTGCAGGTCGGCGTTGAGCAGCGACGCGACGCGGGTCAACGCAGCGCGCCGCGCCTGACCTGAGGCGCGCTCCGCACGGCTCAGTGCATCGCGCGTGGCATTGATGCGCGCCGTCGTCATGCCGTTCGACCGCGCGAGCTGATCGAGATACGCCCGCGCCACGACAAAGCTCGCCGGCCAGACCAGCTTCTGCTGGTCCTGCGCGTTGAGGTAGTCGAAGTGCACCAGCTTCGCGGCGTCGATCTCGTTCTTGGTCAGCAGCGCGTTCGGCGTCAGCTCGAGGATGTCCAGACCACGTGCGATTTCCGAGCTGACGATGTAGCCGTTGTACCAGTACGCCGACCACGAGCCGGCGCCGACCAGCTTGGTCGAATCCATCGGCCCGCGGTCGAAGAACGCGATCTCCTTTGGATGGGAGGCGTCGGTCCAGTCGAAGACCGACACGCCACCCTGATACCAACCTTGCGCCATGATGTCGCGTCCCGGCACCGGAATCAGCGTGCCGTTGTGCGCGACGCAGTTCTCGTTGCGCGTTTGCGCGACCGGCAGCTTGTAGTAGCTCTGGAACGCCATCGTATTGCTCGCAAGCGTAAAGATCGCGTCGGCGCCCCACTCGGGCTTGTCGGTATCGCGGCAGCGCGGCTGCAACCCCCCGCCCCATTCGTCCGTGAACAACACCTTCGTGCCGTCGTTGTTGAACGTCGCCGAGTGCCAGAAGGAGAAGTTCGAGTCCGACACCGCCCCGACGCGCTTGGGATTCGCGGCGTCGCGAATATCGAGGAGCAGGCCGTAGCCACCGCAGGCGCCGCCGGCGTAGCCGATAGCCGGATAGACCGTGATGTCATGGCATTGCGTGGGACCGCTGTTCGGGCCAACGCCCTGCCGCCGGCGATTCGCCGCGATCCGGTTGGTGACGATAGTCAGCGCGTTGGCGCGCAGCGAGGCGCTGTCGGCGCCCGTCGGTGCCCCCGTGCCGCCGCGCGCCTTGACGATGCTGTCGAGCTGCGCGGCGACGAACTGGTTGCCGAGGATGATGTCGCCGCCCTCGAAGTTGACGACGTAGCCGCCGGCCGCGCGAGTCGAATCGACTTCCTTCTTGAACTGGAGGCTGTCCTCGGGAGCGTCGCCGTGCCGCTTCGGCGCAACGAGGCCCTCAAAAATGCGCGGTGACGTGACGATGTGCGCCTGCTCGGGATGCGCGAGCGGTACTTGAATCACCTCGATGCGGAACAGCGCCGTGTTCGGGGTGCTGTCCTCGGCGCCGGCGGCGCAACCCGCCAGCTCGTTCGGGGAACGGACCGGCGCGGAGCCCGACACGTAGATGTAGACGTTTTCGGTGTCGCCCGGCTGCGTCACGACGGTATGGGTGTGCGAGCCGCGGCACGTCTGGACTTCGGTGATGCTCTTGGGATTGGAGAGATCGGTCGCGTCAAAGATGCGAATACCACGCAGCCGGTCGTGGCTGACGGTATCGGTGACACCCTGCGTGCCGCAGTCGGTGCGGCCGTTCAGCGCTTCACCGGACACGAACAGCAGATTCCGAAACACGGATACGTCGCTCTGTGAGCCGGGGCAGACGAACGCCTTGTACAGTTTGGGGATCTTGGGATTCGAAATGTCCCATACCTGCACGCCGTTGAAGTTGCCCTGGATGACGTAGTTGCCGCGGAAGCTGAGATCGGAATTGATGAACCGGAAATCGCCGGCACTATCCCGATTGATGAACTGGGGCGACGGCGGCGTCGTGGACACGAGGTTCATGTTCCAGATCGCCTGTCCCGCGTTGAACCAGCCCGCCTTCAATCCGATTCGCGGATCCTGGCGGGTCGTGGTGGCGCCGCTGGACGTCGTCTGCGCCGTAGCGGAGCCGGCCGTCAGGAACGCCAACGTCAACAAGATACGTGCTCTCACTGCGAGCTCCCCGGTTTCAGGTTGTCGAGCATCAGCTTCATGCGATTGATTTCGGTGGTTTGATCGGCATTGACGTCGGACGCAAACCGGAACACCGGCCCGTCCTGGGCGGCGCCGGGCACCGCCAGCAGCTGCTGCACCATCGTGATGGCGCCCTGGTGGTGCTGGATCATGAACGTCAGGAACAGCCGGTCGAAGTCCGGCCCGCGCGCCGAGTCGAGCTGCGCCATCTGCTGCGGGGAGAGCATACCAGGCATCAACATCGGCTGGTCCATGCCCTGCATGATGTGCCCGCGGGGATCGGCCGGCGGCACGTATTCGCCCCGCTCGCGCAGCCAGCGTTGCGCGAACGCGATCTCGTCGGTCTGCGCGACGACGATGCGCTCGCACAGCACGCGCACCGACGGGCCGGCGCCATGGGACGGCGCCCATCCGGCCATTTTGATCGCCTGCGCGTGATGGCCGATCATGCCGGCGATGAAGTGCACGTCGGCGTCGGTATAGCTCTTGGGCTGCTGTGCCTGCATCGCGGAGACGGCGCAAGCTGAGACGGTCGCCAGCGCCAGGATACGAGAGACCGGTGTAGTCATCGGTCCTAAAGCTAAGCGGAGCGTGTCAGTTGGCGCGAACCCGGCCCTGAGTTGAGAAATGAAACACCGTCTGCCCGGGTGACGTCGACGTGCACCTCACCGCTCGCCAGCCGTGTGAGCATCACGTCAATCGTGCCGCGGCCGATCCGCAAATTCTTGATCTGCACCTCGCGCAGGAAGCTCGGCAGGAACGGCGCGGCGACCGTGAGCTCGGGCACGCCGTCGGCCCCGACGATCGGGGAGAGTCCGAGACACGCCTGCACCAGGAGCAGCGCTGCGCCGGCGGCCCACGCCTGCGGTGCGCAGGAAACGGGATACAGGGTGGGACTCTCGCCGGCGCGACGATGAAAGCCGCAGAACAGCTCGGGCAACCGGTGGAGATCGAACCACCGGCTCGACTCGAACAGGCCTTCGAGAATTCGCGTGACCTCGGTCTGCAATCCGTAGCGCGCCATGCCGGCGGCGAGGAGCGCATTGTCGTGCGGCCAGATGGACCCGTTGTGGTACGACATCGGATTGTAGCGCCGCTCGTCGGCCGCCACGGTTCGCACGCCCCAACCGGAAAACGCGGTATCGCCGAGCAGCGTGCGGGCCACGCGACGCGCGCGCTCGGGACTGGCGATGCCGGTGAACAGGCAATGCCCGGCGTTCGACGTCCGCACGCGACACAACCGTTTCGCGCCGTCGAGCGCGAGCGCGTAGGTGCCGAGATCGTCGCACCAGAATTGGTCTTCAAAGCGTTGCCGGAGATTCTCCGCCTGCCGCCGCAGGTCCGTCACGACACTTCCCGG
>Ga0310811_10012721_pt1 | contig 10935 bp, 12 predicted proteins | sample YCmetagenome_FD_207642 | JGI IMG/M metagenome (GOLD analysis project Ga0310811, IMG submission 207642) | Soil microbial communities from experimental microcosm in Duke University, North Carolina, United States - YC | ecosystem: Engineered > Artificial ecosystem > Soil microcosm > Unclassified ...
CGGCACCGGCGACCAGCCCGGTCAGCGGCCGCCCGGCCATCGCGCCGGCACCTCCCGCGATCAGGAACAGCGCCGCCTGCCCCAGCGTCATCACATCGATGACGATCCAGCGCTGGTGCAGCATCAGCAGCACGCCCACGATGGCGATGTGCACCGCACCGGCGCCGAACGCGAGGCCGATCAGCACGGCGCGACGCATCATGCCCGCTTCCTCGCCATGCGCTCACCAAGCAGGCCCTGCGGCCGGAAGATCAGCACCATGATCAGCAAGGTGAACGCGATCAGGTCGCGCAACTGATAGGGAGCAGGGATGCCCAGGCCGTCGAGGAACAATGTCGGTCCCACCGATTCGACCATACCCAGGAAGAACCCACCGAGCATCGCACCCGGAATATTGCCGATACCGCCGAGCACCGCAGCCCCGAACGCCTTGATGCCGGGCGTGAACCCCATGAAGAAGTACACCTGCTTGTAGACGAACGCATAGAACACGCCGGCGATGCCGGCCATCGCGCCACCAAGGATGAAGGTGAACACCACCACCTTGTTCACGTCGATGCCCATCAGCGCTGCAGCCTCGCCGTCCTCGGCCACCGCGCGCATCGCCGTGCCCATCTTCGTCCGCTGCACGATCAGATAGAGTACACCCATGAACACCAGCGCCAGGCCGATCACCAGCACATCGACTCGCGGCACGTTGAATCCGCCGACGGCGAATGTCGCGCGCTGCCAGGACGGCGACGGATAGGACTTGACCGCGGAGCCGAACATCCCGCGGAACGTCTGCTCCAGGAAGAACGACACGCCGATGGCGCAGATCAGGGGAGCCAGTCCTACCACGCGGCGGAACGGACGGTAGGCGATCCGCTCGGTCAGCACCGCGATCGATGTGGACGTGATGATCGCCACCGCCAGGATCGCGCCCATTCCCAGCACCGGATGCGCGTCAAGGAAGCCCGACCGGTCCAGCGGCGTTGCGACGAAGTAGCCGGCAAACGCACCGGTCATCACAATATCGCCGTGCGCGAAGTTGATCAGCCGCAGCACGCCGTAGACCATCGTGTAGCCCAGTGCGATCTGCGCGTAGATGCTGCCAATCGTCAGGCCGAACATGACGAAGTCGAACCACTGCGCGGCAGTGTAGCGGTCGGCGATCAGCGTTGCGATCGTGCCAACCACCACCACCGCCAGCACGCCGACGCGCAGGATCCATAGAACCAGATCGACCGCATTGAAACGGGCCATGGCTGTGCGCCATGGCCCGCTGACAGTGACGGTCCCAGCCACCTACGGCCAGATCTTCTTCGGGTTCGTCCCTACGCCGAAAATCTTCGGATCCGCCGAGTTGAACTCCAGCACGGAAGGCTTGAACTGCGAGCACTCGCCGTACTGGTCGCAGGCGATCGGTCCGCTGATTCCTTCGAACTTCTCGGCGAACACCGCGTCACGCAGTGCCTTCTTGCCGATGTAGAGGTTGCCGTCCTTGTCGGCCTTGGCGACTTTCTCGATCGCCTTGATCGCCAGCATCGCTCCGTCATAGGCGTTGGCGTGATAGCCGGAGATCGGCGCTTCGCCGTAGTCCTTCTTGTACTCGGTGACGAACTTCGGATAGCCCTTGCCCATCGCCTCAGGCGACAGGTCGGGATAGCCGATGATGAAGCCAACAACCGAGGGACCGGCTGCCTCGATGAATCCGGCGGACAGCAGCGAACCGCCACCCATGAGCTTGGTCTTCTCCAGGCCCGGCGTCTCCTTCGCCTGGCGCAGGATTTGCGCAGCGGCCGCTGTGAACACAGGGAAGTAGATCAGGTCCGGCTTCTCGCTGGCGATGCGCGTCAGCAGCGGATGCATGTCCACGTCCGTCGGCGCGATCGCTTCCTGCGACAGAACCTTGCCGCCCAGCTTCTTGAAGTTGTCAGCCATCACCTGCTGCAACTGCTGTGCATACGGGCTGCCGTCGTGGATCGTCACCACCGACCCAGCCTTGATCACGTTATGCACATAGGTCGCGTCGGCCTTGCCCTGCTCGCTATCGCTGAACACCGTGCGGGCGAAGCCATCATATTCCGGCTTACGGGTCGAAGCGGTGAGCGCGGGCGCGGTGCAAGCCGTGCAGATATTGACGATGCCCTGCTGCCACAGAATAGGTGCGCCCGGCGTTGCCGCCGAAGAGCACGCAGGTCCGAGCACGATCACCGTCTGCGGATTGGCTGCCAGCTTGGTTGCCGCGGTCTGGCCGCCTTCCGCGTTACAACCATCATCCTCCGCATTCAACTTCAGCGGGTGGCCCAACACTTTGCCGCCAACATCCTTGAAGGCGATTTCCACGCCGCGCTTCTCGTCAAGCCCCAGCGCCGTATCGGCGCCGGACAGCACCCAATACGCTCCGATCTGGATCGGCGCGCCCTTGGCGATGCGAATCACGCCCAGCGGGTCAGTGACCGGGCCGACCGTCGCTGCCGAGGCGGCATGCGCGATGACAACAACTCCAACGGCAGCGAGCAGTATATTGAGTATATTGCGCAAAGTCCCCCTCCTGTTCTTGTGCGACCGCGCCCCCCAGCCACGCGACCGTGCAGAACTTTGCGGCGTCGCAGCAGAACAAGTCAACGGGGGGAATCGAATAGCGAGAGGTCGATGATGTCGCCCATCCGATTGTAACCGAGATCGCTCGGATGCAGGTGATCGCCACAATCGTATATCGGCAGCATGCGCGCCGGACGATCCGGGTCGCGGATACCGGCATCGAAATCCACCACGGCGTCGAACGCGCCGCTCTCGCGGATCCAGGCATTCACAGCGAGCCGCACCGCCTCGCGTGCCGGTGTCCAGGCGCCCATCAGGAACGTCTCGTTCTCGAACGGCGTCAGCGTGCCGGCGAAGATCCTGATGCCGCGTGTTTGCGCCCGCAGCGCCATCTGCTTCAGTCCGGCGATCATCTGATCGGCTGTGACCTCTTCTTCGGGCTTCGCCCAGCGATTGCGCAGGTCGTTGGTGCCGAGCAGCACGATCACGTGGGTCACGCCGGGCGCCGCCAGCACGTCCCGATCGAAGCGCCGCAAGCCGCTGTCACCACGAATGTCATGCAGGATACGGTTGCCGCCCAGCCCCTGGTTCATCACCGCCATCGGCCTCCCGCTGCCGCGCGCGATCAGACGCCGCGCAAGCTGGTCCGGCCAGCGGGCGAATGCGTCGTGCGTGGAGATGTTCGCGTCGGTCAGTGAATCTCCCAGCGCCACGACGACGCCAGTGTCCGGCGTCGCCAACACGTCGATGCCGCAGACGAAGAACCAGTCGTCGGTGAGGCGTCCGACCGGCATCACCGTCTCGCCCGAGAAATCGCCAGGCGGTGAGATGTAGTTGGTCTGCCGCGCGTAACGGCCAGTGATGCCGAAGCTCACCGGCACGTCGCCCGGCAGGAACACGCTCACTGCGACGTCCGCCAGCGAAGCGACCTCCAGGTGCACGGGGTCGCTGAGCAGGACAGCGCCCGCCGCGATCAGTGTCGACGCCGCGCCACCAAACGTCAGAACGCGATCCGATCCCTCGCGGATTGCTGGCCCACCCGCGCGCAGCCCGATATGCGCCCCGCCAATCGGCAGGGGACGAATGCCATAAGCGTTGGACAACCGCACCCGCACCTCGCTGCCGCCAAGGCTGATCCGAGCGTTCATCCGCAAGGTCTGGTTGGCAAATGCGCCGCTCTCGGCCGGAGCGGGCGCTGTCGTCCAGGTTCCGACCCAATGCATGTTCGTGTCCATGGCGTGACCTCCCGAGCCGCAGACAGTATAAGCAGCGGCGCCGATGCGGGAGACTTTGATGCGATACGGCTGTCTGGTCCTGGTTCTGCTGCTTGCGGCGTGCAGCCAGAGTGGCGACACGCGAAACTTCAGTCTGTCCCGCGATTCGGCGCCCGAGACGATCGCGGCGACTCAGATGCCGCTGTCGATGCCGCCCGGTCTCGCAATGCGGCCGAAACGGCAGGGCGCGCTGCCGCCCTCCACGCAGGACGCGAATGCCTCGCAAAATGACCAGTCAACCGGCAGCACTGGACAGGACGCGTTGCTGGATGCGGCTGGCGGTCCCTCGGGAGCGTCCAACATACGCACCCAGATCGATGAGAGTTCCGGCCTCGTGTTTCCCAAGCCCGAATTCGTCGATCGGGTGATGAACTGGACGCCGCCTCCCGGTTACCGCCCGCTGGCGACCCAGGCGAGCAAGGGTTGGCTCAGCGGCTGGTTCAACTGGCTCTGAGGCCATCGATCAGGGCCCACACGTCGTCCGGCTTTCGCCCCGAGCATCGCAGGTCGCGCAACGTGGCGGCGCGATCGCGCTTCGCCAACCTGCGTCCGGACGTGTCGGTCAGCAGCTCATGATGGGCGTAGCGGGGGACCGGCCAGCCCATCAGCGCCTGGAGCAACCGGTGCAGGTGCGTCGCGGCCTTCAGATCGGCACCGCGCGTGACCAGGGTGACTCCTTGCAGTGCATCATCATGGGTGACGCACAGGTGGTAGCTTGCCGGGGCGTCCTTGCGGGCGAGGACCACGTCGCCGAATCGCTCCGGGTGGCAGGGAAGGGGGTCCTCGCCGGCCTCCTCGAAAGTGAGCACAGTGCTCACGCAATCCAGCGCCCGTTGCATGTCCAGGCGTTGCGCATAAGGGACACCGGCAGCGATGCGCGCGGCGCGTTCATCGGCGGACAAGGCGCGGCACGTGCCCGGATAGAGCGGCGCGCCATCCGGCGTGTGGGGTGCAGAGGCCGATTGCTGGATGTCGGCTCGGGTGCAGAAGCAGGGGTAGAGCAGACCGCGCCCGGCCAGCTGATCGAGCGCGACGCGGTAGTCCGGCAGGTACTGCGACTGGACGCGGACCTCGCCATCCCAGTCGAGGCCCAGCCAGGCCAGGTCTTCGAGGATCGCAGCGGCGTATTCGGGGCGGCAGCGGGTTGGATCGATGTCCTCCAGGCGCAGCAGGAAGTGCCCGCCGCCGTCGCGGGCGTGGCGCCAGGCAAACCGGGCGCTGAAGGCGTGGCCTAGGTGCAGGAGGCCGGTCGGACTTGGCGCGAACCGGCTGACAATCAACGGCGCGCCTCGGCGGCGAAGCCCAGGGTGGGGCGCCGCACGACCACCCTGGTCGCGCTCGGCAGCTGGTTGAGGAACCAGAGGGCCATGTCCTCCATCAGCGGCGAGCCGATGCTGTCCTCCAGCATCGAGTGATCGACCGGCGCGGCAATCTCGCGCACGGCGGCGGCAAGCGAGGGCAGGTCGGGGCCAGCCGGCACCCACACTTCGACCATGTAGCTATGGCCGTGGATACGGCCATCGGTGTCACGATGGCTGCATTCCACATTCGTCGTCACCGAGACCTCGATCACGGGATACCCCAGGTCTTGTGCGCCTGGATGGCCAGCCGCCATTCGGGATGCGCCAGGCAATAGGCCGCCGCCGCCCGTGTGTTGGCGGCGCGGGCAGGTGAATCCATGGGTGACAGCCAGCGATGCGTGGCAGGAAACGCTGCGAACTGCTCCGGGTCCGCGCCGTGTTGCGGATAGACCAGCTTCAGTTCATCGGCCTGATCCAGCACCAGCGGCGCTCCCGCCTTGGGGCTCACGCACACCCAGTCGATACGCCCCGGCAAAGCCTGCGTGCCGTTCGTCTCCACCGCGATGGAGAAGCCACGCGACCGCAACGCCGCGAGCAGCACCGGATCCACTTGCAGCAGTGGCTCGCCGCCGGTCAGCACCGTGAAGCGGTGTCCCGCATTTGGCCATAGCGCCGCGGCCTCGTCTGCCAGCGAATCGGCATCGGCGAAGCGCGTGCCGCCGACGAACTCTGTGTCGCAGAACGTGCAGATAGCGCTGGCGCGATCCTCCTCGCGCCCCGACCACAGGTTGCAGCCGGCAAAGCGGATGAACACGGCGGTTCGACCGATATTGGCGCCTTCGCCCTGCGCGGTGAGGAAGATCTCCTTCACCGTATAGCTCACGGCAGTGACCCGGCTCGACGCCGCTCGCGCATCAGGCGATAGGCGTCCTCAGGGCGATCGGCGGCCAGGTACGCCTTCAGCAGGGTGAGGCGCACGAGATCAAGCTGGGCGTGGCTGCCGCCAATGCGTTCCAGGTCGGCCGCAATCGGCTCGAGGGCGGCGATGGCCGCTTGGTAGTCGCGTTGCTCGAAGGCGGCGAAGGCGCGGGCGACGGCCGGAACGCAGGGGCCGGAGGGGTAGCGGCCTTGCTGCACCAGGGCCTCGATCTGCTCAGTGCGGGCGGACAGGGCCGTGTCTTCGCCGGCTGCGGCCTGGGCAACGGCGATGTGCATGTCGGAGAAGGCGGCGCCGGCGCGGGGGAACGAAGTCGTGACAAAGGCATGCATCGCGCGCCACGCGTCGGCATCGCGGGGGTGGCCGGCCAGCTCGCGGCGCCACAGGAAGGAGACGCCGTCGTTCAGCTTGCCTCGCGGTGGGCCGGTGTGGACGTCGGGGGCGAACGCTCCGCGGAACAGCGTGTTGGCAGAGGCGGTGTCGCCGGCTTCCAGATGGGCCAGGGCGAGGTGCCAGCTAAGATGGCTGTACAGCGCACCATCGCGGGGATAGGTGGTGAGCCAACCGGTAAGAAAGCTTCGGGCTGCGGGAGGATCGCCTTCCTCGTAGACCAGATGGGCGGTGGCGTGCGCCGCCCAGGGGTTGGCGCGATTCTGCGCCAGGGAGCGCTCGATCTTGGGGCGCGCAGCGGCGTGCTGGCCGTTCTCCGACAGCGCCATGCCGTGGTGCGCGGTGAACCACCAGTCGTCGTCGCCATACTGCGAGGCGAGGCTTTCCAGCAACGCGAGCAAGGTGCGCTTCTGGCCAGTTCGGCCGGAGGAGCCGATGAGGCCGTTGGTGAAGGCAGTTGTGGCGAGCACCATCACGTCGCGCGGCCAGGCGTCCAGGTGGCCGGGAAGCGCGGCGAGCGCGGCTTCGGTGTCCCCGGCGATCAGGTGCCCGAAATAGGCGATGTGGCTGGCTTCCCGGGGCGGGAGGTCGGCCGCGAGCGTTATGGCCTGAGCGATGGCGGCGCGGGCGGCGTGCAGGTCGCCGCGTTCCAGCAGGGCATGGGCACGGGCGGCGTGTGGCAGGGCAAAGGTTGCATCCGCCGCGATGGCGCGGTCGAAGGCGGGAATCGCGCCGGGATACATGGTGAGCTTGAGCGCGCAGCCTTCGAGGTAGGCGTCGCGCGCGGCGGCCGAAGTGGTGGAGACGGGGAGGCCGTATCTGTCTGGGAGCATGGGCGCGATTTTAGCGAACAGCCTCGCGGATGTCTCATCGCGGCGGGGCGGAATGCAGCGGGCGTCAAATCCGGAGCACCTGAAGGACTTCGAGTGGCGTGCCGTCAGTGGGAAGAATAGAGTTCCCACCATGTCATACGCCCAAACCCACGAGCCCGAAGGCGCCATGACCCGGGAGGAATTCCTCGCCTGGGTGGACCAGCAGCCGACCGGCCGGTTCGAGCGCATCGACGGTATCGTGGTCGCGATGGCGCCCGAGCGTGCCTCGCACAATCTCCGCAAGGCTGCAGCGCGCGATGCCTTGCGACGCGCCGTCCGGGACGCGGGACTGTCCGCCTGCCAGGTTTATGCCGACGGCATGACCGTTCAGGTCGAAAACAGCGACTTCGAACCCGACGCGCTCCTGCGCTGTGGATCACGGCTGTCTGGCGACAGCACCAGGGTGGTCGACCCGATGGTGCTGGTTGAAGTTCTGTCGCCGGACAGCGGCACGCGGGATCGGGCCACCAAGCTGCGGGCCTATTTCAAGCTGCCGTCGGTGCAGCACTACCTGATTGTCTGGCCAGATGAGCAACGGATCGTTCATCACTCGCGCACGGCCGGTAGCGAGGTAGCCACCGTGGTCTTCACGTCCGGCGATATCGTGCTTGATCCGCCCGGGATCACGGTAAGCGTGGAGGAATTCTACGCCGATTGACGCGAGCGGGCTGCCGGCGACTTCGCAACGATAGGGCGAGGCGCTCAGGCGGTCTCACCCTCACATCACCACCCCACCCTCCCGCAGCGCCGCGATCTCCGCCTCCGAATACCCGTACCCCTCCAGCACTTCGTTGCTATGCTGCCCAAACACCGGCGATCCGGTGGGCGCGGGGCCCGGCGTCTCGGAAAAACTGATCGGCTTTGTCATCGTGCGGTAGCGGCCGACCGCGGGGTGATCGAGCGTCGTCACCAGCTTCTCGGCCAGCACCTGCGGATGGTCGAACAGGTCCTCGATCGGGCGCACCGCGGCACAGGGAACGCGCTCGCCGAAAAGCGTCTCCCATTCCAGCGCGGTGCGTTCGGCCAGCGCGGCACGCAGCTCGGGCAGCAGGTCGGCCGCGTGCTCGGCGCGGCTCCGCATCGAGGCGCAGCGTGGATCGCTCGCCAGCGCCGGCCGCCCGATCAGCTCACAGAACGCGGCGAAGAAATGGTTGGAGTGCAGCGACACATACAGCGCGCCCTGCTTCGTCGGATGGATGCCGGTCAGCCCGCCGGTGCCGGAATCACGTGTCACGTCACGGCCCTCGTTCTCGGCCCAAACGAATCGGCCGGCCTGGATCGTCAACGCGCTGCGCAACAGCGACAGGCTGAGATACTGGCCACGCCCACAGCGCTCGCGCTGGAACAGCGCGGCGGCGACGCCATAGGCCAGCAGCGCCGACGTGAAGTAGTCGAGCACCGAGCCCAGCACGAGTTGCGCCCGATCGGTGCCGCCGCCCTGGAAGGTCGCAATGCCGCTGAGGCATTGCAGCACCTGGTCGAAGCCGCCCTTGTCGCTGAGCGGGCCACTGTCGCCGTAGCCGGTCAGGCCGGCATAGACCAGGCGTGGGTTGAGCGCCCGCAGGGTGGGGTAATCGATGCCGAGGCGCGCGGGGACCGAGGGCCGGAAGTTCTCCACCAGCACGTCGGCCGATGCGGCCATGCGGTGCAGCACTGCGAGGCCCTCCTTCTGCTTCAGGTCGAGTGCCAGTGCGCGCTTGCCCCGGTTGGTGCCGACGAAGAAGCGGCTGTCGCCGGGCAGGCTGGAAGGGAACTGGCGCAGCATGTCGCCCTGCGGCGATTCGATTTTGATCACGTCGGCGCCGAGATCGGCCAGGAGCGTGCAGCCGTAGGGCCCGGCAAGATAGCTGCACAGATCCAGCACCTTGATGCCAGTGAGAGGGCCGGGGGCGGTCATGGCGTGGTCCCCCGTGCGCGGATAGCGGCGATGCGCTCCAGAATGCGCTGGGCGCGATAGACGATGGGATAATCGATGAACTTGCCGTCGACCTGGATGGCGGCGCTGCCTTCGGCCTCAGCGCGGGCGAAGGCGGCGCAGACGCGTTCGGCGAACGCGATTTCGGCGTCGGCGGGTGTGAAGACGCGGTTCACGGGCGCGATCTGGTCGGGGTGGATGCACATCTTGCCCTGGAAGCCGAGGGCGAGCGCGGTGCGAGCGGAGGCTTCCAGGCCGTCGCGATCGCCGAGATCGACCCAGACCGTGTCCAGCGGGGCGTCGATGCCGGCGGCACGTGAGGCAGTGACGATGGCGGCGCGGGCGTGGGCGAGTTCGGATTCGCTACGGCTCCAGGTCATGTTCACGTCCAGGGTGAAGTCGCCAGCGCCAAACGCCACACGGTGGACCCGGGTGGGCGTTCCGAGCATCGCGTCAAGCTGCTGCAGGCCGCGGGCGGTTTCGATGATGGGGATCAGGTCGATCGATGTGTGCGGCAGACCTCGGTCGCGTTCGAGTTGGGTCAGCAGCCAGTCGATCGTCGCGAGCGCGGCAGGTGTCTCAACCTTCGGCAGGATGATGCCGTCCAGGCCGGCCTGCACCACGGCGGTGAGGTCGCCATAGCAGAACTCGGTGTCGGCGGCGTTGACGCGGACGTAAAGGAGGCCGGTGCGCGGACGCTTGAGCGCCGCCGCGACCAGGCCGCGGGTCGCGGGCTTTTCGACGATGGCGACGGCGTCCTCCAGATCGAGGATGACCGCATTGGCATCGAGCGACAGCGCCTTCTCCACGCGGCGCGCGTGGTTGCCGGGGGCGAACAGCAGGGTGCGCAGCGGGGGTGTTGGTCCTGTCATGGTCCCAAGTCTGTTCGCCCACGCTCCACAAGATCAAGAGTTGCCGTAAACGGGTGATGGAATCGCCCAAAACAAAAGGGCCGGCACGATTGCCGGCCCTTCCGTTCCGCAATCCATCGCCGAGGTTACCGGTTGTCGCCACCGCCGTCGTTTGGCGGAAACAGCCAGATACCGGGGCTCGTCTGGGTCACATAGGTTGCCGCTCCCTGGTTATGCCGCACCAGTGCGACGGACGGCACATTCGGCACGGGCGACTGTGCAATCACGCCGGGAAGCTGCGTGAACTGGGTGTTGGCAACGGCGCCTTCACCTTCTCCGGCAATCGCAGGACCGATGCCGGTGACTGCGCCTGCGACAATGGCCGCGTAGATCAGGGTCCTCATGGTTTTCTCCTCCGGTGGGTGGTTGCCGTAGGCCAGCGGCCGCTTTGGGCTGACTGACGGAGGGAATGTGATTTCTACGTGAAAAGAACGCACTGAAGTGCTTCACACGGCGGCGTGAGCCTGCCACGATAAGGCAGAGGTCTGATCACGGCTTTCTTGAATCTGGGTATCCATGACCGCCCTGTATGATGTCGCTGCCTTCCGGGGGATCGCTTCCACGAAGCTTGATCGCATCGAAGCGACCAGCCGCATGCTCGAGCCGCGCGACGGAGCAAGGCTGTTCGCCCAGGGCGATGCCGCCGATGCCGTATATGCAATTGTCGCTGGTGCCGGGCATGTCCGCATCGGTGCGCTCGATCGGAGCAGCAAAGGCGTGATGATCGAGATCTTCACCGCCGGAGACATATTCGGTGAGCTTGGTGTGATTGAGGACGGCACGCGTACCGCCGATGCGGTTGTCGAGGG
>Ga0310811_10012722_pt1 | contig 10933 bp, 7 predicted proteins | sample YCmetagenome_FD_207642 | JGI IMG/M metagenome (GOLD analysis project Ga0310811, IMG submission 207642) | Soil microbial communities from experimental microcosm in Duke University, North Carolina, United States - YC | ecosystem: Engineered > Artificial ecosystem > Soil microcosm > Unclassified ...
CGTTGGGTACGGCCAGGCGCCCGGCAACGGGCAGGGCGGCTACGGGCAGCCTGCCGGCAACGGGCAAGGCGGGTACGGACAGCCGACCGGAAACGGCCAGGGTGGGTACGGGCAGGGAGCCGGCCAGCAGGGCGGCGTCCAGAATCCGCCTAGCGGCTGGTAACGAGCTGGGCTAGCTCGGCTGCGGCGCGGCGGACCTGGGGCAGGGTCGCCGTGCCGTAGCCCAGGATGAGGCCGTTCATCGTGGGCGGGCCCGCGAAGTAGCGGGTCAAGGGGTAGACCGCGACACCGCGGGCGGCGGCCGCCGTGATGAGGCGGCCGGTCGGGTAGTCGTCGGGGAGTTCCAGGACGATGTGCATGCCGGCGGTGTCGCCGAGCAGTCGGAACGGGGCAGGCGGCAACTCGTCCACCAGGCCGGTGGCCCTCCCGGCATCGCCAGTCACGGCGTCGCGGGCGCCGTGGGTCAGCGTATCGACGAGGGCGGCGCGGCGGCGGGCGTACTCCAAACGCATCTTGCGGACGTGGCGTTCCAGGTCACCCGACCGGAGCAGCGCGAGGACCGCGTGCTGCACCGGCTCGGGGATGCGGACGCCGAGGCGAGGGCGCAGCGCCGCGAGCCTTTCGACGAGGTCAGGCGGCGCGGCCAGCCAGCCCGCGCCGAAGGCGGTGGCCAGCACCTTGGACGCGGTGCCCAGGTAGACGATCACGTCGGGGTCCATGCTGTGCAGCGCGGGGAGCGGGCCGACGTCGTAGCGGAACTCGCTGTCGTAGTCGTCCTCGACGACGAGCGCTCCCGTGGCCCGCGCCCATGCGACGAGTGCCTGCCTGCGGCTCACCGGGAGGCGGCCGCCGAGCGGGTACTGATGCGCGGGCGTGGTGTAGAGGAGCTTGAGGTCGCCGGGGAGTTCCTCTGGGAGAATGCCGTGCGCGTCGACCCGGCAGGGCACCACCTGGGCGCCCGCCCGGCGGAGGACCTCGCGGCCCGTGGGGTAGCCGGGCTCTTCGATGCCGGCCTTGTCGCCGGGGGAAAGCAGTGCTTCGGCCAGCAGGGCCAGGCCGCTGGAGACGCCCTGGGTGATCAGGATGTGCGCCGGGGTGACGGCAAGGCCACGGGAGCGGCGCAGGTAGGCGGCGACCTCCTCGCGGAGTTCGGGGAGGCCGTGCGGGTCTGGCCAGCGGGACGGCAGGTGCGCGCCCGCCTGCCGCCACGCGCGGCGCCAGGCGGCGGGCTCGATGCCGTCGGCCCAGGAGATCCCCGGCTGCAAGTCGATCAGGCCCGCAGGCACGGCCGGCTCACCCGAAGCGGAGATGGCGGTGCTGCCAGGTGAAACAACGAACCGTTCTGAATCGTCTTGGGCGGGAGTGCCAGCCGGCTGCCTGCGGCCGGGCACCTTCCGCACCCCCTGATCAGGGGCGGTGACGTCGGCTACGTAGGTGCCTGAGCCGTGGCGGCCTTCGAGCCAGCCTTCGGCGAACAGGCGGGCGTAGGCGTTCGTGACTACGGTCCGGCTGACGCCAAGGGTGGCCGCCAGGTCGCGGCTGGACGGCAGCCGGTCGCCCGCGCGGAGCACGCTGCCGGCCACGGCCGCCTGGAGCTGGGCGGATATCTGGATGGCGAGCGGCTCTGGCTGGTCGCGGTCCACCACGACCGGCAGGCCGGACGGCAAAGTGGTCATCGAGAGTTCCCAAGGATTGGCTATTTGCTGCAGTCCACTTGCCGCCTAGGCTACGGGATCATGAGCATTGAGACCACGCCACTGTCCAGCACCCCCCGCACCACCCTGCGCAGGCACCGCGAGCGCGGGCAGACCGACCGCGCTGCCCTCTACGAAGTCCTCGACGCCGGGCTGATCTGCCACCTCGGCGTGGTGACTTCCGACGGGACGCCCGTTGTGCTGCCCACCGCTTACGGGCGCTCGGGCGACACGCTGTACTTGCACGGGTCGTCGGCGAACGGGGCGTTCTGGGCGGCGGACGGGCAGCGGGTCTGCGTGACCGTCACGCACCTGGACGGGCTGGTCGCCGCCCGGTCGGTGTTCAGCCACTCCGTGAACTACCGGAGCGCGGTCGTATTCGGGACCGCGACGATCGTCAAGGACGAGGACGAGCGCTGGGAAGCGCTGCGGCTGATTACCGACCACCTGATCCCGGGGCGGTGGGCGGCCGCGCGGCAGCCCACGACCAAGGAGATGGCGGCCACGGCGGTGCTGTCGTTGCCGTTGGCGGAGGCGTCGGTGAAGATCCGGGCCGCTGGGCCCGCGGACGAGGACGAGGACTACGACCTGGACGTGTGGGCGGGCGTGCTGCCGATTTCGGTTACGTTCGGCACGCCGGAGCCTGACCCGAAGCTGCGGCCGGAGATCCCGCTCCCGGCCCACATCCACGACCGGGTGAGCTAGCCCCCCGGCCGACGACGATAGCGGGCCCCTCCGGCCGCAACGGAGGAGCCCCGCCGTCTCTCGGGCCAGCTATGGTCTGCTGGCGGTCAGTAATTCCGGCGGTACGGAGCGGGGGTTGGCGGGGTCCAGCCGTTGGAGCGGTCAGCGCTGGACGCCGACACCCCGCCGAAGGGGCTCGGCGCGGGATGAGGGACCGCCTCGGTGGCGGCCCGGCTCTCCCTGGCCGACTCCGAGGTGAAGCCGGCCAGCATCGCACCGGGGCCGCCGTCGGGGGCGGGCAGGAACACCAGCAGGATGCCGGCGATCATGGCGAGCCCGCCGGCGAGGAGGTACGTGCCCAGGTAGCCCTCGTGATCGATGAACGCCGCGCCGAGCGGGCCCGCGCAGACCGCGCCGATCAGCTTGCCGCTGTAGATCGTGCCGTAGTTGCTCGCGTTGTAGTTCTCGCCGAAGTAGTCCGGGGTCAGCACCGCGAACATCGGGTAGAACGCGCCGCCGCCGAACCCGGAGATCACCGCGAAGATGAAGAACAGGGTCTGGTCGTGGTCCAAGCCCGCCCAGACGACGCCGAACTGGGCCATGGCCAGGACGATGCAGACCGTCAGCAGCGTCTCGCGGCGGCCGAGCCGGTCAGAGATCCAGCCGACGAGGCTGCGGCCGGTGCCGTTGACGAAGGCCAGGAGGGCGGCGGAGATGACCGCGACGTACAGCGCGAAGCCGCTGGCCCGGGCAAACTGCACCTCGTAGTTGATCCCAAAGAAGGAGACGCCGGAGGTCGCTACGAGGGCCGCCCACATGAGCCACAGCTGCGAGGTGCGCACCGCCTCGCCCCAGGTGTACTGCCTGACGGCGGGAGGGTTCCGCGTGAGGTTCCGGCGTGCCCGCCGGTTGCGGTCCCAGTGCTCCGGGTCGACGTCGGCGGGCCACCAGTTCTTCGGCGGGTCCTTGAAGAACAAGCCGGTCCCCGCGATGAGAAGCGCCAGGTAGACGCCGACCAGGGTAAGGACCGTACGGTGGTTGCCCACCGAGAAGTGGTAGCCGAAGAGGAAGATGAACGGGATCGAGCCGTAGGCGAAGCCGCCGTTCACGAAGCCGACGCGCGAGCCCTTACCCTCGGGGAACCACTTGCCCACGATGTTGATGCACGTCGCGTAGACCAGGCCGGCACCGATGCCGCCGCACACCCCGTAGCCGACGACATCGAACACGATGTTGCCGGAGTTGGCGATGCTGAGGAAGGCGATCAGGCTGAGCGCCGCTCCGATGAGCATGGCCGCCTTAGGCGAGAACCGGTACTTCTCCCGCAGCCGCCCGGCGGGCAGTGCGATGCCCGCCTGGAAGAAGCCCCACACCCCGGTGAGCGTGAAGGCGTCGACGTTCGTCCACCCGTAGGACGCCTGCAGCGTCTTCGCCGCCGAGCCGAAGGCGTACTCGAAGACGCCGGCCGCCATCATCGCGATCCACGGCAGCCAGATCATGGAATTGCGGGACCGGCCGAGGATCTGCTTCGGATCTTCCCCGACCCGGTAGGTACGTCCGCTGGACGTCGTGATCTCTCTGTAGGCAGGAACTTTGGAACGGGCCATCGTTGGCCTCTCTTGCTTACGTTGTTGCGCCGAACCACCAGTGCTGGAGGCGGGGCGTGCGAGGGGTTTCTGGCGGTACCCGCGCCTGTGTGCTGCTCCCCCATGGCATGTGCGCTAGATCACGCGCCGCAGCGGACCTTTGCCTCGTCTCCGAGGCTGGGAAGACTGTATACTGTCTTCCGATCTGCCGCTTTAGTGTTTCTTAACGTTTTATGCACAAAACACGGCAGCGAAGTTGACGGGCCTTGACCCTCTGGTCGGCCGCGAATCCAGGCGCACCGCCGCGCCCATCCGTAGGCCGCGAACTGCCGCGCGAAGCTCGGGCAAGGGATACACGACTGCCCCGGCTGACCACAGCCGGGGCAGTCGAAAGAGGCTCGGTATCCTGTCCATTGTCGTGGTGGATGCATATCCAATGCCAACTGGGGACATCCACCACGACCATGGCGTGAGTTCCTGAACCTCGATTATGACGCTGCGGACGCCTCCGCCTCGCCCGCTGCGACCGGAATGTTCTGCCGCGTGCCGTGAATCTCCGGCACCGTGGGGCGACGGAGCGTGGCAACCAGCAGCGCGGCGACGAGTGCCAGCGCTCCGGCGAGGATGTAGGTAGCACCGTAGCCGTTGGCGGTGACGAACGCCGCGCCGACCGGCGCGAGGATCGAGCCGAACATCTTGCCGCTGTAAACAACGCCGTAGTTGCTCGCGTTGTAGTTCTCACCGAAGTAGTCCGGGGTCAGCAGCGCGAACATCGGGTAGAAGGCGCCGCTGCCGAACCCGCTGATGATGGCGAACGTGAAGAACAGCGCCTCGTTGCCGTGGGTGCCTGACCAGCCGACGCCCCACTGGGCGAGGGCGAGGATCACGCAGACCGCGATCAGCGTCTGCTTGCGGCCGATCTTGTCCGACAGCCAGCCGACAACGCCTCGGCCGGTGCCGTTGACGAAGGCCAGCATGATGGCGGAGAGCACCGCGACGTACACGGCGAAGCCGCTCGCCTTCGCGAACTTGGTCTCGTAGCTGATGCCGAAGAGCGAAACGCCCGCGGTCAGCGTCAGGGCGACCCACATGACGTAGATCTGCCACTGGCGCAGCGCCTCGTTCGGGGTGAACTGCTTGGCCGCCGGGGGGTTCTTCTTGAGGTTCCGTGCCGCCGCCTGGTTCTTGGCCCAGTTCGCCGGGTCGACGTCGGCGGGCCACCAGTTCTTGGGCGGATCCTTGAGGAAGTACCCGGTGGTGCACATGACGGTAAACAGGAACAGGCCCACCAGCGCCAGCACCCAGGTGTGGTTGGTCACCGTGAACCAGTAGCTGAAGATGATGATGAACGGGATCGAGCCGTAGCCGAAGCCGCCGTTGACGAACCCGACCCGCGCCCCCTTGGACTCGGGGTACCACTTGGCGACCAGGTTCACGCAAGTGGCGTAGACGAGGCCGGTGCCGGTGCCGCCGATGACGCCATACGTGAGGACGTTGAGGTAGAAGTTGCCAGTCAGGCCGAGCACCACGAACGCGATGAGCGAGAAGATACCGCCGATGAACATCGCGCGCTGCACGGGCAGCTTGCCCGTCTCACGGATCCGGCCGTACGGGAGCGCGATGCCCGCCTGGAAGAAGCCCCACACGCCGGTGAGGGTGAAGCTCTGGGTGTCGCTCCAGTTGTAGGTGTCCTGCAGCGTCTTCACCGCAGACCCGTAGGCGTACTCGAAGACGCCCGCCGCCATCATGGCGACCCAGGGCAGGTAGACCATGTAGTTGCGAGACCTGCCGAGGATTTGTTCCGGGGTCTCGCCGACCCGGTAGACGCGCCCGTTGGACGTGGTGATTTCTCTGTAAGTGGGGGGACTGGCCATCGTTGGCCTTTCTCTCGTGCCTGACTTCCCGCTAGCGGGTGCACGGACCTGCGATCCTGGCAGGCGCCGGGCGCTGGTGTCTACCCGCCTGGCCGGCGCGCAGACTGTATACTGTCTTCAGTGTGATATATAGCACTCCTGAAGCTTTGGTCAATAGCCGAGAGCGGGAAGATGGCCCAGAAAAAACGCCTACGCGAACCAGCCGACCAAAGTGCCCCCCGGCCTGTACGGAGCACAGGCCGATTCGAATTTCAGTGCTGATTTAGCTAGGCGGTGTCGGACCCGCCTGAGAGTATGAGGGCCATGACGGGACAGGGATCGTCCGTGGTCACCCGGGTCAGGCAGCGGCAAGAAATCGCCCTCGCCGCAGCGCTGTGGCGCGCCGACCGGCCGCTCGCCTCCGGCTGGTGGGCGGTGCTCGCCGTCCGTGGCATACTCCCCGCCGGCTTCGCCATCGCCACCGGCCTGCTGGTAGCCGCGATCGAGCGCCGGTCCGGCCTGGCCGCACCGCTGATCGCCGTGGCCGTGGTGTTCATCGGAATGCAGGTGCTCGGCCCGCTGCACACGGCGCTGTCGGGCAACCTCGGCGACCGGACCGCGGCCTTGCTGTACGACGAGCTGACCGCGGCGTGCGTCGCGGTGCCGGGGATCGGCCACCTAGAGGATCCGGAGCTAGCCGCCGACCTGCAGGTAGCGCGGGACTTCGACCGGGGCATGACCGGGCCGCCGCTGTCCATCTCCATGGACTTCATCGCCGGCGAGTTGGTCAACTCGGTGGCAGGCACTGCCCAGGCATGCGTGCTGTTCGGCTTCGCCTGGTGGGCGCCGCTGGTCCTGGCCGGCGGCTGGTCGGCGACCCACTGGCTGCTACGGGACAGCGCCATCTGGCGGGAGCGGCAGACTAAGGAGGTAAAGCAGGCGCAGCGGGATGCCGACTACGCCTACCGGCTCGCCGTCGACCCGCCGGCGGCGAAGGAACTGCGGATCTTCGGGCTGCCCGACTGGGTCCTCGAGCGGTTCCTCGTCAGCCGACGGCGGCTGCATCGCCTGCAGTACGAGGCGACGCGGATCCGGGAGCGCTCCGTGCTGTTCAGCCTCGCGGTCGTCCTCGTCGCCAACCTGAGCGTCTTCTGGCTGCTCGGGGCGGCCGCGCTCGACGGGCGGCTTTCCCTCGGGTCGCTGATCGCCTACGCCACGGCGGCCGCGGGCACTTCGATGATCGCGTTCGGCGGGCTGAACTGGGCCCTCGACGGCGCCGCCGCGCCGGTCGCGGCGGTCGGCCGGCTGCGCGCCGCGATGGGGCAGGCGGGCACGATCGAGTCTGGCCAGGCCAGGGCACACGGGATGCCCGCGCACCAGGTCACGTTCCGCGACGTGACGTTCGCCTACCCGGCCAGCCCGGACCGCCCGGTCCTGCGCGGGCTCAGCCTGGAGATCCCCGCCGGAACCTCGCTCGCGATCGTGGGGCAGAACGGGGCGGGCAAGACCACGCTCGCCAAGCTGCTGTGCCGGCTGTACGACCCGCAGTCGGGGGCGATCGAGGTCGACGGCGTGGACCTGCGGAATCTCGACCTGGACGCGTGGCGGCGCCAGGTCACCGCCGTGTTCCAGGACTTCGTCCGGTTCGAGCTGAGCCTGCGGGAGAACGTGGTGCCGCGTCATTCGGGGACCGATGAGGTCATTGAAGCCGCGCTCGACGCCGCCGGGGCCGCGGGGCTCGCCACTCTCGACACCGTGCTGGCCAAGGGTTACACCGGCGGCACGGACCTGTCGGGCGGGCAGTGGCAGCGAGTCGCCCTCGCCCGGACCCTGGCCGCCGTCCGGCTCGGGGCCGGGCTTGTGCTGCTCGACGAGCCGACGGCGCAACTCGACGTGCGGGGCGAGTCGGAGATCTTCGAGCGGATACTCGCGGCTACGCGGTCGTGCACCACGATCTTGATCTCACACAGGTTCAATACCGTCAGGCACGTGGACCGGATCGCCGTGGTGGACGACGGGAGCGTCGTCGAACTCGGCAGCCACGAGGAGCTGATGGCGCTGCGCGGCCGCTACTGGCGGATGTTCTCGTTGCAGGCGGAGCGGTTCGCCGCCGGGACCCCCGAGGAAGGCGAGGAAGAGGTGGCCTTCGATGTCCTCTGATCGTGCGCCGAGCGCCGACGCCGTCGAGCCGCTGCCGCCGGCCCTGCGGTCCATGTGGCGGCTGTGCCTGCTCGGCTTCCGGTTCGAGCCGGCGCTGATGGGCACCGCCTTCACGCTTGCGCTGGTCGCGGCCGTCCCCGACGCGCTGCTCGCCGTCTGGTTCAAGCTGCTCGGCGAGGGGCTGCTCGCGCACAACGCCGGCCTGCTGCGGTTCGCGGTCGCCGCGCTTGCGGTCTCCGCGGTAGCGACGTGGCTGCTGTCCACCGTGTCGACGCGGATCCAGCGCCGCTTCCGCGACAAGGTCACGATCGCGCTTGAGTCCCACGTCGCCGGGTTGCAGGCCGGCATCGCCACGATCGCGCACCAGGAGCGGCCCGAGTACCTCGACCGCCTGGCCGTGCTCCGCGAGGAGACCTACACCCTCGACCACATGTACATGTCGGTCTTCTCCACGCTGGGCTGGATCGTGCGGCTGGCGATCACCATCGCGCTGCTCGCCACCGTGAACCCGGTCCTGATCGCCCTGGTGCTGTTCGCGATCCCGACGGTGGCGGCCACCTCCTGGCGTCCAGTCGTCGAGCGCGCCGCCCAGGAGCGCGGTGCGCAGTCGACCCGGCTGGCCTCCCACCTGTACGCGCTGTCCACCACGGCCTCCCCCGGCAAGGAGGTGCGGGTGCTCGGCATCGGCCGGGCGCTCGCCGACCGGCGCCGGGCCGCCTGGGAGGACTGGTACGGTCCCGTCGCCGCCGCCAGGTCACGCTCGGCCGCCTGGTACGCGGGCGGCTGGGCGGTCTTCGCGCTCGGCTACGTCGGCGCGATCGCCCTGGTCGCCACTGCGCCTGCCACCACGGGGCCGCAGGCGAACACCGCCGGGGCGATCCTGGTGCTGACCGCCGGCGCCCGGCTGTCGTCGTACCTCGGTGCCACGGTGGGCGAGATCGGCTTCCTGCGCGGCACGTGGATGGACGGCGCGCAGCGGCTCGCCTGGCTGGAGGACTACGCGAGCGTGGCGGTCCAGCACGCGGACCTGCCCGCACCGGAGGTACTCAGCGAGGGGATCCGGCTTGAGCACGTGACGTTCCGCTATCCGGGGGCGGCACGGCTCGCCCTCGACGACGTGAACCTGTTCCTGCCGGCCGGGTCGGTCGTCGCGGTCGTCGGCGAGAACGGGGCGGGGAAGAGCACGCTGGTCAAGCTGCTCGCGAAGCTCTACTCCCCTACGTCGGGCCGCATCCTCGTGGACGACACCGACCTGGCCCGGGTCGACTCCGTCCGCTGGCGGGAACGGCTGGCCGGAGCGTTCCAGGACTTCTTCCGCTTCGAGTTCCACGCCGGGCAGACGATCGGGATTGGCGACCTGCCCCGGCTTGACGTCGAGCCCGCGCTGGTCACCGCCGCCGAGCGGGCCGGGGCGCAAGATCTCGTCGACGCCCTGCCCAGCGGCTTGCGCACCCAGCTCGGCCCCACCTGGCACGAGGGCGTCGACGTCTCCTACGGCCAGTGGCAGAAGCTGGCTCTCGCCCGCGGCTTCATGCGCGATACGCCGCTGCTGGTCGCACTCGACGAGCCGACCGCGGCGCTCGACGCGGAAACCGAGCACCAGCTCTTCGAGCGCTACGCCGCGAGCGCCCGGCAGGCCAGGGCAAACGGCAGCCTGACGATCCTGGTGTCACACCGCTTCAGCACGGTCCGGATGGCCGACCTCATCGTGGTCATGGACGGCGCCCACGTCACGGAGTCGGGCAGCCACGAGGACCTCATGGCACTGGGCGGCCGCTACGCCGACCTCTACCGTCTCCAGGCGGCCGGCTACAGCTGAGCTGCCAGTCGCGGTTTGGCTAGGCAGGGTCGGCCGGGCCCCCGCGCCGGCCGACCCGCCTCGGAACTGCCAGCCGGTCAGGCGGGCGCGGGCATGGGGTAGGGGCGGCGAGTGTGCTGGACGGAGACCCAGTGGTGGGTGGTGAACTCGTCGTCCCGCCCGACTCGTGGACGACCCAGCTCGCGATCTCCGCGTGCCTCGCGTCCAGGATCTGCGCGGCCCTGCGCATCACCTCCGCGCGCTCGGGCGGACGGACGAGGCGAGGGAAATCGTGGCGGCGTTCCGGCCTGGCGCGGACGACAGCGTGACCCCGTGGACGCGGGTTGCCCTGCTCTACGCCGCGCCCCTGCTGGCCGACGACGAGCTTGTCGAGCATGAGTTCCGCCACGTGCTCGCGGAGAACCTCGCCCGCTGGCCGGGCTACCGGGCGCGGCTGCTGCTTGAGTACGGCGCCTGGCTGCGCCGCCGCCGCCGTCCCGCCGATGCGCGCGCCCCGCTGCGCACCGCGAGGCAGATCTGCGAGGCACACGGGCTGCTGCCCTGGGCCGAGCGCGCCCGCCGGGAACTGCGCGCCACCGGAGTGGCCAGCCAGGCGCCCCGCCCGCAGCAGTGGACCTCCCTGTCCCCGCAGGAACTTCAGATCACGCTGCTGGCTGCGGAGGGCCTGACCAACCGGGAGATCGCGCAACGGCTCTACCTCTCCCACCGGACCGTCAGCTCCCATCTCTACCGGATCTTCCCGAAGCTGGGCATCACCTCCAGGGCTCAGCTTCGCTCTGTGATGACCCCCGTTGATGCCCGGCCAGCCGCCGGCGCGTAATAAATGGCAAATGGTCTTATGTTGGTTAATACGGAGATAAGCTATGGGTGTCCATCAATGTTGCAATATTGACTCAATGCCAGGGCCGCCTATCGGGAGCACGCTCGGTAAATGCGGCCATTTACCAGATATATCCGAGCAGCTAAGCTCACTAAATCGCGGATTTTTGCGATACTGGCGGCCCGCTGGGACATCTGAGGTACGGGGGTCGTCCCCCGGCCGGGAACTGTGCTTTATTGTGACGGTGCAATTGCCTGACGGAAGGCGAGCCGACGATGCCGCAATCGATCGTGCAGCCGCTCCGCCGCTGGGATCCC
>Ga0310811_10012723_pt1 | contig 10933 bp, 9 predicted proteins | sample YCmetagenome_FD_207642 | JGI IMG/M metagenome (GOLD analysis project Ga0310811, IMG submission 207642) | Soil microbial communities from experimental microcosm in Duke University, North Carolina, United States - YC | ecosystem: Engineered > Artificial ecosystem > Soil microcosm > Unclassified ...
TAATGGCCTTCGGACTGGATCAGGGTTGGCAGCATAAAGTGATCATTTACGCACAACAGTGTGCGGATAAAACGAAGAAATACTATAAGAATTATTTGAAAGCCTATAAAGGAGGAAAGTATGGAACAGCCTGACATGATCACCGCAATGGTCGAAAGCCCAAAAGGCTTCTGTCTCAAATTTGATTATGATGCAAAAGCGCAGCGTTTTCGATTGAGCAAGACTCTACCTTACGGATTAGTCTTTCCGTTTGATTTTGGCATGATACCCGGTACCAAAGGCGCGGACGGGGACCCTTTGGATATCATTGTAATCTCGGAAAGTGCTACATTTCCAGGATGTCTGATCGATTGCCGCCTGATTGGGGCTTTGCAAGCTGAACAAACCGAACGGGATGGCGAAACCATGCGGAATGATCGTTTACTGGGCGTTCCTCTTGTCTCGCAGCAATTTTCGGAAGTCAATGATCTGACTGATCTGCCGGATAACATTATCAACCAACTGGAACATTTTTTCAAGAACTATAACGAGCAGGCCGGAAAGGAATTTCGGGTGATTAGCCGTCTCAACGCGAAAGAAGCTGTCACGCTGCTGCCATAAAAATACATTCCGATCATTTCACTTATTGCCAAGGTTGGGATATCATTTAATTTTTCCTAAGCAATAGCGAGCAGCGCCCGTGTTTACCCATAGATTTTGTAGTGGACGTAGTTTATCTTGCCCTTTTTTTTCCACGTTGCCTGTGCGGTGTGGGTAGTACATAAAGCTTTCGTTTTTATAAAGTATGAAAACGCTGCTTTTTCACTACGAATTCCCGGCCAAGATCTTGTAAAAAACTCAGTCTGCCAGTCGGCCGCAATCTAGCGCATTCGATGGAACAACAATTGCTTTTAAAACAATACCATTTGAAAACTATAAAAATTAAACATTATGCCTACAAAAAGAAACAGGGAAACGCACACAGTAGCTGCGGAACGTACGCCTGAAGCCGAAAGCGCTTTGAAAGAATTATTCGTTGACGAATTAAAAGATATTTACTGGGCCGAAAAACATTTAGCCGTAGCACTGCCTAAACTAATCAAGGGTGCAACTTCGGAGGACTTGAAACAAACCATTACTACGCATTTGGAAGAAACTAAAAATCAGATAACCCGTCTGGAAAGTGTATTTAATGCTGTTGGTGAAAAAGCCGTAGCCAAGAAGTGCCTGGCAATGGAAGGTTTGCTGAAAGAAGCAACCGAATTACTGGAAGACACTGAAAAGGGTACCGAAGTTCGTGATGTCGCTATCATTTCTGCCGCACAAAAAGTGGAGCATTACGAAATTGCCTCGTACGGCACCCTGGGCACCTTGGCAGGCACTCTCGGTTACAACGAAGCACAACGTCTGCTCGGTGAAACACTGGCCGAGGAAAAAAATGCCGACAGCCTTTTAACCAAAGTAGCAGAAAACTATGTGAACGAAGCTGCAGTTTCTGAAACCGAATAAACACAGGGGCGGCTCAATGAGCCGCCCCTGTGTTTATTCGGGAGTTGCCTTGGAATAATTACCGCGTCAATTAGCGAATAAAGATCATGCATTATATATCATTAGACATTGGCGTGGCCTAACCCAAGACCTTAAGTTGTCTATATATAGTTTAACTAATTAATATTAAACTTCATCTTCGTAACTGCTCCCATGCCTATACCATCGCTTTTAATTTCAAATGATCCCGCATGACTTTCGATAATTACTTTGCAGTTATAAAGTCCTAAGCCCGTTCCGCTTTTTTTCGTTGTAAACCCCCTTTTAAATAAGTTGCTGGCCGTATGCTGGTCAAAACCGGCACCGTTGTCAATAACTTTTAATTCTGTAGCTGTTTCAGTTGTTCCAAGTTCAACTGTTATACATTTCTCCGAAGCATTAAAGTCAATAGCTTCTATGCTATTTTTTAAAACATTAAGCAGCACCTGCATAAGTTTGGTTTTGTCGCCTTTAACGATATTGTTGCCCGGGTGTAAATTTATTTTAAGACGAATTCCTTTTTTCTCCATTGAGGCTAACAACATAGCCCGGCAATCGTCAATAATATCAGCAAGATCCACAGGCTTTCTTTCTATAGTACCTTCTCTACCTTTAACAAATTGCCTTTGAATATTTAATATTTCCTGTATGTGAGTCACAATATTTAAAAGTTCATGTACTGCAGTACTTATTTCATCATGTGCTTCTGTTTGCGTTTTTGTAAGGCTATCAGTTATGGTAACAAGTGCATTTGCTTTTTCAATCCCTATTGATGGCGCTATGACAGCTTCCTGATCCTTTATAAATAAAGATAGATTTTTAAAGGTACCAGCTATGTTTTTATTCATAACTCGGTTTATACGATTAAGATGTGCACCAAAACCTACCAGAGCATTCCCGATATCATGTAATACTTCAGAGGCAATTTCAAATTTTCCCTGAGCAATAGCTTTTTCCAATTCAGCCTCTTTTTGCTGTGTTAGTTGTTCATTTAATCTTTTTAGATCTTCGGTTTGCTGATTAAGAGCTATTGACTGTTCATAAAGCATCTTTGCCGATTCCTCAAGCTCTTGGTTACGAAGTGACATCTCTTTCATAAATTCTTCACGTTCCCGCAAAGCATTTTTCATCTGGGTAATATCACGGTTTATCCCAAGTAGGCCTACTACTACTCCATTATGGTCTTTAACTGGTATTTTTGTCGTTAAATTCCACTTGATTTCATTTGTTTCCGCATCAATAAATTGTTCTTCATGGTTAACAAGCGACTGGTCAAGCCGCATAATTTGCTGTTCGTCTGCAAAAAACTGCGCGGCTTCTTTCGGATGGCAATCAAAATCAGTTTTTCCTATTATCTCTTCAGGGGATGCAAAACCTCCATTTATCGCCACTGGGGTGTTACATAAAATAAACCGACTTTGGGCGTCTTTCAAATAAATTTGATCAGGCAAGTTTTCGATTAACAAACGAAACAGGTTTTGCTGTCCAAAAGGTAAGTCGATATCAAGTTCTGACTGTTTGTTTGATATAAAATCAACATCCTGTACGGACTTTTTTTTCAAGTCGTTAATTTTCATTTTATCTGTTGAATGGGTATTGATTTATAAGGGAAGATTAATATCAAATGAAGCGCCGGGGGCATTCTTAACAGCAATAGTACCACCGTGCGACTCGATATACTGCTTAACTATAGCAAGCCCTAAGCCGGTTCCGCCTGTTTTACACTTAGTAACAAACGGATCAAAAAGTGTATTAATAATTTCGGCCGGAATGCCCGGCCCATTATCTGATAGCGACAGTGAAACAAAGCCGTTCTCTATCTGTGCTGAAATGTTGATATAGCCTTTGACAATTTTATGGTCATGCAATGCATCCACAGCATTGTTGATTAGGTTACTTATTGCTCTTCTTAATTTGCTCTCATCTGCTTGTATAATGATTTCTTCAGAAATATCAACATTTACCTGGGTAGATAGCATGCCCTCCCGGCCTTCGGCAAGCTTAATAGCTTCGGCCGTAATTTTATTTAAATTAATAGGCGATTTTTTAATAGGGGTATTATTGATAAAATCTAAAAAATCATCAAAAATTTCGGAAGCTTGTTCGGCAGAGCGATCTATCAAGTCAATGAGTTCACTATCATTAGATTCATGCCTCATCATACTTGTTATTAGTTTAATGTTTTTTATAGGTGTTCTTAAGTCATGCATCACCATACCAATTACCTGGCCGACAGCTGACAATTTTTCTTTTTGTAAAAGCTTTTCATTTAATTCTGCATTTCTAATAGCTTGTGCAGCATTTTGCACAAACAGTTTTAACAGATACATCTTTTCGGTTTTAAGCTTTCCCTGTTTTTTTAGCACGGCAAATACTGAATATCTGTCCATTCGCGCAAGGATAAGCTCATCAATCTGGATAACCTCGTCTTTTTCTAAATCAACACTTTTTACTCTCGAAATCAGTTCGTCGACGTTTACCTTTTCTGTCAAAGCACCAATAGATAATATTTTTTCGTAGGTGAAGTCTGCATGGAGCTTACCTATTAAAGCCATATCTGTTTCTACTGAACTGGCAAGCTGATCAAGTATATTTTTTAATAATGAATCGAGTTGATTTTTATCTAATCCAATTAATGCAATAGATTCAATTAATTTTTCAAGATTTCGAAGTTTATTATAATCAGTAACTGCTTTTGTAGCTAATTGTATTATTTCTTCAGGAGCATATGGTTTGCAATGATAGCCAACGTTTTCGCCCGCCTGTTCAACAATTTCATCTATTGAGCAATCGCTATAGGCGGTAATAAATATAATTTCGGCTTTTATGTCATATCTCCTGATCTCGATAGCTGTTTCCAAACCACTCCACCCTGGCATCCGCATATCCAGAAAAATAACGGCGTAAGGTTGTCCATTTTCAACTGCTTTTTTTACCATGTTTAAGCCTTCCATTCCGTTGGCAGCTTTGTGTACATTAAAAGCGGGGGTGCTGGGCGGGCGGGTTGTTAATAATGGTTTCGGTGCATTGAACAGAATGTTAAAAGCATCATTTATTGTTTCTTGTTCTTCAAATGAAGACCGTGGCATTAATATATCTTCTATATTGTCGCGCACCATTTCTTCATCGTCAATTATAAGGACGGAGGTGTTAATTTGGTTCATAATTAGGGGTATGTAAGATTACTACATTAGCTTTTTTAACGAGTTATTCGTTTTATTTGTTACAAGTTTTTGATTTTATTTTAATTATTTCGATAGAAATTATCCCTTAATGAAATGCCGGCTTTCATTTGCACATTTATCTAAATTCTTATTAATAAATAAACCTTCTTTTACTTATGTTCATACGAAGAGATTTAATTAACTCTTATTCAGCCCCTATTATAACGCAGCGTTAAAATAAACGTTTTGGACTCAATAATGATTAAATTGGACTTCAAAGAATGAATGAGCCAGAGTAATTATGTGCCTACCACCAGCTCTCGTGTTTATAGATAAGAATTTAATTAATCAAATTATGTAGGCCGTCTCCCAGGCCGAAGATTTTCTGAATATAGAGACTATTGCTTGGGTATATTAATGACCGCTAAAGGTAAGGTAAAATAAAAAGTGCTGCCTTTACCTACTTCGCTATCAACACCAATATTGCCATTATGTCTTTGGATAATCTCAGCGCTTAAATAAAGACCGATGCCAAATCCCCCTACATGTGCATGATTTTTATCCTCCACTCTGTAAAAACGTTCGAATAACCTTTTGATATCACCCGGTTTAATGCCGTTGCCCTCATCGGTGACACTTACTTTAACAAAGCCGCTGTCTTGAACACAGTTAACAATAATAAGTGACTGTGGCGGGGAATATTTATCAGCATTGCTCAAAAAATTCGATATGACGGAACCTATTTTCTCCTTGTCAGCGCTGATGAAAAGTGGCTCAGGTTTATTGAAAACAATTTCATGATTGCCAATGATAACTTTTTGTTCTTCGATAACGGTTTGTATCAACTCAGCAATATCGAATCGCTCTTTTTCCAGGACGATCTTACCTGCTTCAAGTCTTGACAGATTGAGGAAACCGGAAATAAGCTTTGCCATTTTTTTCACCTGCTTATCGGCCGTTTTTAGCCAGCCAGCGACAAACGGCTCTGAAATCTTGCCTGACAACAGCTGAATTACGGCTGTGAGGGTAGTCAGCGGTGTTTTCAATTCATGACTAACCATCGCAATGAAGTCATTCTTGCGTAACTCATCGTTTTTTTGCTCGGTGATTTCGAGTACGGAGCCAATAAAACGCACGGGCCTCTCGTTTTCGTCAAAATACACTTGCCCTTTGGCCCTCACCCAGCGTTCCCGGCCGTCTTCCTGACCCATTGTACGATATTCAACGTCATAAACACCGCCCGAAACCGATTTGATAAAGCAATTATCAATAATCCTTGTTATTCTTTCCCTATCATCGGGATGCATGCCATTGACAAAATCCTGCGCATAGGTAACGTCGTTCTGGTGACTGATGCCAAAAAGCTCGCGACAGCGGGCATCCCATATCATTGTGCCTTCTTGCAGATCCATATCAAATGTTCCCAGCGCAGCCGCCTCCTTTGAAAGCCTGCTTTGGTTAAGCGCGGTTTGCAAATGCTTACTGGCTAAGACCTGCTCTGTCACCTCATGTGCAACAACGACGACGCCAACGATCTGTCCGTCACTATTTCTGAATGCCTGGTTAATAAAATCGTAGTACCCTGCTTCCAACCGGCCATTCCGTTTCAAAAATACTTTTGCCTGATTAGCATAATAAGTTTCGCCGCTGTGGAACACGTCTCGCAAAATTTGCGGATAAGGTTGCTCCTTCAGCTCCGGCAACACCTCTAAAACGGTCTTGCCCACCACTGATCGATCTCTGTCCCATAATTTCAGGAAATTATCATTAATCACCTCGACAACCATATTTTCTCCACGGAACAAGCCCATTGCTACCGGCGCCTGCAATATGATATTGCGGAAGTTTTCGTTTACAATGCTTAATTGGACATTAATTTGCTCCAGCTGCTTTTTGGCCAATACCTGCTCCGATATATCGATCGTGATCGCAATAATTCCAAGTAGATTACCGTCATTATCCCAATACGGTTCATACACGAAATTTTGATAAACAACCTCGGAAACCCCATTCCGCATCAAGGAGACTGGCATCTCGCGAGCTTCGAATGTTTCTCCGGTACGATACACCTTGTCCATGGCATCTTCCAGTCCTTGTCCCCGGGCTTCAGGCAATGCGTCAAAAACCGGCTTGCCAATCACATCCGTTTCCTGTCTTCCCCAAAGTTCAAGCATTCGTTGATTGGCAACCTCGATAACATGTTGATATCCAACCAATATACACATTGCTACGGGAGCCTGTAAGATCATACGGCGAAGATTAGCAGCACTTTTTTCAAGTCGCTTTCTGCCTAAAACCGTTTCTGTAGTTTCGTGGCAAATAACAAGCACCCCAGCAACTTCGCCGGCTTCACCGTGAACGGCGCTGTAGCCAAAGGTCCAATACACATCTTCCAAGCGTCCGTTTCGGTAGATAGGCACTAACTGGTCCTGACTCCATGTCGGTTCGCCGGTTGTTTGAACTTGTCGGATAAGGGGGTAAATAATGTGCCATATTTCAGGCCAGCACTCCTCTCCTTTCTGGCCGAGGGCACTCGGGTGTTTACCATCTTCGCCTAAACTTGGTCGGTAGGCATCGTTGTAAAATTGGATCATTTCCTCACCCCACCATAGGAACATTGGAAATCTTGAAGGAAGGATTATTCCTACTGTTATTTGGAGGCTCTTTGGCCATGTATCCGGGTTACCTACTGAGGTGGTTGACCAATCAAAATTACGTGTCCGTTCGCCCATCTCCCCTCCGTTCTTAAGGAATGGGTATTTGTTATCGGTACGTGGAGAGAAATGATGTACTGGCAAAATTTAGAGTGGTAATTAATTTTAATAAATATAATGAACACAGTTTAAGCCATAATGTTTAAGTGATGAGCAAGTAAACATTCAGAAATGGCTGATATTGGAATGGGCAAGTTTGATCACTTTAAAATCATGCCCCGAATGTTATCAGTGGTAACTTTTTGCAGGACCTAATATGATTGATGTGATACTAAGCATCACAAGCGAAAATCCAATGCCCCCCGCTGAATTTATAAATAAAACTGTTTGGCTTTATTGCTTGAGGTATTCTTTAATAGCAAACCAAACAGTGTCGTCAATTCTCAATAATTCGCTTGTATCCACAAAACCGGTTGGAATAAAATTTGTTGACTATTAATTAAGGATAATAAATATATCGACCTATGAGTACAAGAGGAGGTGAAGTGGAAAGGAATTCCGTGTCGAATCAGTCCCACGAGATCAAATATGAGGCGCAAAAGGAAGGCACCAGTGGAAAAAACATCAGAGAAACCAAGAAATCTGTAGGCAACCAACGTGTCGCCATTGAAAAGAAAATAAAATGAGCCGAGCATTTGTCAAAGAGGGCGATGCCGATCAACTCAAAGATGTCGCAGCAAACTGGCTTCGCTGCTCTTCTTTTTAAAACGAGAGAACGGTGGCCGGGTATACGAACTACATACACGGTTTAGCGAAAAGTACAGAAAAGAAGTACATGAAATGAGCGATGGTTTAGGCTATATGCTCAACGAGGATAACCAGTTCTACTGCTCTCCGAATAACAGCATTATATTACAAGAAAAACTTAAAAGGGACAATCGCAACAAGCGCTTCTCAAAGAAACCGTTGCATGGAAAGTAATCTTAAACGAAAGCGATGAGGCTTCTCATGCACCCATGGCATTGGTAAAACCGATCCCCGAATAAGGTTCTATCCATATTTGGACCCAATAAGCGAAAAGTGTTAGGCTTAAAGTGCGAATTACCGCAAGCGGAAGTGTTCCGAAATATATCCAATGAACCATTTGCGTTCTCAGGTATTATACCAATCCCTATATCGCCGAGGTAATATGGGTCATTTCCTGAAAATTGCCACTGTGCATAGGCGCGATAGCCAAATAAAGTCATCACTAAGGACAGGATACTTTTTTTATGATAAGGTCTCAATTATTGACATAAAGATATATTATCTTTTAAGAAATTCAATAGCCTATTTGTATTTCAAGTCACGAAAATATGGGCTAATTTTTGGGCAAATATTTCGTAATGCTTCTTAATTGTTCTTTTAATGCATCGATTTGTTTCTGTTGCTCTTCAAGCTGTTTGTCCTTGTTAATGAGGTAAAGTGTTAATTCCTCAATTTTTTTGGTTTGTATCTTTACAATTTCACCGAGGTTAATCCCATTATCTTTTACTTCTTGCTCTGATGGCATTTCCGGTAAATGCTGGTTTTGATCTATATATGCTTTGACCGCTGTGAGAGATGGCAAACGATAATTTGGTTTGAATACATAGTCTGGCCAATTATTATAAAGCTTAACTGTCATTGAAGTAGCTATAACATTGCCGTTGACTGCAAGTTTGTAACCATGAGGGTCAACAGTACCGATACCCACATTACCAACTGGTATTACAAGATTTTGCCAGCTTGGTATGCTGGCTGATAAGTCAAATGAAAAGTATCCCTGACTTGAATTGGTTTGTACTGCTACCGCATCCAGCGCCTGCCCATTGTCAAATTTCGTTGCAAACCGGGTAACTATTCCATTACTCGCCGGCCTCCATACTTCAAGTTGACCTGATGGACTTGTTGTTCCGATACCCACATTGCCCCAGGTTGGGTTAATTATTGTATTGTTACCTTGATTATTAATTTGCAGTGGCTTGTTTGACCAACTTTGAAGATAAACATAAGACGCGTCATAACCCACAGTAGCTTGCTCGGAACCACCGTCATATACTCTCAGCCCATAAGTTGATCCTACTTCAGGAGTAATATTGCCACTTTGTACTATTGATGTATTATTTCCAAAATAGCTTTTACCATTAACTGCAAATAAGTTTCCACTTGTTGGGTCAGTTGTATAGCCAATGCCTAAAAATCCTCCCTGTGTTATAGATAATACATTCTTATTTGTGCCTGTATTATAACTATCTAATGACAATGTATGCGCGGTGTTTTGTCGCCAACCAAAATAATTTCCAGGTGACATCAAAAAGTAGTTCGCATAAATATCGGGCATAAGAGAAAGCGCAACCGCATTCGACTCTGTAGTCCTCGGCAACAATACGCCATTAATTTTTAGATTTCCGTTAACTTCTAACTTTTCTGAAGGACTCGTTGTGCCAATGCCTACATTGGTGCCATCTGTTGGAAAGACACTTTGTGCATAAGTGCAATAGCCATAAATAGCTATCGCTAAGGATAGGATAATTTTCTTCATTATGATAAGATCTCGATTGGTGCATCTAAGGTATACTTTGTTTTTTGTATTAACAATACCTAACGGTGCTGCCTAATTCGGGAATGAAATTTTGTAATGCTTTTTAGTTGCTCTCTCAATTCATCAATCTGTGCCTGTTGTGATTTTATGTTCTGTTGCTGATCTGAAAGCTTTATATCCTTTTCCTTGTCTTGTTTGTCTTTTTCAATCAAATACAAGGTGAGTTCCTCAATCTTCTTAGTTTGTACTTTTACTATTTCACCAAGATTAATTCCGTTATCCTTTACTTCTTGTTCTGACGGCATTTCAGGAAGATGCTGATTTTTGTCTATGTAATTTTTAACTTCTATGAGAGAAGGAAGCTTATATTCTTTTTATAGCACTTCCATTTACTGCTAATGTATATCCTTTAGTATCCGTAGTTCCAATCCCTACATTACTTCCATTAACAGAGAATACCGTACCATTGGAAGCTGTTATAATATCAAATCTATTGTTACCAGAATTCATCAGTCGTACGTTATAGTCCTGATATGATCCGGTCATAATGCCAATCTATAAATGGCACATTGCCATTCCCACTTACAGGCCCAAGTTCTATTGCTCCATTACCGTCAGAACTCAGCTCCCCTGTACTATTACCCCAATGGGCATTACCTTGACGTCAAGAACCGCACCTGGACTTGTTGTTCCAATGCCTACGTTTCCACTTCCATCAACTATCATTCTTTTAGCATTATTAGTCCAAATCGTAAACGGGTTATTTCCATAAATATAATTTATATAGTCTGTTGTTAGTCCAGCACCAATTACTGCCGCAGTACTGCCAGATGCAAATGTGTTACTGCCGGACGATTGTATCGCGAAGTATCCATCGTTGACAAGTAAGGGCCCTGTTAATGTGCCGCCTGATAATGGTAGATATTGCGCATAAGAACAATAGCCAGACAAGGCCACCGTTAGGAATAGGATTAGTTTTTTCATGATAAGGTTAATTTTATTTTGATTGGTTTTCGGTCAGTTTCAACAAAGCTTTTTCTAAAGCA
>Ga0310811_10012724_pt1 | contig 10933 bp, 12 predicted proteins | sample YCmetagenome_FD_207642 | JGI IMG/M metagenome (GOLD analysis project Ga0310811, IMG submission 207642) | Soil microbial communities from experimental microcosm in Duke University, North Carolina, United States - YC | ecosystem: Engineered > Artificial ecosystem > Soil microcosm > Unclassified ...
GTTGAACCGCAACGGCTACGGCGCCGTGCCTTACGAGCGCACACGCCGGGCCGACCCGGCCCGGCGCTCGACCACGACACGTAAGGGCGTGATGAGCTGTGCGTCATCCTGATGCCCACTCAGGAAAGACCCCGCACCGGGGCCCGCTGGTCGCGATGCTCGCGATCGCGGCGGCCGCGCTGCTGACGTCGGCGGGCCCTGCGTTCGCGGGCAGCGGCTACGGCCAGTTGATCGTCTCGCCGGGCACCGTGGCGGGCGGCCAGACCGTCTCGATCCTCGGCGTCTGCCCGAACAACGGCTCCACACTGAGCGGAGTCACCTCGCCGGCGTTCGCCGGCGGCTCTGCGTCGATCAGCATCGGCTCGGAGAACTTCACCGGAACGGCGACGATCTCCACGTCGGTCTCCCCCGGCACGTACGTCGTCACCGCCCAGTGCGGTTCGGGCAGCCCCTCGGCGGACATCACGGTGTCCTCCTCGGGCGGGGGCGGCGCGTCCACGCCCACGACGGCCGCGCCCACCACCCGACCCGCCCAGTCGTCGCCGACGGTCACCCACTCTTCGGCGCCGGCCACGACCAGTGCGGCGGCACCAGCCGGCAGCAGCCGGATCATGGGCGGTGCTCCGGCGGCGACCGGCATGACATCGGCGCCGGCGTCGGCCTCGTCCCCTGCCACACCAAGCAGCATGGCCGCAACCGGCACTCCAACCGGCACGACCCAGGCGCCGGCCGTGACCAGCACCGGAGTGATCCGGGTCGGTCTGGCCGGAAACAGCAGTCAGCTCTCGAGCATGCTCGCCCCCATCACGGTGGCGGCGGTCTTCGTGCTCGCCTGCGCGATCGGATTCCTGCTGCACCGCCGACGTCGCAGCTCCACCGGTTCCCACAACTAGTTCCCACAACTAGGAGCACCTCGTGACCTCATCGAGTTCGCACGGCCGGCACGACCGGCCGGAGCCCCTACGCAAGGCCAGCCGCGCCGAGTCGGCCCAGGCCAAGCGGGACCTGCGCAACTGGCGCACCAAGAAGTACGCCATGGTCCTGGCAGGCGTGCCGATCGTGGCGATCGCCCTGGCCGGATACGCCCTCGCCTCGCCGGGCCGGTGGCATCACCACCAGCCGACCGCCGCCACGTGCGCGACCGCCTCGGCGACCGCTGGACAGTCGGGCACGTCGACGACCGCCGCAGCCGGCGGCACGACCTCGTCGACCGCCGCCTCGCCCTCGTCCACGGGCGCGGTCTCCGCGTCCGGCACCGGCACCGGCACCACGGTCGGCACGTCCACGGGCACCGGCGTCGGCACCACGGTCGGCACGTCCACCGCCACCGGCACCGGCACCACGGTCGGCACGTCCACGGGCACCGGCACGGCCTCCAGCGGCACGACGATGAGCACGACGGCGACGACCTCGGCGGGCACGGGCACCGGCACCACCACGACGGCCGCCGCGGGCACGGGCACGACCACGACGGCCGCCACGACGACCGGCACGACGACCGCCTCCACGACCGCCGCGGCCACGACGACCAGCGCGACGTGCGCCAACACGACCGCCGCGGCCGCGACGACCGCCTCCGCCACGGCGACGGCCGTGGCCGCCGCGACGCCGAACCCGAACTGCACCCTGGTCGTGCCCGCCAACCCGCTGAGCGCCCAGGGTCTGGCCACGCCGTACCAGTTCGTCGCGACCAACGCCGCGATGGGCGCTTGCCACGAGGCGAACATCAACCAGAGCGCATTCGTCCAGGCCACGATCTACGACCCGGCCACCGGCGCGCTCAGCGTGTACGACCCGCTCGTGATCGATCAGGGCACGACGGCCGCCGCGGCACCGGTCGTGCCGACGCTGCCGGCCGGCGCCGTCGTCGGCATCTGGTTCGGCTTCAACGCCACCAACCTGACCCTGCAGGACTCGGGCGGCAGCCTGGCGTCAGGCAACTGCGTCAACGGTCTGGGAGCCTCGGTCTTCGGCCAGTTCGCCGACTGCAACGCCGCGGCGTTGTTCACCGCGGTCAACCAGGGCATCTCGGGCGGCAAGGTCACGGTGCCCAACCCGGGTACCGCCGTCGACGGCAGGCCGTGCCTGACGACCCGCGACTTCGGCCTGATCGACCAGGACCAGAGCGACAACGTGACCACCTCCTACCTGGCGACCGCGAACGGCCAGACCGCCCAGAACAACGCCGCGAACACGGCGACGCTGACCGGCGCGACCACGCTGGCCAACCCGAGCGACAACGCGCTGCTGGACGTATTCGTCGATCCCGCCCTGCACTGCACCCCGTGGACCGCGCCGAACCTCGGCAACGGCGGCGCCGCGGCCACCTCGATCGCGCTCGACGAGATCCAGGCCAACGCCTTCCCGGCCAACCCGACCGCGCTCGTCCCGGAGAACGACCCGATGGCCCTGGTCAACGGCGCCTTCAGCACCCAGAAGACGAACCTCTACCGGGCCGGCGTCGACCAGAGCGCCCTGCCCGCGGGTGTCAGCCCGGCCGTGTACTGCGGCGACATGGACACCATCCAGTCCGCCCGCCTCCAGCAGGACGTCAACCTGTTCATCAACCAGACCAGCCCGTCGGCGGCCGCCGCGAGCAACCTGTTCACCTTCCTGGCGATGCGGCTGCAGCAGTCCTTCGGCAACCTCAACTGCCAGAACTTCGGCCTCGCGAACCCGGTCTCCTCCCTCGCCACCAACGGCGCGGGCGTGGTGGTCGGCGCCGTCTTCGCCCACCAGGCCAACGCGGTCACCGCAGGCGCCGGAAACCCGGCCGAGAAGTGCGTGACCATCACCGACGCCACAGCGCAGGCCGCCTGCGCCCTGGCCGCCGTGGGTGCGAACACCTCCCCGACCCCCACGCCGGCCATGACCGCCACCCCCCGTCCGAGCGGCGACATGCGCCACCGCAGCGGGCACCACTGGTGAGGCACCACCGGTGAGCCGGTGAGCGTGACGCGCGGCGGCACCTGACCCGCACGTGGCGTCCTGTCGTCCCCGAGCCGAAAGCGGCTCGGGGACGACTGCGCGTCCCGCCGCCGGAATGCGATGGCCGGACCGGGCGCTTAGCCTGCGAGCATGGGCAGCAACGAGGCTTTCGTCACGGTCGCCGGGCGCAGTGTGCGCATCTCCTCGCCGGAGAAGGTCTGCTATCCGGCCGTCGGGGTCACCAAGCTCGAGCTCGCGGAGTACTACATCGCCGTCGCCGAAGGGCTGATGCGCGCGCTCGCCGGACGGCCGATGGCGCTGCACCGCTTCCCCGGCGGCCTGGCCGGCGGCGACTCCTTCTACATGAAGCACGCACCCAAGAGCCTGCCCGAGTGGGTGCAGACCGTGAAGGTGACCTTTCCGAGCGGACGCACCGGCTACGAGGTGTGCGTCACCGAGCCGGGCACCGTGCTGTGGGCGGTGCAGATGAACGCCCTGGAGCTGCATCCGTGGCCGGTGCGCCGCGAGGACACCGACCGTCCCGACGAGCTGCGCATCGACCTCGACCCGGAGGCCGGCACCGGCTTCGCCAAAGCGGTCGAGGCCGCGGCTGATGCCCGGGCGCTGTTCAACGAGCTGGGCATGGTGCCGTTCGTGAAGACGTCCGGCGGACGCGGCCTGCACGTACTGGTCCGGATCGAGCCGCGCTGGTCGTTCATCGAGACCCGGCGCGCGGTCATCGCGTTCGCCCGGGAACTGGAGCGCCGTCGTCCCGACCTGTTCACCACGTCCTGGTGGAAGGAGGAGCGGAGCGCGCCGATATTCGTCGACTTCAACCAGATGGCCCGCGACCGGATGCTCGCCGCCGCCTACTCCACCCGCGCCGTGCCGGACGCCCGGGTCTCGACGCCAGTGCGCTGGCCGGACCTGCCCGACGTGGCCCCGGAGGACTTCACCGTGCGCACGGTGCCCGCGCTCTTGGCCGAACGCGGCGACGCGCACGAGGGCATCGACGACGCCTCCGCCACGCTGGACGCGCTGCTGGAGATGGCCGAGCGGGACGAGCGCGACCGCGGGCTCGGCGACCTGCCCTATCCGCCCGAGTTCCCGAAGATGCCCGGCGAGCCCAAGCGCGTCCAGCCGTCCAAGGCCCGCCGTAAGGCAGCCGAGACCAGCTGACGTCCCGGCCAGGCCACGCGGCCGAGGCCGACACCTCACCGCGGACCTGGACGCGCGACCCTGGTCGGCGCAACCCTAGGCGGCCGGACCGAGCACGTCGGCCAGATCGTACGCGGTCGGTACGTCCAGTTGGCCGTAGCCGCAGGACTCGGGCTCCCGGTCCGGCCGCCACCGCACGAACCGCGCACTGTGCCGGAACCGGTCCGCCTGCAGCTGGTCGTAGCGCACCTCGCACACCCGCTCCGGCCGCAGCGCTACGAACGATCTGTCCTTGCCGGCGTTCCACCGGTTGAGCGCGCCCGGGCGCCGGTGCGCACCGTCGTCCTCGCCGAGCCAAGGATGCTCCTCGCCCTCGGGCACCACCAGCGGCGCGAGTTCATCGACGAGCGCGGCACGCCGGGCCATCGTGAACGCGCTGGCGCCGCCGACGTAGTTGAGGACACCGTCCTGCAGGTACAGGCCCAGCATGAGCGATCCGACGACCGGCCCGCTCTTGTGCAGCCGATAGCCGGCCACCACGACGTCGGCGGTGCGCTCGTGCTTGACCTTCACCATCGCGCGCTCGCCCGGCCGGTATGCGTCGTCCAGCGGTTTGGCGACCACACCGTCGAGCCCGGCGCCCTCGAAGGTCTCGAACCAGGCCGTGGCCAGGTCGGCGTCCTGGGTCGCACGTGACACGCGCACGTGCGGGGTCGGCGCGAACAGCCGCGCCAGCACCTCGTGCCGCTCGGCCAGCGGACGACCCATCAGGTCCTCGTCGCCGACCGCGAGCACGTCGAACGCCACGAACGTCGCCGGTGTCTGCTCGGCCAGCAGCCGGATCCGTGAATCGGCCGGATGGATGCGGTCGGTCAGGCGGTCGAAATCGAGCCGGCCGCCCTGGACCACGACGATCTCCCCGTCCAGCACGCATCGCGGCGGCAGCGCCTCGGCCAGCGAGACGACCAGCTCCGGGAAGTAGCGCGTCAGCGGGTTCCCACCGCGGCTGCCCAGCTCGATGTCCCCGCCGTCGCGGAGGACCAGGCACCGGAATCCGTCCCACTTGGGTTCGTACAGGTACCGCCCGCTGGGCACCGCCGCCGCGGACCTCGCGAGCATCGGCGCGATCGGGCGCGTGACCGGCAATACCATCGCACATCCTCGCTGGTCGTCCTTGAGACCAGCGCACCACCCCCGAGGGCGAGCCCGCAACCGCTCGCGGCCGAACCGGTCGAGCCGGCGGCAGCGGCCGGACGCCGTGCCGGCTTCGGCGCGCGCCGCGGTATCCGCGGAGTGGACTGCGCTGATCCTCCCCCTGGCGAGGAGGTCGGCCCACACTTGCGCGGCGCCGAGGCGACTTTTCGCGGCTGGCCGGGGGCCGTTGCCGCTGGTCGCAGCACCCGTTCGAGGCGGCGCCGAAGTGCGCGGAGGGCGCCGAGCGCCGCGGCGTGGATGCGCAACCGGTAGGCTTGCCTCGGTATGGAGTGGGAATCGTAGCGCGGACCTGCACGTTTTCAGGTCCGGGGCGAGCGCTCCATGAAGGAGAACAATCAGTATGGCTACCGGCACTGTGAAGTGGTTCAACGCGGAAAAGGGTTTCGGGTTCATCGAGCAGGACGGGGGCGGCCCGGACGTGTTCGCCCACTACTCCGCGATCGCCACCCAGGGCTACCGTGAGCTTCAGGAAGGCCAGAGCGTCAGCTTCGAGGTGACCCAGGGCCCCAAGGGCCCGCAGGCCGCCGACATCCTGCCGATCTGACCCTCGGATTCTTGTGCTCGTCGGGGCCGCCGGACTCGTTCCGGCGGCCCCGACGCGCGTTCAGCCGCCGCGACACCCTGTCCGGGCGCCGCGGCGGGGGGATGGCCCGCGGTCAGTAGCGCCTGCGGCCGGTCGGCAGGGCTTCGACGTGATAGGAGCGGGTGTCGCCGGCCGCCGCCAACTCCGCGATGCGGGCTGCGGCCAGTTCCGGCGAGTCGTACTTGTAGGCGTTCGACCTGACGTAGGTGACCCCGTCGGACCCGAACGACCTGCCCCAGAAGCTGCCTGAGTCTGTCGCGATGATGAAGCTCGTGGAGTCCATCCACCTACCCTACGGTCTCGGCCAGGCCCTGGCGCGCAGCGTGCAGAGCCTGTTTGTGCGGCACGCCCGCGGTGTACGGCATCCCGAGGTCAGGAGGCCGCGCGGAGTCTGGCCAGTGCCTGGGCCAGTATGATCTCCGCGTCCGCGTCGCTGCGCCGCTCGCGGACGTAGGCGAGGTGGGTCTTGTACGGCTCCACGCGCGTGGCGGGCGGCGGGTTGTCCCGGTCCTGCCCGGCGGGCATGCCGCAGCCGTGGCAATCCCACGTCGCCGGGGCCACCGCCTCGGCGGCGAACATCGTCCGGGTCGAGTGGCCTCCGGCGCACCAGAACGTCACCGCGACCCGCGCGACGAGATCACCGCCACGCTCGGACTCGCCGGCCGGCCCCGAGCCGATCCTGCGCCCGCGCACTCCGCTGCTTCGTGCCATGGTTGTATCTCCCTTTGATCGCGATCGATCCAGGAACGAGCCGGCGCCGATCGGCGCCGCCATCATCGCCCGAAGCAGGCCCACGGAACGCGGGCATAGTCTCGACCCTACGTCCCGGCACGCCCCGGCGGATCACGAAACGGCGTCACTCGGGGAGCGACTGGCCCCGACCGAACCGGTCAGCAGACGGACCGTAGCCACGCGGTGCGAACCCGTCAAGGGCGAGGCACGGCGGGCCGGTGCGAAGCTAACGTGAACTCGTTGAGCGCTACGAGGTCAGCGAGAGCATCCTAAAGAGGCTGCTTGGGGCGCAGCCCCTACTTATCGACCTTGAGGACGCGTAAGTCCGCGGCGAGAACGTAGGCCGCCCCCTTCGCTCCGCCGACTAGCGGTAGTTTGTCGACTGGGAACGGTTGCCGCCTCGTCATCGCGCCCATTCGGCAGAACCCTTCTACCAGGGCATATTGCGGAACCGACCCCGAGTCAACAAACTACCGCTGAGGGGGAGTTCGAAATGCAGCGTCAGGTCGGGGCTCAGGCTCCGGCAGTTGCCGAATACGGCTTCGCAGCGACAGGGCATCGTGGGCCGAACGCGCCTCGTGGTCGGGAGCGAGGCAGTCGGTGATCAGCCTGCGCCAGGGTGGCGGCACCCGCTCGTCGAGGGACAGCGGCACAGTTCCGTTCGCGTAGGCCTGCACGGTCGAGACCCGCGTGGACTGAATCGTGCCCGGGAACGGATGCAGCCCACCCGCGAGCATTTGATGCGCCAGCACTCCGAACGCCCAGATATCCGCCGTGGTCCGGACCGGCACGCCGCGTTCGCAGACCCGCTCACTCCACCATTCGGGCGGCAGATAGTCGGGCGAGCCGATCCGCGGCGCGTACGCGTGCGTCCCGTCGAGTTGCGACGTGACGCCGAAGTCCGCCACGCGCGCGGAGCCGTTCGCCATGATCAGTACGTTGCCCGGCTTGAGGTCGCCGTGTACCCAGCCGCGCCCATGCAGGTATGCCATGGCGTCGCAGATCTGCGCGAGCAGTTCGACGCACCGGGGGATCAGTCGGCCGCTCGCCGCGCGCAAGAGTACATGCCGCACGCTCTCGACGGCGCGCTCCATCACCATCACCACGGCACCGTCGAGGTGCGGGTCGTCGGGTTCTGACAACCGATGCACGGCCAGGGTACGCAACAGGTGCGGATGCCGCGCCCTGGTGCTGAAGTCCGCCTCACGCCAAGCCATCTCGCGCAGCATCTCGCCCTGGCCTCGGCTGAGCCCGCCGACCGGGAAGATCTTCAGCGCGAGCGGGAGTCGGGCGGCGGCCTTCGAGACCGGTCCGACCGGTTCGGCCGCGTATACGCTGCCCCAGGCTCCGTGCCCGATCAGCCCCGCGATCCGCCAGGATCCGACGACGTGGCCGCGGGGCAGTTCGGGCACTTCGGCGAGGACGCTCATGCGGGGTAGCCCGCGCGCCGACTGGGCAGCAGGTCCAGGTGCTCCTCGCCCACCAGGTCGAAACGCAGTGCGAGGGAGACCAGGGCTCCGCGCTTCCAGTCGAGCCGCACCCGGTCCGCGGCGCCGGCCCGCTCACGGATGCGCAGCTTCGTGGTGGCCAGATAGTCGATGTGGAAGTTGACCGCGGCGACGGTCAGTCCGCGGCACTCCGGCAGCGGACGCAGCCGCTCGACCACGTCGGCGACGCTCGGGATGGCCGGCTGTCCGGGATCGCGCAGCCGTGACTCGCACAGCGCGAGCAGCACCAGGAAGTACTTGGAGGTCGGGTCGAGCACGAAGGGCTGCACGGTGCTGTCGTCGTCGGCGCACTCCGCGGCGTCCGGGGCGAGGAACAGATGCCGCGGCGCGAAGACGGAGAACCTGGCGAAGTCCTCGGACAGCGGCAGCACCACGCGGGAGAGTTCGAACGGCACCGGCGCGCCGATCCGCCGCGGCGCCACTTTGACGTACTCGCCGCCGCCCTCGAGGTTCTCCACCACGTACGTGGTCGACCTGCTGAAATTCGACAGCCGCCAGTGGTCGTCGGCGGCCGAGACCGACCCGGCGACCCGGGAGACCCCCTCATCGGGCAGGGCGATGTCCACCGAGCGCTGCGGTGCGCCGCGTCCGAACGTCGCGCTCTGCCCCGGTCCGAGCGCGAGGGTGCGCGGCCGGCCCCCGCCGGCGCCCCGCGAGTTCGATCCGATCTCAGGAAATTGAACTATGACGGATTCCATATGTTTGAAAGCCATGTGCTCTCCCCGTGTGTTCACGAGTCGACTCGCGGAGCTCAGAAGGCGACTGAGCTCCGTAGATCCCCGCATTTCCCCGCACGCGTCACGATCACGTTATCACCATTACGGATTGTGAGAGATATGGCGCGTGCGCAACCTGCGGGATCTCAGGTACCGGCGGCGCGACCGGCGGATGGACGCTGGCGGGAACTGATCAGCCGCCAGGACGCTGTGGCAGGCGTCTGAGTCAAACGAAGGAAGCATGCTCATGAAGGATGCACGGGTCTTCATGACCGTCGTGCCGGTACTACTCGCCGCGCTCGGCGTCGGCGTGGCAGCCGCGTCCGCGGGCGCTTCGGGCACGACCGAGTCGTCAGCGACGCCGTCTATGCTCAGCCTCGCCGCCGAGACCCCCTCGGTCACCCTCGATACGGTGCAGGTCGGCAGCGCGAAGATCGCACCGAAGCTCGACCTCGGCATGTTCGTGCTCGACTCCGGCGGCCCCTTCGAACTCCGCGCGGCCCGCGGATCGTACGCAGCCGCGATCACCGCCGAGCAGATCACGGCGGGCCGCGCCACGCCGCTGCCGAAGGGCCTGGTGCAGGACTTCTCCGGACTGCCGGACTTCTTCCACGTCACGATCACCGACTCCAGCGGCACGACGGTCCTGACCCGCGACGAGACGTTCTGCCCGAACGCCGGAGCCCTGCGGAGCACACCGGACGCCGCCGAGACCTCGCGGTTCCCCTCGGCCTGCGCCTCGAATCCGTTCGCGCTCGGAGCGGTCTGGGGAATCACCTCCGGCTGGGGAGCCTCGACCACCGCCGCGGACACGGCGACCGTCAGCCTGCCCGACGGCACGTACAGCGCGACCGTCAGCGTGAACCAGCCGTACCGCGACCTGTTCGGGGTGCGCGACGCCACACAGAAGATCCAGGTGATCGCGGAGACGGTGGCACAGAACGCCTCCTCCCTCGAACCGACGCAGGCGCCCGCCGGACCCGCGCCGGGCACGGGGCAGCCGGGTGTCGGCCTCAAACCCGACCTGCGCTCACTGCCCGCCTGGAACATCGCCGTCGAGCACTCCGGAGACGGCGACTATCTCGACTTCAGCGCGACAGTGTGGAATGCCGGTCCCGGGCCGCTCGTGGTGCAGGGCTTCCGTCGCACGGGCACCTACGTGCTGGACGCGTATCAGTATTTCGACGACGCGCGCGGCGACGAGGTCGGCTACACGAATGTGGGCTCTATGGTGTGGGACCCCGACACCGGACACCAGCACTGGCACTTCGCGGATTTCGCCCGGTACAGCCTGCTTAATTCGGACAAGACCGAGGCCGTGCGCAGTCAGAAGGACGGTTTCTGTCTGGCGAACACGGACGCCGTCGATACGACCGTGGCGAACACGACGTTGAATCCGAGTAACACGGACCTGCACTCGTCCTGCGGCGGCATATCAGCCCTCTCGGTCCGCGAGGCGCTCGCCGTCGGCTGGGGCGATACGTACGTGCAGACGCTCCCCGGCCAGTCCTTCGACATCACGGATGTGCCGAACGGTGCGTACTACGTGGAGATCGTTGCCAACCCGGACGGCGCTCTCGCCGAGTCGACCCCGAACGACCCGCTCGGCACGTCCCTGCGCGAGGTCGTCCTCGGCGGCACGACCGGCCACCGCACCGTGACGGTGCCGCCGGACGGCCTCGTCACCGGTTGACACACCGGAGCAGGGGTCGGGCGCCCGAAGCGGCCGACCCCCGGCGCGTGGTTGGCGGATCAGGTCTCGAGCCACAGATACCAGTTGCCGTCGGCCCTCTGCTCGCAGTACCAGTCCGAGTAGCCCTCGCTGACCATCTTGGCGCCCCAGTCGGCACAGGTGATCTCGCTGCCGAAGTACGCGCCGGTGTCGACCCAGCCCATCGGATGCACCGCCGCCGCGGACAGCGTCGTGCTCGCGGACGTGCCGACGGTCGCCGGGGCCTGCGTCGCGCCGCCGGTGGCGGTGGCGGTGGCGGTGGCGGCCGAGACTCCGACGATCCCGAGTGCCGCCACCAGCACCGGGACGGCTAGCTTGGCCCTGCTCATGCGTGCCATGGGTGTGTTCCTCTCCGCGATCT
>Ga0310811_10012725_pt1 | contig 10933 bp, 9 predicted proteins | sample YCmetagenome_FD_207642 | JGI IMG/M metagenome (GOLD analysis project Ga0310811, IMG submission 207642) | Soil microbial communities from experimental microcosm in Duke University, North Carolina, United States - YC | ecosystem: Engineered > Artificial ecosystem > Soil microcosm > Unclassified ...
ATCAGCACCGAAGTCGTCACTCATCATCCGGACACAACGCACGCGATCGCCGGTCTGCGCGTGCCAGATTGGGACACGATTCTGTCCATTGCTGCGCGCTGCTACGAGCTGACTGGGTTAGGTTACATCGGCGTCGATCTCGTGCTCGATCGCGACCTCGGGCCGCTCGTGCTGGAGATGAACGCGCGTCCGGGGCTGGCTATTCAGATTGCCAATCGCCAGGGACTGTTGCGGCGTCTCAGGATTTGCGAAGAGCGCGCCGATTTCGGAGCGTCGGCCGAGCAGAGGATCGAATTCGCGAAACAGGAATTCCGGCACCCGGTGGGTCCGGTGTACATGCCAGCAGAAGTCACGACAGAGTCAGGCTGAAGCCTGACCCACAGAAGAGTCTGGTGTGCGTCGGGCTTTAGCCTGACTCAGGTTCTCGGCAGCGCGTCGATCTTCGCTGCGCAGATGAAGTCGTTCTCGGACAAGCCGCCGATCGCGTGCGTGTTGTAGCGGATGCGGCAATAGCCGTACCCAACCTCGAGATCGGGATGATGGTCCTCGGCGTTCGCGACGTGCGCGACCGCGTTGACGAAGCTCATCGTGTGAAAGAAGTTGCGAAACTTCCATTCGCTCGCGATGCTCTTCGCATCATTCGCCAGCTTCCATTCCGGTCCCAGCTCCTGCATGAGGTTCTGCGCGGCGGCGCGCGACAGCGCCGGCATGCCGCCTTCGCACGGTGCACATTTCTTGCTGGTGAGCTCACTCATGCCGACTCCTTCCGTGCGTAAGTCTTCGCGACATAGTCTTCGACCATCGACTGGAACTCTTCGGCGATGCGATCGCCCTTGAGCGTCGGTCCTTTCTCGCCGTCGATGTAGACCGGCGCGACCGGCCGCTCGCCGGTGCCCGGCAGGCTGATGCCGATGTTGGCGTGCTTGCTCTCGCCGGGACCGTTCACGACGCAGCCCATCACGGCGACCGTCATGTCCTCGACGCCGACGAACTGCTTGCGCCATTCCGGCATCTGGTGACGGATGTGCGTCTGGATTTTCTGCGCGAGCTCCTGGAAGTACGTCGAGGTGGTGCGCCCGCAGCCCGGGCACGCGATCACCATCGGCACGAACGAGCGCAGCCCGAGCGTCTGCAGGATCTCCTGCGCGACGATCACCTCCTGCGTGCGGTCGCCATTCGGCTCCGGTGTGAGCGAGACACGGATGGTGTCGCCGATGCCTTCCTGCAGCAGCACCGCCATGCCGGCGGTCGAGGCGACGATGCCCTTCGAGCCCATGCCTGCCTCGGTCAGACCGAGATGCAGCGCGTACTCGCAGCGCGCGGCGAGGTTGCGATAGACAGCGATCAAGTCCTGCACTCCGCTGACCTTGCACGAGATCACGATACGGTCGCGACCGAGGCCGAGTTCCACCGCGCGCTCCGCGGAGTCGAGCGCCGACACGACCAGCGCCTCGCGCATGACTTCGTTCGCGTCGAGCGGCTGCTCGCGCTGTGAGTTCTCGTCCATCATGCGGGTCAGCAGATCCTGATCGAGGCTGCCCCAGTTCACGCCGATGCGCACCGGCTTGGCGTTGCGGCACGCGACTTCGATCATCTCGGCGAACTGCGGATCGCGCTTGCTGCCGCGCCCGACGTTTCCGGGATTGATGCGGTACTTCGCCAGCGCCTGCGCGCACGCGGGGTGCGCCTTCAGCAGGCGATGACCGTTGAAGTGGAAATCCCCGACCAGCGGCACGAACACGCCGGCGCGCGCCAAGCGTTCGGCGATGTGCGGCACTGCAGCCGCGGCTTCGTCGGTGTTGACCGTGACGCGCACGAGCTCCGACCCGGCGCGCGCCAGATCCTGAACCTGGCGGACGGTCGACTCGACGTCGGCCGTGTCGGTATTCGTCATCGACTGCACGGCCACGGGTGCGTTGCCGCCGACGACGACGGTGCCGATGTGGACGGGGATGGAGCGGCGGCGTGGGAGCGTGGACATGGCGCAAATTCTATAGCGCTTCTCTGCTACCATACCGCACCCATCGCAAGGCATGGCCGGAGAGAGTCGAAAGGGCCTCCTTTCGTCCGCCGAAGGCGCAACCGCCCGGAAACGCTCAGGCACAAAGAACGGCATGTCGACGGATTCACCATCCGAAGAGGGGCTCTGGAGAGTAGTCGGCCACGTCTAGGACTATGGCCGGCTCACCGAAGGGGAGAGGTAGCGGCCCGCGCCGCGCGCCGGATCTCTCAGGTCGCAGGACAGAGGGCAGCCCGCTTACAACGCGGTCGCTGCCGTCATTTGTTTTGCTGGAGCAACGATGGGCTTCAAGACGCCTTTGTACGAAACGCACGTCGCGGCGGGTGCCCGCATGGTGGATTTCGGCGGCTGGGACATGCCGGTCCACTACGGTTCGCAGATCGAAGAGCATCACGCCGTGCGGCGCGACGCCGGCATGTTCGACGTGTCGCACATGCTCATCGCGGATGTCAGCGGCGCGCGTGCGCGCGATTACCTGCGCCATCTGCTCGCGAACGACGTCGCGAAGCTGAAGGATCCCGGCAAGGCGCTCTATAGCTGCATGCTCAATGAGCGTGGCGGCGTCGTCGACGACTTGATCACCTACTTCGGCGACAACGAACACTTCCGCGTCGTCGTGAATGCCGGCACGCGCGACAAGGACACGGCATGGTTGAAGCGCTGGGCGGGGCCGTTCCAGGTCGACATCCAGCCGCGCACTGACCTGGCGATGGTAGCCGTGCAAGGCCCGAACGCACGCGCCAAAGCCGCGAAGGTGATCGGCAAGAGCGCCGACGCCGTGCTGGGCATGAAGCCGTTCTTCTCGCGTCAGCTCGAGCACCATTTCGTGGCGACGACCGGTTACACCGGCGAAGACGGCTGGGAAGTCATCCTGCCGGCGAAGGACATCGCTGCTTTCTGGGCGGCGCTGCGCGACGCAGGCGTCCAGCAATGCGGACTCGGCGCGCGCGACACGCTGCGCCTCGAAGCAGGGATGAACTTGTACGGCAACGACATGGACGAAAACCTCACGCCGCTCGAATCCGGTCTCACGTGGACCGTCGCATTCGACCCGGCAGATCGCGATTTCATCGGCCGCGCAGCGCTGGAAGCGCAACGCCGCGGTGGTGTGCCGCGCAAGCTGGTCGGGCTGGTGCTCGAAGATCGCGGCGTGCTGCGCAGTCATCAGAAAGTCGTCGTGTCCGGCGTCGGCGATGGCGAAATGACCAGCGGCACCTTCTCGCCCACGCTGGAGCGCTCGATCGGTTTCGCCCGCGTTCCGGCAGCGACTGGCGAGCAGGTTCAGGTCGACATCCGCGGCAAGCTCCTCGCGGCGCGCGTCGTGAAGTATCCGTTCGTGCGCAATGGCAAAGCATTGATCTAAGCCCTATCGAATCAAGACAGGTACAGCCATGTCCTCCATTCCCAGCAATCTCAAGTATCTCGACTCTCATGAATGGGCCCGCGTCGAAAGCGATGGCACCGTGACCATCGGCATCTCCGATCACGCGCAGGGCGCGCTCGGCGACCTGGTGTTCGTCGAAGTGCCGGAAGTCGGCCGTGCGCTGACCAAGGGTGGCGCTGCCGCGGTAGTCGAGTCCGTGAAAGCGGCGTCCGACGTGTACAGCCCGGTGTCGGGTCAGGTCATCGCCAACAACAGCGAGGCGCTGAGCGCCACGCCCGAGCTGGTCAACAGCGATCCGTACGGGCAGGGCTGGTTGTTCAAGGTGAAGCCGAGCAACAGCGGCGAGCTGTCGAGCCTGCTCGACGCGAAAGCCTACGAGAAGGTGGTCGAGGAGGCTGGGCACTGACATGCCGTTCATCCCGCACACCGAAACCGACGTTCGCGAGATGCTGGCCGCCATCGGCGCGCCGAGCATCGATGCGTTGTTCGAAGAAATTCCGGCCGCGCTGCGCATCAAGTCGCTCGACGGCATTCCCGAAGCGCTGACTGAGATGGAGACAGGCCGGCTGATGCAGCAACGTGCATCGCGCGACGGCCGTCCGCTCAACTTCCTCGGCGCGGGTGCCTACGAGCATCACATCCCGGCCGCAGTCTGGGCGATCGTGACGCGTGGCGAGTTCTACAGCGCGTACACGCCGTATCAGGCGGAGGCGAGCCAGGGCACGCTGCAGCTCCTGTACGAATACCAGTCGATGATGGCGAGCCTGACGGCGATGCAGGTTTCGAACGCATCACTCTACGACGGCGCATCGGCGTTGGCGGAGGCGTGCTTGATGGCGGTGCGTGCGCATCGCAAGTCGAAGTCGGCGCGCATCCTCGTGCCGGCTGCCGTCAATCCGACTTATCTCGAAGTGGCGCGTGCGATCACTGAGGGACAGAACCTCAAGTTCGACGTGCTTCCTTACGATGCACCGAGTGGCACGTTGGGGACGTCCTCGCTGGATGCCTACAAGGGTCAGGACATCACGGCAGTCGTCGTGCAGCAGCCGAACTTCTTCGGCCTGCTCGAAGATGTCGACGCAATTACTGACTGGGCCGCGGCCAACAACGCGTTGTTGATCGCCGTCGTGAATCCGCTATCGCTCGCGCTGCTGAAGCCGCCGGGCGAGTGGGGCACGAAAGGCGCGGACATCGTCGTCGGTGATGGTCAGCCGTTCGGCGTGCCGCTGTCTTCGGGTGGCCCGTATTTCGGGTTCATGACGACCAAGCTCGAACACGTGCGCCAGATGCCAGGCCGGATCATCGGCCGCACCGTCGACCTGGACGGCAAGCCTGGATTCACTTTGACGCTGCAGGCTCGCGAGCAGCACATCCGCCGCAGCAAGGCGACTTCGAACATCTGCACGAATCAGGGTCTGCTGGTCACAGCCGCGACGATCCACATGTCGCTGCTCGGCTCCGCCGGTCTGGAGAAAGTCGCAGCTGCGTCGCAAACGCAGACGAGTGCATTGGTCGCGGCGCTCACGCGCATCAAGGGCGTGAAGCTCGCATTCAGCGGGCCGCGCTTCCACGAAGCCGTGCTGCAACTCGATCGCAAGGTCAGCGATGTCCTCGATGCGCTCGCCAAGCGCGGCATCGTCGGCGGCTATGACCTGTCGCGACAGTACCCCGACCTCGGCAATGCGTTACTCGTGTGTGCGACCGAGACGCGTACCGACGAAGACATCGCTCAGTACGCCAAGATCCTGGGCGAAGTGTTGAAGTGAGCCAACCCATGCACGAACCGTTGATCTTCACGCATTCACGCACCGGCCGCAGCGCTGCCGGGCAATACCCGCAGGCCGCCGCAGCCGAAGTGCCGGAGAAGTTTCGCCGCAAGAAGCGCGCGGAGCTGCCGGAAGTGTCGGAGTTGCAGGCAGTGCGCCACTTCACGCGCCTGTCGCAGCTCAACTTCTCGATCGACACGCACTTCTATCCGCTCGGCTCGTGCACGATGAAGTACAACCCGCGCGCGTGTAATCAGTTCGCGATGCTGCCCGAGTTCCTCGGCCGGCATCCGCTCGCGCCGGATTCGGTCAGCCAGGGCTTTCTCGCCTGCATGTTCGAACTGCAGGAGATGCTCAAGGAAGTGACCGGCATGAAGGGCGTGTCGCTCACGCCGATGGCGGGTGCGCAAGGCGAGTTCGCGGGCGTCGCGATGATCCGCGCGTATCACAAGGCGCGTGGCGACCTCGATCGGACCGAGATCATCGTGCCCGACGCCGCGCACGGCACGAATCCGGCGACGGCGACCATGTGCGGCTGCACCGTGGTCGAAATTCCTTCGCTGCCGAACGGCGACACGGATGTGGAAGCACTGAAGCAGGCGCTTGGTCCGCGCACCGCCGGCATCATGCTCACCAATCCCTCGACGCTCGGCGTGTTCGAGCGTCGTATCCAGGAGATCGCCAAGCTCGTGCACGATGCCGGCGGTCTGCTGTACTACGACGGCGCGAATCTCAACGCGATTCTAGGCAAGGTGCGGCCGGGCACCATGGGTTTCGACGTCATCCACATGAACCTGCACAAGACGTTCTCGACGCCGCACGGCGGCGGCGGTCCGGGCTCCGGTGCAGTCGGCGTTGGCGAACGGCTGCTGCCGTTCCTGCCGATTCCCATCGTCGGCCGCGACGGCGATCGCTATCGCTGGCTCGACGCGCAAGACCTCCCGCAGACGATCGGCCGCTTGTCGGCATTCATGGGCAACGCCGGCGTTCTGCTGCGCGCCTACGTTTACATGCGCATGCTCGGCCGCGCCGGCATGCAGCGTGTGGCCGAATATGCCGCGCTCAACGCCAACTACATGCTGGCGCGTCTGCAGCAGGCAGGATTCGATGCCGCCTACCCGGGACGTCGCGCGAGCCACGAGTTCATCATCACGCTCAAGCGCCAGGCGAAGCAGCTCGGCGTCAACGCAATGGACTTCGCCAAGCGGCTGCTCGATCACGGCTTCCACGCGCCGACCACTTACTTCCCGCTGCTGGTGCCGGAGTGTCTGCTGATCGAGCCGACCGAGACCGAGGCGAAGGAGGAGCTCGACGCCTTCATCGAGGCGATGATTGCGATTCAGCGGGAGGCCGAACAGGATGCCGCGAAGGTCAAGGGCGCCCCGTATACTCTCCCGGTCCGCCGGCTGGACGATGTCCGTGCCGCGAAGCAACTGGATCTGACATATCAACGTGGCTAGCGACGTCCCCTCCGTCATGCAAGACCGTCCCAAGCTTTCCGGCATGCGACGCCTGGTGCTCGCATTCGTCAACTCGTGGCAGGGCTTCAAAGGCGCGTTCCGCTTCGAAGCCGCGTTCCGCCAGGAGGTTGCGCTGGCCGTAGTGCTGTTGCCGCTCGGCGCATGGCTCGGCAAGACGCCGGTCGAGAAGGCGCTGCTGGTCGCTTCGGTGCTGCTGGTGCTGATCGTCGAGCTGCTCAACACTGGAATTGAAACTGTTGTCGACCGCATCGGTCTGGAACGACATGAGCTTTCAGGTCTGGCCAAGGACGTGGGCTCCACCGCCGTGCTGCTATCCTTCGCCGTGCTGGCGGTGATCTGGGGCTTCCTGTTGCTTGGCTGAGCGTGTTCCTCAACGGTTTCCTGCATGCAAAGAACCGCACTGTTCGTACTCCTGACCGCGTCCCTTTGCAGCCCGGCTTGGGCTGCCAGCGAAGCTCCTCTGCCACCTCCCGGTACTGCGTCTTCGGCCGTCGCCGAAGCACGCGAGGCTGCCGCTGCCGCCAACAGCGTGGTCCCGGTCTCCGAGGCCGACGACTCGCGCTGGACGAAAACGCTCGAGCGAGTCGCGAGCGGCGTCGTGACGATCCAGGTCGACCTGGCGCGCGCGTTCGATACCGAGTGGAACATGTCGAGCCAGGCCACCGGCTTCGTCGTCGACGCCAAGCGCGGCCTGATCCTCACCAATCGGCACGTCGTGACGCCGGGTCCGGTGACCGCGCAGGCGGTGTTCCTCAATCGCGAAGAAGTCACGCTTTACCCGGTGTATCGCGATCCGATCCACGACTTCGGCTTCTATCGCTACGATCCTTCGAAGCTGCGCTTCATCAAGCCGACCGAGCTCAAGCTCTATCCGCAGGGCGCGCTGGTCGGGCGTGAGATTCGCGTCGTCGGCAACGACGCCGGCGAGCAACTGTCGATCCTGGCCGGCACGCTCGCGCGTCTCGATCGCGAAGCGCCGAACTACGGCATCGGCAAGTACAACGACTTCAACACCTTCTACTACCAGGCGGCTTCCGGCACTTCCGGCGGCTCGTCCGGCTCGCCGGTCATCGATATCGACGGGCGCGTGCTCGCGCTCAACGCCGGCGGCAGCTCGGCCGCGCAGTCGAGCTTCTATCTGCCGCTCGATCGCGTCACGCGCGCGCTGCAGTTGATCCAGGAAGGCAAGCCCGTCGCACGCGGCACGTTGCAGACAGTTTTCAACTACACGCCGTTCGATGAAGTGCATCGCCTCGGCCTGCGTGCCGACACCGAAGCAGCCGTGCGGCGCAAGTTTCCGACCAAGACCGGCATGCTGGTCGTGTCCGAAGTGCAGCGTGGCGCGCCGGCGGAAGGGCCGCTCGAGCCCGGCGACATCCTGGTGCGCATCAACGGCGAGCTGACGGCGGACTTCGACCTGCTGTCGAAAGTGCTCGACGACAGCGTCGGCAAGACGGTGAAGCTCGGCATCGAGCGCGGCGGCGAGGCGCTGGAGCGCGAGCTCGCCGTGCAGGATCTCTACTCGATCACGCCGGACCAGTTCCTCGAGTTCGGCGACGGCGTCGTCCACAACCTGTCGTGGCAGCAGGCGCGCCATATCAATGTGCCCATTCGCGGCGTGTACGTTGCAAACCCTGGCTACATTCTCGGCGCGGCGGCGGTGCCGCGCGGTGCTGTCGTCACTGAAGTGGGCGGCAAGGACATTGCCTCGCTCGCCGACTTCGAGAACGTTTTGGGCGACCTGCACGAGGGTCAGCGCGCCCCCATACGATTCTTCACGCTCGACGATCCCAACACGGCGCAGGTGCGCGTGATGCGCATGGATCGGCGCTGGTTCCCGGCCCGCGAATGCAAGCGCGACGACGTGCAGGGCACGTGGCCGTGCAAGCCGTGGGCTGACAGCGATGGCGATCAGCCGCTGCCGCCCGCGACCACGAGCTATGCGAAGACGGCAGATCCGCTCGTCAACAAGCTCGCGCCGTCGCTCGTGCTGGTCAATTTCGACATGCCGTACTCCGTGTCCGGTATCACCGAGCGCAGCTACTACGGCACCGGGTTGATCCTCGACGCCGAGCGCGGGCTGGTGCTCGTCGATCGCAACACGGTCCCGACGCCGCTCGGCGACGTGCGGCTGACCTTCTCGGGGACGATCGAGATTCCGGGCCGCGTCGAGTACGTGCATCCGCTGCACAACCTCGCGATCGTCTCGTACGACCCGAAGCTCATCGGCACGACGCCGCTGATCAACGGTCCGAGCGACTACGACGGCGTGCTGGTCAACAAGAGCGGCGAGGTGCTCGCAAGCTGGGCGAGCTTCGCCTACGAGTCCGGCCGCGACGTCGTGCAGGAGAATCGCGGCATTCCGGCCGACGTGCTGATCGAGACGCTGCCGCTCGTTCGCGACGGGCGGGCTCTGCATTCGCTGGAAGTCGAGTTGCAGCCCGTGCCGCTCGCGAGCGCACGCAAGCTCGGTCTGACCGACGAGTGGGTGCAGAAGCTGGAGCAGCACAGCCCCGAGCGGCGCCAGGTGCTCGGCGTGCAGCGACTGGTCGGCGGCGCGCCCGCTACGCAGCTGCTGAAGTCCGGCGACCTGATCCTCGACGTCGACGGCGTGGTCGTGAACCGCTTCCGCGAAGTGGAGCGCGCCGTGCAGAAGAACTCGGTACGCCTGACCGTCCTGCGCGCGGGCAAGGAACAGGTGGTCGATGTGCCGACTGTGGTGCTTGGCGGCCGCGACCTCGACCGCATCGTGGTGTGGTCGGGCGCAGTCCTGCAGAAGCCGCATCGCGCGCTGTCGGCTCAGCGCGGCATCGCCCCGGACGGCGTTTTCGTCGCCTATTTCTCGTACGGCTCGCCGTCCACCCGCTATCAGCTGTGGGCCGGCCGCCGCATCATCGAAGTCGACGGCCAGCCGATCCACGACCTGGATGCCTTCGTGAAGGCCGTCTCCGGCCGCGAGGATCGCTCCTCGCTGCGCCTGAAGACCGTGAGCTGGAACAGCTCCGTGGAAGTCATCACACTCAAGGTCGACCAGCGCTACTGGCCGACCTACGAGCTGCGCCGGACGGATCAGGGCTGGAAGCGGGCGTCACTGCCCTAATTCTTGTTTTCTGGTCGAAAGCGGCCAAGGCCCTTTCGACAAACGCGGTCAAAAGGCGTGGCTTTTGACCGCTACGTTGTAGCTAGAACGCGACTGGCCCGGCAGCACGCCGGGCCTTGTTATCATTGCTCCCCTTATGGCGATCGGACGAGTACTGCAGGAGGAGATCCAGGAAGCCGTCGAAGCGCTGCGCGCCGGCGAGCTGGTCGCGTTTCCGACGGAAACGGTCTACGGCCTGGGCGCCAACGCCAACAATCCCGACGCCGTCCGCAAGATCTTCCGCGCCAAAAACCGCCCGACCACGCACCCCGTGATCGTGCACATCGACCACCCGCGCTACCTGCAGCGCTGGGTGCGTGAGATGTCACCCGAGGCGAAGAAGCTCGCCGATGCGTTCTGGCCCGGTCCGCTGACGCTGGTCGCGAAGCGCGCGCCGGCCGTGAACGACGTCATCACCGGCGGCCAGGACACCGTCGCGATCCGCGTGCCCAATCATCCGGTCGCTCAGCAGCTTTTGAATGCGTTCGGCGGCGGCATCGCGGCGCCGAGCGCCAATCGCTACGGACATCTCAGCCCGACCCGCGCCGAGCACGTGCGCGAGGAATTCGGCGACGAGATCAAGTTCGTGCTGGACGGCGGCGACTGCAAGGTCGGCCTGGAGTCGACGATCGTCTCATGCATCGGCGACGGTCCGCGTGTGCTGCGTCCCGGCAGCATCACGCTGTCGCAGCTGCGCGCCGTCGTGCCGACGATTCAGTCCGGTCCGAACCCGAACGCACCGCGCGTGCCGGGTACCACGACGCGCCACTATTCGCCGGTCACGCCGGTCAACGTCGTGCCGAGCCGCCGCCTCGAGCAGGTGATGAACGAGTTCACCGACAACCACGAGAAGGTCGCGGTGCTGGCGCAGCGTCCGCCGGGCCGGGCGAACCCATACATGACCTGGATCAACGCCGGCATCCGGCCGGATGCGTACGCGCGTCAGCTCTACGCAAACCTGCGCACGCTCGACAAGGCTGCCGCCAAGGTCATCCTGGTCGAAGAGCTGCCGCTGGGCGAGAAGTGGGACGCGGTGCGCGACCGTGTGAAGCGCGCAGCGACCGCCGAAAACATCGTTACGTACGACCAGGACATCGCCGCGTGGGTCGCCGACTACGGCGAAGAGGGCGGTCCTAGTTAAGT
>Ga0310811_10012726_pt1 | contig 10932 bp, 12 predicted proteins | sample YCmetagenome_FD_207642 | JGI IMG/M metagenome (GOLD analysis project Ga0310811, IMG submission 207642) | Soil microbial communities from experimental microcosm in Duke University, North Carolina, United States - YC | ecosystem: Engineered > Artificial ecosystem > Soil microcosm > Unclassified ...
AATACAGCTTATTAGAAACAGGATACGGCAAATGCTAGCCAAGACAATTGGCGCGACATGGGCATACGCGCTAGCCTTTTCGATATTGTTTGCAATCCAGAATTCATCCACCGCACAAGTGGTACCAAATAGAGCGCCGGTCGTAGAACCCAACCAAGCGCCGGTGGAACTCAACCAGGCGCCTGCCATAGTCAGGCATAACGTTACGGTCCTGGGTGCGCATGGTCCGCGTGGACACGCGCTTAGGACATACTACAACTGCTGGAACACCGGCTGCGAAGTCGTGGCCGAGGACAGCCTCGAACTACCAACAACTTCCGTTGAAATAGAAAGCAATCCGCCAGTCAGGCCATCGGCAACGGTAGGGGCGGGAGAACCACGGGCAGCGCGCTGACCGCAACCACTTGGCAGCGACACGACGGGAGCCGCGCTGTCATTCGTTGGCTTGGAGGCAATCGGAACGCGAGGGCCCCGTTGGTGGTAGGCAAGTCGCCGCCACCTTTTTTTCAGCACGGAAGGGCGATTAGGTTTCTGATGATTTCACAGGAACTCGATCGCCATTTTGTCGGCTAATCGCCACAGGAGTCGGCAAGGACGGACAGAGTAGCCACCGTCAAAAGTCATATTGAATGTCTCGGGTACATTGATACTCGACGATACTTCGAGGTGCGCACCGAAATGGGAGACACGACGCACGACGCAGGCCGCGACTGATTTTGGTGCAAATGATTGTTCAACAGCCGTGCTCTTAAGGCCTGTCTGCATAGCGCCCTCCAGATAAACGCGTCAAGCCGCGCGCTGTCAGACTGATTAGTTCTGTTGGCGCTCCAGACAGTTCGCAGTCGAAGCCCGAGTTCTGAAAGAAAATCGGTTCGAAAACCCGGGCTGAGGTCTCTTCGAGGGCGCTGCTTAGTGCCGTGAGTGCTTGTGCAATCGGCACAGCGTGAGCTGGTCCGACAGTGATCATGCACGAAACGGACATGACGAACGCAACCAGCAAAACTCGCATAGGGAGCGCGAATGTTTTTGTCACTTTGCACCTCCGCGACGTCTGCGCAAAATGACAGAAAATCTAAAATTTGATACGAAGCACGATTGGCCACTACGATTTAATTCGTATAATTTTCATTCAGCGATCATTTACAAACACGCCCGTGAGTAGCTGTTTTATGCTGCGGCGATAACCAACCCGCCAAATGAAAGGGATCGCCTCGAGACGAGGCGATCCCCATCAGAACAGACGTCGTAAATGTTTGTTCGGACTGCTTGAACGCCTGCGCAACTAGAAAGCAGAAGCAACCGAATCTGAACGACACGCTGGGAAGAATTGCCGCGCGACACTGTTCGGCATGGTTCCCGGTGTTGTGCCGAACTTAGGATATCCCCCATGACGCATGATCCAGCCATGGAGATCGCCACGCAGCGGTATCGGCCGTCCGAAATTGGTCTTGTGATAGCCGAACACGGCGCGTGACGTAATGCACGTTCGAGGTCTTGCGCGATCGGCCATGACCATACAAGCCGAGGCACAATAGCCGTCAATCACAAGCTTTTGCTTGCCTGCCCGAATGGCATTACCGGCGTCCTCAAAGTCGACAATTCTTCCGCCGGTGTTGCGCACGATCGTGCAGGGATTGCCGCAATGTCCGACAGCACGAGCAATTGCACCCGCGCCACCGAAAGGTGCAGCGACGGCTGCGCTCGAACTGAGGGCGATGACGAACGAAAAGGCGAGTAGGTAACGAATTTTCATGATGCACCTCCACCTGGTGCATCGATACCAGCCACCTTTCTATTCTCGCCTTAGTTGTACGTGCAGATTTTATTAAAACTGTTTGCAATGGAAGTTTTGCTGGGAGCAAAACAACTGCAAAAGCTGTGAATTAAGGTTTTTCTGCGTAAGTAGAGGCCAGGGAGCGGTCACCTACCAAAAACAGATTGATAGTAAACGCCACTTATCCATTTTGCGGCAAAGGCGGCCAAACAGACGTTAACCTGCGGCGACTGCTAGTTGATCGTCCAACACTTATCTGGCGTTGCCACAAGGCAGGTCAGTCGGCCGGTTGCGAATGCCCCAGTATCAATGTTGATCCGATTGCGCCGGAATTCTGGCTCTTGTACGGGGGTATGGCCGTGCACGACGATCTTACCGAAGTCCAGATCACTATTGAGAAAGTCATCGCGGATCCACAGCAAATCTTCTTCACTTTGCCGATCGAGGGGTATGCCTGGCCGGACACCAGCATGGCAAAGAAAAAAGCGCCCCACCATCAAAGATGTTTTTAGCGATCGCAAGAAGTTGAGTTCTGAAGGCGACATGGCCGCGCGCAGTTGCTCGGCCGCTTGTTGGAAGTTTTTGCCGGTCATCAACGGTGCAACCGGGATGCCGAAGGAATGTAGCGTCTCCAGCCCGCCCATTTGCCGCCAGTGGTTTCCGCTGTCGGGTTGCTTGAGGAATGTTTCGAGTAATGCCTCGTGATTTCCCTTGAGGGCGACATACTCACCCGGGAAGGGGTTGTTCAGCAGCCGATTGATCACAGCGCGGGAGTCCGGACCGCGGTCAATATAGTCGCCGAGTGTTACAGTAAGGCTCGGCCCGCCAAAGCTCTGCGCGTCGCGCGTAATGGCATGGACGATTTGATCAAGTAGGTCGAGCCGCCCGTGGATATCTCCAATGACGTAAAGGCGATGGGTCGGATCGGCGTCAGCATTTGTCATTTTTTGTGAGGTCAGTCACATGGCGAAGCAAGAAATTACTATTCGCTCGGCTCAGAGAGGTTTTTAATTTGCTTTATCGGAGGCGTCCATTATCACCGCGCGCTGGCTTTAGTTCCTCTTCGACCATTTGGGCGACAAGCGCGTCAAAGGTTACGCGGTGTTTCCAGCCGAGTTTCCGGCGTGCTTTTGAGGGGTCGCCGAGAAGGACGTCGACTTCAGTTGGCCTGAAATAGCGCGGATCCACCTCAACGAGTACTCGTCCTGTTTTGGATTCAACCCCGTGTTCATCCTTTCCCTGGCCCCGCCACTCTATTGTTCGTCCCGTATAAGCAAAGGCCTTTTCAACAAATTCTCTGACGGAATGCGCTTCTCCCGTGGCCAGCACATAATCGTCCGGCTTGGGTTGCTGCAGCATCAGCCACATCCCTTCCACGTAATCGCGGGCGTGCCCCCAGTCGCGTTTTGCATCCAGATTTCCCAAATAAAGTTTGTCCTGTCTGCCTTGTTCGATGGCGGCCACCGCGCGTGCAATCTTGCGTGTAACGAAAGTTTCGCCGCGCGTCGGCCCTTCATGGTTGAACAAGATGCCATTGGACGCGTGCATGCCGTAAGCTTCCCGGTAATTCACCGTGATCCAGTGGGCATAGAGCTTCGCCGTCGCGTATGGTGAGCGGGGATGAAAAGGCGTCGCTTCGTTCTGTGGCTCCGCATAGATGCCGCCGTAAAGTTCGGAGGTCGATGCCTGGTAGAACTTTGCACGATTTTCCATCCGTAAAATGCGAATGGTCTCGAGCAGCCGGAGGGTGCCGAGAGCATCAGCATTGGCGGTGTATTCTGCAGTTTCAAACGAAACCTTCACGTGGCTCTGCGCAGCCAAGTTATAAATTTCCATCGGCTGCGTTTCCTGAACGATGCGAATAAGGTTGGTCGCATCGGTCATGTCACCGTAGTGCATCAAAAACCGCAGATTGGACTCGTGCGGATCTTGATAAAGATGCTCGAGACGTCCGGTATTGAAAGATGAAGAACGTCTGACCACGCCATGGACGAAATAGCCTTTTCCCAGCAGGAACTCAGCAAGATAAGCGCCGTCTTGGCCCGTGACGCCGGTGATCAGTGCTACACGTTCAACCATTGAAATCCTGTCAAGGGGTTCAGCGCGAACAACAGGGGTGAAAAACATTTACTACTTGGGGGGTGATCGATGCCACGATTGATTCTCTATGGTAACTATGCCGCACTTCGACCGCCCGTTTGCAGGAAGTCCTGATAGGCAAGGGCTATGCCATCGGCGAGCGGAATTTTTGGCAACCAACCGAGCTTGTTGATTCTGGAGACATTGAGCAGCTTCTGCGGCGGTCCATCTGGACGGGAGGTGTCGTACTCGACAGCACCCGAATAGCCCACGGCTTTGGCGACAAGCTGCGCGAACTCCGCAATCGATACGTCGGTCCCGGTGCCGACGTTGATGAACTCAAAATCGGAATAGTATTTCATGACAAACACACAAGCGTCCGCTGCATCATCTGCAGCCATGAATTCGCGGCGTGGCTTGCCGCTGCCCCAGACTGTGACCGCCGCTGCGTTGTTCAGTTTAGCTTCATGAAAGCGCCGAATGAGGGCGGCCGGGGCATGGCTGTTTAGCGGATGGTAGTTGTCATTTTGCCCATACAGGTTAGTCGGCATTACTGAGATGAAGTCATCCCCGTACTGCTTGCGGTATGCTTGGCACAATTTGATCGCAGCGATTTTTGCGATCGCGTACCATTCATTGGTCGGCTCCAGCGGCCCGGTAAGCAGCATTTCCTCGGCCATGGGCTGAGACGCATACCTTGGATAGATACAAGAGGAGCCTAACGCGAGTAGCTTTTTTACGCGAGCGGCATGGGCGGCACGAATGACATTGAGTGCGATGGCGAGATTGTTGGTTATGAAATCTGCGGGATAGGTATTGTTTGCGTAGATCCCTCCCACAAGGCCTGCGGCCAAAAAAATTGCATCTGGTCGCATCCGGCTTAGCCAGGCTTCGGTAGCGGCTTGATCGGTCAAATCAAGCGCTTTGCGGTCCGCTGTTAAAGTCTCACAACCTTCACTTTCGAGTCGCCGCACAATGGCCGACCCGAGGAGTCCTTTGTGTCCTGCAACAAAAACGCGCTTTGCGCGCAGGTCGAACAGCAGTTGAGGATTCATTTGCTAAACGATGTTTTCTGGCGAGCCGTGCAGTTTTCGAAGGCCATATATCATAGGCTAAGACGTCTTTGAACAACTCGCTCGATAGATGACTGCCAGCGTACGCGAAAGTTCGCTATATTGCCCGAGAACGGCGTCGCGAGGGTAGGACTGCCGCGGCACCAAATAACCAATCCAAATAACTGAGTGAGAAGCCAAAGCCGCACAAAACGAAGCCAATTTCTAGTTGCGGGCACGGTGCAACATTGCCGCTGAATAATCCGCCTTTGACGGTTCTTTTATTCTGTTTCAGAAAGTAGTTCGCGCGACTGTCGCAACGGATTGTACATCTGTCATCGTTGCGCGATCGCCTCACGCGCTAGCGCGCCGGCTGACCAGGTACCAGGATAACCGCTACAATCTCTTATTTGCGAATTGATATGCCAGCGCCACGCAAAGCACAAATTCGAAATTTGCTGACAGATCAAGCTCGCTACTTTGCATGGGGTTGTTTTTCAAAAATTTCAGGCCTTACAGCATCGGCTGTTTAGTGCCTGAAACCTGAACATTGACAGCAGGCTCGCCGTCGCGATGGCATCGTGGGCCGATTGCCTGCTTCCATTCGTGCAACGACAAAGCCGGCGCAAACACTTGCGTGTTTGTGCCAAATCGCACACGGTCAATTAGAGCGACCCAAACTTTCTTTCCACAGTTTGATCACCCCAGACGGAAACTCGCGCCTTCCGCCGCCCGTGCGTCGGCAAGCTTCCGGCCACATTTCAAGCAAAGAGAGATCTTCGCTAAAAAGCTCATCCTGCGAGATCTCGTCAGAATTCGAACGCACACGTCGCTCGGCCGCCATTTTCAACAGTTCGATCAGCGTTGCGACATCGTTTTTCTCGTTGCTCATAACGACCCCCTTCGCGAATGTTCAAAACGGTAAGGAGGTGCCAAAGGACGCGCTGTGTTGGGCATCACGAAAAACAGCATTTGGTCGGTGCTGCTGGTATGAATTTACTCCGGTGCGACCCGGAATCGCCCTAAAAAGGGATGGGGTAAGGGGGCATGGGGGCCCCGAATGAAATCATCGGTCGTTAAACGTTCCATCGTGGTTGATGGACACAAAACGAGCGTCAGTCTCGAAGACGCTTTCTGGACTGACCTCAAGGAGATCGCCTATGTCCGGAGGCTGACGTTGTCGCAATTGGTCGCTGGGATCGACGCCACGCGAAAGCAGGGCAATTTGTCCTCGGCGATCCGCCTGTTTGTGCTCGCGCACTTCCAAAACGAAAGCAAGCGAATGGTTGAGCGCGTCCATCGCGTCGCCATAAGTGGTATGGGGCGAGACCAGCCCTAGATGCTGCCGGGTGTACGCATGCTGGCGCGTTCAGTGATTGGTCACTTATCGGTATGCGCAGCGCAGCCTATGTCACGAACGTCAAGGAGATCGATTCCGCCGCACGGCGTTCGGGCTGTTGCAAATCTTCATTCCAATATTGGTAGAACACCGGAGCCTCGATGTTGACGGCGGCGACGCAAGCGCTGCCTTCGCAATCGACGGCATGAATGACGAGCTCGCGCAGGCGGCCGCCGCGCAGGTGCGAGAGGTCATCGATCGCGGCCCGCACCGCCGCTTGCGGTGACTTGCCGGCTTCCATTTGTGCAACGACAAAGCGTGCCGTGCCCGCGCGCGTCGCCATTTCGCCTGTGTATGTGCAGCAAGCCCCGCCGTAGCGGCTGTCGACGTAAAGTCCTGCACCGATAATCGGTGCATCGCCAACCCGGCCCGGGTGCTTGTAGGGCCAACCGGAAGTGCTCGATGCGCCGGACAGGCCCTTGCCATCGCCTGCGATCATGACGGTGGTGTCCAGATTGCGTTTCTTGGGGGAGGGCATCACCCTGACAATATCCATCAGTGATTGTTGCCCGCGCGCATCGAGCAGAGGTCTTATCGTGCGCTCCCACGCCTCGCGCTGCGCATTCGACAAAGTGGGCTCGGGCTGCAGGCCGCATTCATACGCGAAGGCTTCCGCGCCTTCTCCCGACAGGAATGTATGGAATTGTTGCTGCATAAGCCGCCGCGCAATACTGACGGGTAGGAAATTTGTCACGCCCGCGACCGCACCGCAGTTGCGGCTGTCGCCGTCGATAAAGGCCGCATCGAGCTCCATGATGCCGAGAACGTTCGGGTAGCCGCCATACCCCACAGTGTCCTCGGCGGGATCCTGCTCGAGCGCGCGAATTGCCTCCTCAATGACATCATCTCTATGGCACCCCGTGCGCAGGTCATGCACCGCTTTTCCCAGTCCTCGTTCTTTCTCGAAGGCGCGCAAAAAGAATCTTCGCATGGTACATCCGAAAAGCCCAGGGAAGGCGGGATTATTCGCGCATTAGTTCGATCTAATCATGAGGGATTGGCTGCGAGCCGGCACCGTCTAGCTCGCCAAACTCTTTTCGCTCGCATCCTGGATAAAGTCTCGCAAAGCCTCCGTATCGAATGGCTTTCGTAGAATTCTCAAATTCGGAGGAGCGGCTTGTGCGGCATCGCTGTACCCGGTCGTCAGCACCACCGGCAGGTCGGGGTAGCGTGAGCGGATTTCTCTTGCGAGCCCGACGCCGTCTATCGGGCCTGGCATGACAATGTCGCTGAAAACGAGATCGATTTTCGCTCCGTCCTGTAGCAGCCTCAATGCCGCATCGGCGGAGTCGCGATAGACGGTTGCATAGCCAATATGCTCGAAGAGAGATGCGGTGACTTCCGCCACCTCGGCGCTGTCATCGACGATGAGCACGGTCGGACGTTGCATTTGTTCGGGTTTTTTTATTGAAGCGTGTTCGCCGGTGATTTGCTCGTCGGCACACGACGGCAAATACATTGTGATCGTCGTTCCCTGTCCGATGTTGCTTTGTGCTATCACGGTTCCGCCCGCCTGGTGCGCAAAGCCGTAGACCTGCGACAGGCCTAAACCGCTTCCCTTGCCGACTTCCTTGGTTGTGAAAAACGGATCGAAGATCTTCGACAGAAGATGCGGCGGAATACCCATGCCGGTATCGGTGAACGTTATTGCGACAAAAGTGCCCGCAAGCGGCTCATCACGGGCTGCAGGATCTGCCGTGACGTTATGAATAGTCAGTGTGAATGTGCCGCCATTCGGCATCGCATCGCGCGCATTGACGGCGAGATTGACGATTGCCAGTTCCAGTTCGGCAAGGTCGACTTTCACCGGCAAGACGCCATCGTCGATGTCCTCTTTGTATATGATATTGCCGCGCAGAGAACTTTCGATCATGGGCCGCATGTTTTTAACTGAAGCATTGAGATCGATTACAGTAGGGCTCAGATGCTGACGCCGGGAGAAAGTCAGTAACTGCCGGGTCAGGCTTTCCCCGCGTTTGGCGGCCGTCTGTATGGCTTCGATCGCGCGCGGCAGTTTTGGATCGAGCAGGCGCTTGAAGGTCTGTGCATTGCCGCCGATGATCATCAGCAGATTGTTGAAGTCGTGGGCAATTCCACCCGTTAATTTGCCGATGGCCTCCATTTTCTGCGCCATCGCCAGTTGCTCGCGGGCCTGCACCAGCTTTTCCTGTGCGTCCCGCCGCTCGGTTGCATCCCGCAGGATATTTGCGAAACCGAGCAGGGTACCGCCGTCGTCGCGGATGGAGGAAATCGAACCCGTCACGAAAAACAGCGTGCCATTCTTTCTGATCCGCCACCCCTCAACGTCGCACTTGTCTTTTTGAATTGCCATTTCCAGCGCCCGGTTCGGCTCGCCCGCGCGGCGCTCGTCGGGTCGATAAAATATACCAAAGTGCTTTCCGACGATTTCGTCGGCGGTGTAGCCCATGATTTTCTGCGCGGCGCTGTTCCAGCTGGCAACACGTCCGGCGGTGTCGAGCACGAAGATCGCGTAGTCGACAACGCCTTCGATCAAGATTTCGAAATGACGCCTTGCCCTGTCGAGCTGTGAATTCGTTTCTTCAAGGTCATGCCGGAGCAGGCCCTGCGTCGAGAGCAAATCGGCTTCCAGTCTTTGGCGTCTGGCTATTGTTGCGGCCATTATGAGCGGTGGCAACGAGGCGCTGATCGATACCGCCAGCAGCAATAACTGTGCTGCTTTGAAATCCGTTTGGACCAGCGGGAAGCTGCCCACGGCAAGGCCCCAGGCAGCTATTGCACTAAAAATGAGCCCGACCACAACAACATTGCGTTGATTGCCTTGCAAGCCAGCCCGCATCAAAGGCAGCAAGAGAAGAAATCCGAGCAGGGATCGATAAGGAGTCGCGGTATCGCTGTTCACAAAACCAATATCAAGGGGCGGACTGAAAGCCAGGAAACCGAGGGCCCCCGTTAGAATAACGAGGGCAAGCGATTCCAGAAAATCCCGTCTGGAAAAGTGGACAGGCGGCGTCATTGCCCAGAGCACGATAGCGGGAGTGATAATCAATGTCGCGGTTCCGTCTGTCAGCCACGAGAGCAGCCAGGTGACAGCGGTGTTGGATGGATCCGTCTCGTGCGCGAGGACGGACGGTCCAAATGCGAACATTGAGCTGATCACTGCTGTAGGAACGAAGCAGATGAATGAGAACTTCGCCACGCTTTGCGCGGTCGCGAACAGGCTCTCCGGGGTCGACCAGCGGCTTATCAGGAATGCCCCGGCCAGCGCTGCAAGCACTGTCCCGGCCACGATCGAGCTCGATTGCAATAGTCCGCCACCGGAGAGTAGATAGGAAGAAAGCGAACCCGCCAGGATCGCCGGCCAGATGCGACGACCGCGGAGAAGGACAGCGGCGAGCGCAAATCCGGTGGGCAGCAGAAATGGAGTTTCGAGGGTATTGAGCGAAAGCAATCCGAGCTTGATCAGGCCAAAGAAAGCCGCGCCGGTAATGAGAAATTCCATCAGGTAGGCGGTAGCGCTTGCGGCGCGGCTGACGGCGGCAATCCTGGTTTGTCCAAACTCTGAATCGTTCATTGCGTTTCTTTTGCGGCCGGATGCGCTAAAAATACCCTATACCGCTCAAGAAGTATTGCATTGTTGAATTTTGACTAAACAAATGGAAACGCACGGCAAATTCGGCCTGGCCACAAGAATTGCAGGGAGCTTTTGCCGCATCAGCCGATGCTTGTGACCGCGCCGCGGCTTCGGCTGTCGCGTGCCAAAAAGGGGTGGCCGCAGGGTCGAGATGCGCAGATTTAGCCACGGCGCCAGTATAATCTTTGCAACATAAGTTGCGATGGAGGCGCCGATGGCATCCGAGTCACTGGCCTACAATGTGAGCTTCAGTGATTTCCGCTTCCTGCAAGGCTATATGGCGCGCAGGATTTTCGCCCGAAACAGGTCCAACTACCTGCTGGCGATGCTCGGGGTGGTGCTGTGCGCTTTTTTTCTGGCGATGGCGATTATCGTGAATATCGCGCCTTATCGCGCCGCGCAGATTTTTGGCGCCGGCATCCGCTATCCGGTCTCGTTCTATCTGATCCTGATTGCGCTGTTGATCGCCGCGATTGCGAGCCTGATGCCTGCGGTCAAGCTACGTCTACGGATGCTGCGTATGCAGGTGTCCGATGACGGCCCTTATCTGAGCGCGACAAGGCTTAGGATCGAACCCGATGGTCTGACCATCGACCGAAGCGTGATGAGCGCCAAATATCTATGGGCCGCCTTCCAGGGTGTTGAGATCGAGAAGAATGCGGTCATCCTGCCAATCGACAATGGAATCGGACTGATTATTCCCGCGTCCGCGTTCGCATCTGATGCCGCGCGTTACGATTTTGCCGCCACAGTCTCAAAGCAACTGGCACAAAGATCGTAGCCGCCGCCCAGTCTTTTCGAGCGCTTTATTTGTCGCCACCGAGCCCCTTGCTCATTGCATCGCGATAGGTTTTCTCCGCGGCTTCCGCGACTGCCCGCTTTGATCCGCACCGGTTGATAACTTCACTACCACTTGTGTTCATGCAGTCTTGATAATCCAGCTGCGCGTCAAGGTACTGGTTTCGGATACTGTCGAGCGAGACTGTCTGCGTGCTGCCGCAACCGCCGAGCAGCA
>Ga0310811_10012727_pt1 | contig 10932 bp, 8 predicted proteins | sample YCmetagenome_FD_207642 | JGI IMG/M metagenome (GOLD analysis project Ga0310811, IMG submission 207642) | Soil microbial communities from experimental microcosm in Duke University, North Carolina, United States - YC | ecosystem: Engineered > Artificial ecosystem > Soil microcosm > Unclassified ...
GCGTGGACGAGGTCGAAGCCGGCGTCCGCGAGGCCGGTCGCGGTCGCGTCGGCCTGCACGAACTCCGCGGCCAGGCCGCGATCGTCGGCGATCGCGCGGGCCGCCGCGACCATCCGCGGCTCGCGGTCCAGGCCGACGACGTGGCCGTCGGGCCCGGCCCGCCGAGCGAGGACCCCGACCGCACCCAGCACGCCGCAGCCGAGATCGATCGCGCGCAGCCCAGGCCGGACGCCGATGGCGTCGAGCAGCTGCTCGGCCTCGGGGGCGTAGACCTCGGCCTGGGCGGCGAGGTGGTCGAGCTCGGCGGCGCTGGATCCCAGCAGGTAGGGATCGCCGCCGGCCGGGGCGTCCGGGGCCGGGACCATCGTGGCAAATCGTCGCGCTCGCCACCGGTCCGGTCAACACCGAATCGTGCCGACAACGAGCGCCCGCAACGTGCGGGAAGACCGGGCCGGACCATCCGCCCCGATGCCTATCCTCAACCGCCCGTGACCGCTCCCGCCTGCGTCCACCTGCACGTCCACTCGGAGTACTCGCTGCTGGACGGCGCGTGCAAGATCGACGCCCTCGCCGAGCGCGCGGCGGCCTTCGGACAGCCGGCCCTCGGGCTGACCGACCACGGCGTGATGAACGGCGCGGTCGAGCACTACCTCGCCGCCCGCAAGCACGGGATCAAGCCGATCCTCGGCTGTGAGATCTATCTCGTCGACGACCAGTCCGCGCGCGGGCGCCACGAGCACAACCACCTGACGCTCGTCGCCGCCAGCGACGCCGGCTACCGCAACCTCGTCAAGCTCTCCAGCGCCGGCTTCCTCGACGGCCTGAACCGTGGCAAGCCGACCGTCGACCTCGCCGTCGCCGAGCGCTACAGCGAGGGCGTCATCGCGCTCACCGGCTGCCTGGCCAGCCGCTTCTGCCAGCGGATCATCGCCGACCGCCTCGACGACGCCCGCGCGCACGCCGACGACCTGCTGGGGGTCTTCGGCCCCGAGAACGTCTACTTCGAGATCCAGCGCAACGGCCTCGCCGAGCAGGACAAGGCCAACGAGCAGATCGTGCGGATCGCCCGCGAGCTGGGCCGGCCGCTCGTCGGGACGGCCGACGTGCACTACCTGCGCAAAGAGGACTACCACCACCACACGGCGCTGCTGTGCGTGCAGACGAAGTCCACGCTGCGCGCGCCGAAGATGACGTTCGACACGAACGAGTTCTTCCTGAAGTCCAACGACGAGATGGCGCAGTCGTTCGCGCCGTGGCCCGAGGCGCTGGCCTCGACGCTGGAGATCGCCGAGCGCTGCGACGTGTCGATCGAGCTCGACAAGCAGCTCATCCCCAGCTATCCGACGCCCGGCGGCGAGCCCGAGCGCGAGTACCTGCGCGCGCGCGTCGAGGAGGGGTTGCGCGAGCGTTACGGCGACCCTGCGCCGGCCGAGGCTCGCGAGCGCGTGGAGATGGAGCTCGGGGTCATCAACCGCATGGGCTTCGACGCCTACTTCCTCATCGTCTGGGACTTCATCGCCTACGCGAAGCGCAGCGGCATCGCCGTCGGTCCCGGCCGCGGCTCGGCGGCGGGCTCGATCGTCGCCTACTGCCTGCAGATCACCGACGTCGACCCGCTGCGCTACGACCTGCTCTTCGAGCGCTTCCTCAACCCCGAGCGCGTGTCGATGCCCGACATCGACATCGACTTCTCCGTCCGCGGCCGCGAGCAGGTCATGCGCTACGTCGTCGAGAAGTACGGGCGCGAGTCGGTCGCGCAGATCGTCACGTTCGGCAAGATGTTCCCGCGTGCCGCCACCCGCGACGCCGCGCGCGTGCTCGAGCACGACTACGGCGTCGGCGACCGCCTCGCCAAGCTCATCCCGGACCCGATCATGGGCCGCTCGCCGTCGTTCGAGGACTGCCTGGCGCCCGGCCAGCCGCTGCGCCTGGCCTACGACTCCGACCCGGTCGCCAAGCAGATCGTCGACGTCGCGCGCGGCCTGGAGGGGATCGTGCGCAACTCCTCGATCCACGCGGCGGCGGTCGTCATCGCGTCGGGCCCGCTGACCGACGTCGTGCCGTTGCAGCTCGCCGATTCCAACCAGGTCGACGCCGACGGCAACAAGATCTTCAAGATCGTCACGCAGTTCTCGATGAGGCCCGTCGAGCAGTTGGGCCTGCTGAAGATGGACTTCCTCGGGCTGCGCAACCTCGACGTCATCGAGGACGCGCTGGACATCATCGAGCGCTCGACGGGCACGCGGCCGGACATGGTCGCGCTGCCGCTCGACGACCCCACGACCTACGAGATGCTCTCGGCCGGCGACTCGATCGGCGTCTTCCAGTTCGAGTCCGAGGGCATGCAGAAGGCGCTGCGCAACGTGCGCCCGACGGAGTTCGACGACCTCGTCGCGCTCAACGCGCTGTACCGGCCCGGCGCGCTGGAGTCGATCCCGACGTACGCGCGCGGCAAGCGCAACCCGGAGTCGATCGAGTACCACGACGAGCGCCTGCGCGCGATCACCGAGTCGACCAAGGGCGTCATCATCTACCAGGAGCAGGCGATGCAGATCGCCAAGACGCTCGCGGGCTTCAGCGGGGCCAAGGCCGACGACCTGCGCAAGGCGATCGGCAAGAAGAACCGCGAGGCGATGGCGAAGCTCAAGCCGCTGTTCTTCGAGGGCTGCCGTGCGTCGGGCACCAGCGAGCGCGTCACAGAGATGCTGTGGAACACGAACGAGAAGTCGGCCGACTACTCGTTCAACAAGTCCCACGCCGCCTGTTACGCGCTGATCTCCTACCGCACCGCCTGGCTGAAGGCCAACTACCCGGCCGAGTACATGGCCGCGCTCATCAGCTCGGTGATGTCGACGAAGGACAAGGTGCCGTTCTTCGCGACCCAGGCCGAGCAGATGGGGATCGAGATCCTGCCGCCGGACGTCAACGTCTCCGACCACGACTTCGTCGTCTTCGAGGGCAACATCCGCTTCGGCCTGGACGCCGTCAAGGGCGTCGGCTACGCGGCGGTCGAGGCGATCAAGGCCGCGCGCGAGGAGGGCGGGCCGTTTGCGTCGCTGTGGGACTTCTGCGCGCGCGTCGACGGCCGCGCGGTCAACAAGAAGGCGATCGAGGCGCTCGTCAAGTGCGGGGCGTTCGGGTCCACGGGCGCGACGCGCAAGGGGATGCTGGCGGTCCTCGAGCAGGCGCAAGCCGCGGGCCAGAAGGCCCAGCAGGACCTCGAGATCGGCCAGGGGTCGATCTTCGACGCCTTCGACTTCGGCGGCGGTGACGGCGACGGCAACGGCGCGGTCGCCGCCTTCGCCGCGCCCGCCCACCCGCCGATCCCGGTCGAGGAGTTCGACCAGCCCGAGCTGCTGGCGATCGAGAAGGAGTCGATCGGCCTGTTCATCAGCGCGCACCCGCTCAAGCAGGTCCGCGAGGCGCTGCGCGCTCGCGTCGACTGCCCGCTCAGCGAGCTGGCTCAGCGCAAGGACAAGGACTGGGTGACGGCCGGCGGGATCATCACCGCGGCGAAGAAGATCCGCACGCGCAACGGCGAGCCGATGATGTTCGCGACGCTCGACGACCTCGAGGGCAGCGTCGAGATCCTCGTCTTCGGCAAGGCGCTGGCGGAGTACGAGGGCGCGCTCGGGGTCGACTCGGTCGTGCTCGTGCGCGGGCGCGTGGATCACAAGGACGCCGACAAGACGTGCCTCGTCGTGCAGACCGCCGAGCCGTTCGATCCCACGCCCGAGGAGGTCGAGGCGGCCCGCGCCCAGGCGGCGACGCGGCGGATCGGACCGCTGCCGCTGCACGTGCGCCTCGACGCCGCCGGGCTGCCGGCGTCCGTCATCGAGGACCTCAAGCACCTGCTGGCCAACTACCCGGGCGACTCCGAGGTCGTGCTCGAGGTGCAGATGAGCGGCGGCGATCCCCGGCGCCTGAAGCTCGGCCCGTCCTACAAGGTCGCGCCGACGCCGACGTTGCGCGCCGAGCTCGAGCAGGTGCTCGGTCCGGCCGCGCTGGCGGTCTGAGCAGCGGGCCGCACCGAACGACGAAGGGCGGCCCGTGGGCCGCCCTTCGGCGAAACGTCTGCGATGCGGCCGGTCGCGTTACCCGGCGCGGACGCTCAGCGACGCCGAGCTCTTGGAGCCCACGGCGCTGTTGCCGGCGAACTTCGCCTTGGCCTTCATCTTGGCCTTCTTGGTGACCGTGACCTTGGCCGAGTACGTGCAGTCCTTCTTCACGCTGGCCTTCTTGGTCTTCACGATCTTCTTGCCGTTCTTCAGCGTGATCGTGACGGTGCCCGAGCAGCCGTTGGCCTTCGTGACGCCCGCCGGCAGGGCGATCTTGCCGGTGAACTTGAAGGAGTAGGGCTTGGAGCGGTCGCGCGCCGGCGTGGCCTTGAGGCTCACCGACTTGGCCGCAGCGGGCGTCTTGATCGGCGGCGGCGGCGGCGGCGGGGGCGGCGGGGGCGGCGGCGGGGGAGCCCCGACGACGGCCGCGACGCCGGTGCCGTTGAGCGCCAGCACGATGCTGCGCCCGCCGGTGACGGGCACCGTCAGCGTGCCCGCCGTCGCGCCGGCCGCGCCGGGGGCGAACGAGACGGACACGGTGCAGCTCGCCCCGGGCTGCAGGGTCCGCGCACAGCCGTCGGTGGTGTTGAAGCCGCTCGTCGGAGCCGCCGGACCCAGCGTCACCGGGCCTCCGCTGTTCGTCGGGTTCGTGATGGTCAGCACCTGGGCGGCGCTCGACGTGCCCGCCGTCTGGTTGGCGAACGCCATCGACGCCTTGTCCGCCGCAGCCTCGCAGTTGGCGAGGTTCGGGAGGTCGGCGTTGTCGGCGAAGACGGCGTCGACGCCCGCGCCGCAGTCGGCCACGTCGGCGCTACCGTCGATGAGGTTCAGCAGGTCGCTGACGTCGGCGGGGTCGCCGTTACCGGTGCTGATGATGCTCTGGCCGGGGCCGCCGGTGACCGTGTCGGCGCCGGTGCCGGTCGACACGCCCTCGATGTCGCTGTGGACGTTGTCGCCCCCCGGGTCGTTGGCGACGTCGTCGAGCGAGATCGTGAGGTCGGCCGTCTCGGCCGAGTAGTCCGCGAAGTCGATGCCCGCGCCGCCGTGCATGTCGTCGGCACCGTCGCCGCCGATGAGGAAGTCGGTGTCGTCGCCGCCGTTGAGGGTGTCGGCGCCGGCGCCGCCGTTGAGGTTGTCGAGTCCGGCGTCGCCGTTGAGCGTGTCGTTGCCGTCGCCGCCCTGCAGCGAGTCGTCGCCGATGCCGCCGTTGAGCGTCGCGGCGGACGGGCCGGCGGTCAGCGTGTCGATGCCGTCGTCGCCATTGAGCGTCGTGCTCGCGTTGGCGATCGAGGAGCCGCTGAGGTTGTCGTCGCCGAGCCCGCCGTTCTCCGTGATCGCCGCGGTGACGTCCGTGAAGGTCGTCGTGTCGTTGAGGTCATCCATGTTGGCCGTGATGGACGTCACGACGCCCGCCGTCGGCGTGCACGTCACATCTCCGGCGTTCGGGGTGTTCAGCACGCACGCCGCATCGGCCGGGGCCACGAACGGATCCGCCGCGTCGGCGGAGAACGTCACCGACGAGCCGTCGAGCGCCTCCGTCACGGTGAGAGTGTTGGCGATGCCCGCGGTGGCGTCGAAGACGGGGGCGTTCGCCGTCCCCGTGATCGTTGCCGCGCTGGCGCTCGCCGCGCCGCCAGCAAGCAGCGCGCCAACGGCCAGCACGACCGTTGATGCGCGGCGCGTGGACCGTCGTTGCAGTGCGTTGCTGAGCATCCCGCTCCCTCCGATGGATCGGCTCCGGTAAGACCTACGGCGCAAACGTATCCGTCCGGATCGAGCGGTGTCACCAATCCTGTACCGATGGTCAGGTCCAGGTTTCGGGGAGGTGAACGACCTGTCGCCGGGACCGTCGGAGGCCCGTGCCGGTCAGCCTGCGCGGGCGAGTTCGCGCGCCGCGATGCCGCGCTCGCGCAGGGTCCGCGCGAGCGCGATCTCCTCCGCAGTGGGGCCCGAACGATCGCGTCCCGGCGTTTCGAGGATGCACGGCAGGCCGTCGAAGCGCGGCTCGGAGAGGAACACCGCGCAGCCATCCTCGCCGAGCTCGCCGGCACCGATGTTCGCGTGGCGATCGACGTTGGAGCCCAGCGGCGTCTGCGAGTCGTTGAGGTGCAGCGAGCCCAGCCGGTCCAGGCCGACGTGCGCGCCGCACTCCTCGAGCACGGCGTCCAGGCCGTCCGTCGTGCGCGCGTCGTAGCCGGAGGCCAGCAGGTGGCAGGAATCCAGGCACACGCCCAGCCGCGCGTCAGCGCCGGCGGCCTCGATGAGCGCCGCCAGCTCGCGGAACGAGCGCCCGAGCGTCGCGCCGCTGCCGGCGGTGTTCTCGAGGTGCAGCGCACAGCCGTCGGACTGCGCGAGCGCTTCGCCGATCACCTCGCCCGCGCGTGCGATCGCCTCGCCGACGTCGCCGGTCTTCGCGGAGCCGGGGTGCAGCACGACCGCGCGGGCACCGAGTGCCGCGCCCGCGCGAAGCGCCGCGACCAGCGCTCGCAGCGACTTCGTCCGGATCTCCTCGTCGTCCGAGGCGCAGTTGAGCAGGTAGACCGCGTGGATGAGCAGCGCGTCGACGTCGGAGTCGGCCAGCGCCGCCCGGAACGCCGTGACCTCCTCGTCGGAGTACTCCCGCGGACGCCAGCCACGCGGGTTCTGGTTGAAGATCTGGATCGCGCGCGCGCCGCGCTCGACGCCACGCCCGACGGCGTTCGCGGGCCCGCCCGCGGGCGACACGTGGGCGCCGATCAGCACGACGCCGACCATCTCGTAGGGTGACTGGACATGCGGGTCCGCTTCGCTCCTTCCCCGACCGGCGCGCTGCACATCGGCGGCGCGCGCACGGCGCTCTACAACTGGCTGCTGGCCCGGCACGCCGGTGGGACGCTCGTGCTGCGCATCGAAGATACCGACCGCGAGCGCTCCACCCCCGAGAACGTCGAGCAGATCCTCGACGCCCTGCGCTGGCTGGAGATCGACTACGACGAGGGGCCGATCAGCCAGGTCTCGCGCAGCGAGCGCCACCAGGAGGTCCTGCAGCGCCTGCTCGACGGCGGCCACGCCTACCGCTCCAGCGCGACGGCCGACGACGTCAAGGCCTTCAAGGTCGCCCACGGCGCCGAGCGCGGCTTCCGCGGCGAGGCCGAGGAGTCCGGCGCGGTGCGCCTGCGCGTCCCCGACGACGGCGCGACCGTCGTCCACGACGTCATCCGCGGCGACACGACCTTCCGGCACACGCACCTCGACGACCCGGTGATCGCCCGCGCCGACGGCAGCGTCCTCTACAACTTCGCCGTCGCCGTCGACGACCTCGACGCCGCGATCACGCACGTCGTCCGCGGCGAGGACCACCTCTCCAACACGCCCAAGCAACTGCTCGTGCTCGAGGCGCTCGGCGCCCCGCAACCGGTCTACGCGCACCTGCCGCTGCTGCACGGGCCCGACGGCAAGAAGCTCTCCAAGCGCCACGGCGCGGCGTCCGTCCAGGAGCTGCGCGACGCCGGCTACCTGCCCGAGGCCGTGCGCAATTACCTCGCCCTGCTGGGCTGGGGCAGCGACGACGACCAGACGATCATCCCGACCGACGAGCTCGTGCGGCGCTTCACGCTGGAGCGGGTGTCGCGCAACCCGGCGCGCTTCGACGAGCAGAAGCTGCGCTGGCTCAACGGCCGCTACCTGCGCGAGCTCAGCGTCGACGACCTGACGGCCCGCCTCGAGGAGTACACCGGCCGCAGCGCCTTGCGCGACGCGGTCGAGATCTCGCGCGAGAAGGTGCAGACGCTGGCGGACTTCTGGCCGCTGGCCGGGTTCATCTTCGACGGCCCGGACGACGACCCGTCCGCGCGCGAGAAGTGGCTCGACGAGGACGGTCGCGCCGCGCTCGCGCAGGTGCGCGACGCGCTCGCCGGCGCCGATCCGTTCGAGCTCGAGCCGGTGCAGGCGGCGCTCGAGGGCGTCGTCGCGGCGCGCGGCGTCAAGCCCAAGCAGGTCTTCCAGCCGGTGCGCGTCGCGCTCGCCGGCCGGGCCGTCTCGCCCGGGATCTTCGAGACGCTCGTGGTGCTGGGGCGCGACGAATCGCTGGCCCGGATCGACCGCGCGCTCGCCGCATAACGAATTTCCGCCGCGCCCTCAACCATCTGTCCAGGGCTGCCGATAGGGGTCGTGTCACGTCCCGAACGGAAGGCAGGAACGCCACTCATGAACGCCACCGCAGCAGCCCTCCGCCCCGAGGTGTCCAACAGCGCGCCGGTCCAGCGCCATCACAACGAGGGCCATGGACGGCGACTGACGGCGGCGTTCGAAGCACTCGAAGCGTTCCCGGCCCTCGCCGAGTCGCGCAACCGATTGCTGCGCCTCGTCACCGCCGAGCGCGTGTCGCCCGCCGACATCGTCGCGACCGTCGAGTCCGACATCGCGCTGGTCATCAGCGTCATGCGCCTCGCCAACCAGCTCGACGGCCCGCGCCAGGGCCGCGTCGAGTCGGTCGTCAAGGCCGTCGAGGTCCTGTCGCCCGAGTCCGTCCAGGCGCTCGCCAGCCGCGCGCGCACCTTTGATTTCTTCGAGCGCTCGTCGGTCTGGGACGCCGCGCCGGAACGCTTCCGCCTGCACGGCGTCGCCACGCAGCGCGCCGCCGACCGCCTCGCGCAGGAGGCCGGCTACGAGCATCGCGACCGCCTCATGGTCACCGCGCTGCTGCACGACATCGGCAAGCTCGTCCTCACGCACGCCTACCCCGGCTACCCCGAGCAGGTCCACGGCGCCGCCCGCACGCCGGAGGAGCGCATCCATCGCGAGCGCCGCGAACTCGGCGTCGATCACGCTCTCGTCGGCGGCGTCCTCGCGCGCCGCTGGGGCATGCCGCCCGCGGTCGCCTCGTCGATCGAGCGCCATCACTCCGACGACGCGACCGGCGAGGCCGCCTTCGTGCGCCTCGCCGACATGCTCGCCCACTATGCCCAGGGCGACCAGGTCTCGCCCAACGCGCTGCTGAAGGTCGCGCGCGCCGTCGGCCTCGGCCCCACCGAGCTGCGCTCGGTGATGTACGACCTGCCCTACCCGACCTCCGGCCGCCCGCGGCAGATCGATCCGTGCCCGCTGTCCGGGCGCGAGGTCGAGGTGCTCAAGCGCCTGGCCGAGGGCAAGGTCTACAAGCAGATCGCGGCCGAGCTGCAGCTCTCGACCTCCACCGTGCGCACGCACCTGCACAACATCTACGGCAAGCTCGGCGCCGTCGACCGCGCGCAGGCCGTGCTGATCGCTACCGAGCGCGGCTGGTTGTAGCACCGGCCGCCGGCAGCGGCCAGGGCGGCCCCGGCCGCCCGCGCCGACGCCGCGTCAGCGCCCACGCGAGCGCCGCCAGCGCCATCCCGATCGCGTCGATCGCGACGTCCACCGGCGTCCCGTGCCGGCCGGCGACATGCGTCTGGTGGATCTCGTCGCTGACGGCGTACAGCAGCGCGACGACCGTCGCCGCGACCGGCCGGCGCCAGTCGGTGGCCCGTGCCAGCGTGAGCCACAGCACGAAGTAGATCGTGATGTGCGCGAGCTTGCGCAGCCACAGGTCCCACGGTCCCAGGCCGGAGTTGAGGTCGGGCACCGCCGAGAGGCAGAAGATGAGCGCCATGACGGCGATCGGCGGCGCATATCTGCTGACGGTTCCCACAGCGGGCACAATGTAGAGCGATGATGTCGATCACCACGAAATCGCCCTATGCGTTGCAGGCGCTCGCCGAGCTCGGGCGCTGCGGCGACGGCCCGGTGCCGATCGGCGAGCTGGCGCGCCGGCGCAACATCCCGGTCCAGTTCCTCGAGCAGCTCTTCGCGACCCTGCGCCGCGCCGGCGTGCTGCGCTCGCAGCGGGGGGTCAAGGGCGGCTACACGTTTGCGCGCCCGCCCGCCGACATCACGGTGCTGGAGGTCGTCGAGCTGCTCGACGGCCCCTTCGGCCGCGACGCCGAGGGCATCTTCGGCGAGGCCGCCGCCGCCGCCCGCGCGGTCATGCAGGCCAGCACGCTCGCCGACGTCGTCGAGCGCGAAGCCCGCGCCGCCGGCGTGGCGATGTACCACATCTGACCCAAGGTCTAGGTCCGACGCACGGCGGGCCCGCCAACTGCGATAGTGCCGCGCGTGCCGCGGACGCCGAAAGCCACCACGGGGGTCGTGCTCGCCCTCGCCTTGGCGATCGCCGGCGCGGGCTGCGGCAAGGACAAGAGCGCGTCGGACACGACGGCGCAGAACGCGACGACCACGCCGGCCGTCACCACGACGACCGGCAAGGCCGCCGGCGCCGTCGCGAAGGCGAAGGCCAAGGCGAAGGGCAAGATCGCGACGGCGACCACCGACGCGCTGCCGTCGACGCCGAAGAAGTCCGGCAGCGCTTCGAAGTCGTCGGCCTCGACGACCGCGAAGGCGACGGCGGGCTCGGCCGCGAAGAAGGCGGCCGCCAAGAAGCAGGCCACGAAGAAGAAGGCGACCGCTCCGACGTCGTCCTCCGGCGCGGACCTCACGAGCGGCACGGGCAGCGGACCGATCGCGGAGCGCGAGGACGCCCTCACCGCCCTGCTGCGCTACTACAAGGCGTTCATCGAGCGCGACACGAGCACCGTCTGCTCGCTGCTCACCGCACCCGGCCAGCAGGTCATGATCAACGACGGCAACGACAAGACCTGCGAGGCCAGCGCGAAGCGGCTCATGGACAAGGCGTCAGCCGAGAACGTCGCGCTGCTGAAGCGCACCCGCGACGGGCTGCACGTCGACGACATCAGCGTCAAGGGCGACCTGGCGACCGCGCAGATCGGCAAGACGAGCGCGCTGCACATGATCCAGGAGAACGGGCGCTGGCTCGTTCGCAGCCCGAACGTCGTCGCGACGCAGTAGGGCTACAGGG
>Ga0310811_10012728_pt1 | contig 10931 bp, 7 predicted proteins | sample YCmetagenome_FD_207642 | JGI IMG/M metagenome (GOLD analysis project Ga0310811, IMG submission 207642) | Soil microbial communities from experimental microcosm in Duke University, North Carolina, United States - YC | ecosystem: Engineered > Artificial ecosystem > Soil microcosm > Unclassified ...
CGATATCCTCAAGGTGATTGCGAGCTCGCCCTCCGACGTACGGCCGGTATTCGAGGCGATCGCCACGCGTGCCAAAACCCTGGTCGGCGGCTTTTCCTCAACTGTGTTCCGCTTCATCGACGGAATGGCTCATTTGATGGCATTCACGCCGACGACGCCGGAAGCGGATGAGATTCTGACATCCAATTTCCCGAACACGCTGGACAGCTTCGCTCCGTTTCAGATCGGGTTGACCGGCGAAGTCGCGCAGATTCCGGATACCGAGTCGCTCACCAACGAAATACTCCACGTCGCTCGCGCGCACGGCTTCCGCAGCATGCTATGTGCACCGCTCATGAACAAGGGCGAGTCGATCGGTCTGATCTCAGTCACGCGCACCCAGCCCGGTACCTTCGCCGATCACCATGTGCAGCTCCTGAAAACCTTCGCCGACCAGGCCGTGATCGCCATCGAGAATACCCGCCTCTTCAACGAAGTGCAGGCGAGGACGAACGACCTGACGGAAGCGCTTGAGCAACAGACAGCAACTTCCGAAGTCCTGAGCGTGATCAGCAGCTCCGCCGGCGATCTCGCCCCGGTGTTCGATACCATGCTTGCCAAGGCCATGCAGCTCTGCAGCGCCAATTTCGGCGTGCTCAACACCTATGACGGCAAGCGGTTTACGACGGCGGCCACCTTTGGGCTGCCTTCGGCCTATGACGAACACCGACGCAGGCAATCACTGGAATACAGCGCGGATACCGCCCCGGCGCGTCTGGTCCAGGGCGAGCCGTTTGTCGAAATCCAGGACCTCCTCGATTCCGACGCTTATCGCAGAGGCGACGCCAACCGTTTGGCATTGGTCGGCCTCGGCGGCGCGCGCTGCCTGCTTGCCGTTCCACTGCTCAAGGACGAGCGCGTGGTCGGCAACGTCATGATCTTCCGGCAGGACAAGCGACCATTCTCGGAAAAGCAGATCACGCTGTTGAAGCAATTCGCGGCACAGGCCGTCATCGCCATCGAGAATACACGGTTGCTCCGGGAGCTGCGCCAGAGCACCGCGGATTTGAGCGAATCCCTGCAACAGCAGACCGCGACCGCCGACGTGCTCAAGGTGATCAGCCGCTCGGCCTTCGACCTGCAGACGGTGCTGGAGACATTGATCAGCTCGGCCGTCGAGCTCAGCGGTGCCAAGCGTGGCGCGATATTCCTGCGCGACGGCGAGCTGCTCCGATACCGCGCCGCCTCCCATGCCAATCAGTATCCGGACTGGATCAAGTTCCTGCAGGACAATCCGCAGCGTGCCGGCCACCACTCGGCGATCGCGCGCGCGATCACGAGCGGACAGACGGTATGCGTGCCCGACGTGCTCGCCGACCCCGAGATCAAGATGCCCGCGACGGCACTGGCCAATATTCGTGCCGTGCTGGCCGTGCCACTTTTGCGAGACGGCCGGGTCGAAGGCATGATGGCGCTGTCGCGGCCGACGCCGGGGCCGTTCACCGATCGCCAGATCGAGCTGGTCCAGACCTTCGCCGATCAGGCCGTCATCGCGATCGAGAACGCGCGCCTGTTCGACGAGGTACAGGAGCGGACGCGGGAACTGTCGGAGTCCCTGCACTTCCAGACCGCGGCATCAGACGTGCTGAAGGTGATCAGCCGCTCGCCGGACACGTTGCAGCCGGTGCTCGATGTCATTGTCGAGACGTCGCGCGAACTGTGCGGCTCGGACGGCGCCACGATTTTCCTGCTGAAGGAGAGAAAATTTCATCTCACCGCGTGGTGGGGTGAGTTACCCAGCCATCTGGAATTTATGCTAGCCAACCCGGTCGCTATCGGCCAGCCTGGCTCAATCTTGAACCGTGTTCTCAGCGAGAAGCGTTCACTGCACATTCCCAACGTTATGGCTGATCCGGAATTGCGTGAAGGCAGTGTCGGAATTGGGGGGCCCCGAGCATTGCTGGCCGCGCCGCTGATGCGCGACGGCGAGGTCGTCGGCGTTATCATCCTCCGGCAATCGCACCTCAAACCCTTCACGCCGCGGCAAATTCAGGCGATCGAGACATTTGCCGATCAGGCGGTGATCGCGATCTCCAACGTCAATCTGTTCGACGAAGTGCAGGCTCGCACGCGCGAGCTGGCAAAATCCCTCGATGACCTGCGCACCGCGCAGGACCGCCTGATCCAGACCGAGAAACTCGCTTCCCTCGGCCAGCTCACCGCCGGCATTGCGCATGAGATCAAGAACCCGCTCAATTTCGTCAATAATTTCGCGGCGCTGTCGGCCGAATTGACGGACGAGCTGAAGGATGTCCTCAAGCCCGCGGTGCTCGATGAGACCATCCGCGCCGAGGTCGACGAATTGACCGGGCTCATGAAGGACAATCTCGCCAAGGTGGTGCAGCACGGCAAGCGCGCCGATTCCATCGTCAAGAACATGCTGCTGCATTCGCGCGAAGGTTCGGGCGATCACCGCCCGGCCGACGTCAATGCGCTGGTCGAGGAAAGCCTCAACCTCGCCTATCACGGCGCGCGAGCCGAGAAGCCGCAGTTCAACGTGACGCTCAAGCGCGACTTCGACCCTGATGCCGGCATGATCGAGGCGTTCCCGCAGGAAATTACCCGCGTCCTCCTCAATTTGATCTCGAACGGCTTCCATGCGGTCGCCAAACGCAAGGCCGAGGACGGCGACGCCGCCTTCGAGCCCGTCGTCAGCGCCACGACAAAAGGCCAGGGCGACCATGTCGAAATCCGTATCCGCGACAACGGCACCGGAATTCCGCCCGAAGTGAAGGAAAAGATGTTCAATCCGTTTTTCACGACCAAGCCGGCCGGTGAAGGAACCGGCCTCGGCCTGTCGATGTCACATGACATCATCGTGAAACAACATGGCGGCACGATTGACGTCGAGACCCAGCCCGGCGCATTTACCGAGTTCACGATCGTATTGCCAAGAACGAGTCAATTTTCAGACCAGACCAGAGGTCAAACGTGAGCATTTTGGTTCTCGTGGTGGATGACGAGCCCGATGTCGAGGCGCTGTTCCGCCAGCAATTCCGCCGCGATTTGCGCGCGCAGCGTTTTACGATGGACTTTGCCAATTCCGCCACGGACGCGCTCTCGCGCATCGCCGCCTCGGTCGGCCAATCGCTGATTCTGATCCTGTCCGACATCAACATGCCCGGCATGACCGGCCTCGAGATGCTGCCGAAGGTCAAGCAGATGCGCCCCGAAGTGCCGGTGATCATGATCACCGCCTATGGCGATGCCGACACCAAGCGCAAGGCGCTCGACAGCGGCGCGGTCGGGCTCCTGACCAAGCCGATCGATTTCACAGCCCTGCGCGAGGAAATCGACTCGCGGCTGACGCCGGCTGTCTGACGCTTTCCACGATGCCCGACGGGCAAATCACTTCGCTTTATCGAAAATACGTCAAGCCCCGCGACGAAAAATATTTCACTTCCGTTTTTCAGAAATATATGATTGTCTCCACATATCCCGGCCCGGCAAGAGGGCGCTTCGGCCGATCGTCACGAAACGTGGGGCGGGATGCGATGGACGCGGATGGCGCGCTGGACGAAGCGTGTTGTTGCGGACGGCGAAATCGTGTGGTCCTGATCTCCCGACGCTGGGATCAAGCCTGAAGTCTCTTCAGGCGACGGTGGCTAAAAAGCCCGGTACACCGGGGAGAACACGTATAAGCCGTAAAACCACTCGCGCAGGGAATGCCGGATCGTTTCGGCGTACCTGTGGTGACTTGCTTGCGTGCTTTTTTAAGTTGCACGCAAGGCTGCGGGTGCGACTGACGCGCCGGCATTCCCTGCTCCCTCTTTCTTCGAGGGACGATGATGATGCAGAGCTCGGGCATTTGGTGCCGCGGGATCGCAGACGCTCGTCACGCTTTTTGAAAATTAAATCGGAACCGTAGGGTGGGCAAAGCGCAGCGTGCCCACCATTGCGAGCAGAGTGCTGGAGGTGGGCACGCTTCGCTTTGCCCACCCTACGCAGCCGCGAGGCGCCGCCCCTACTCCGAGAGCGCCACGGGCTGCTTGGCGGGACCGGCGAGCCGGCGCTCTTCCATGGTGATCATGCAGAGCATGGCGCAGGCCATCATCGCAGCCGCTGCGCCGAAGACGTAGCGGAAGGCGTGGATCATGTCGGCCGCGGGGATCGAGTTCACGGGATGCTCGCCGCCGAGCGAGATGTCGGCGCCGAGCGCCATCAACAGGATCGCGGTCATGGCCGCCACCGTGAACGAGGACGCCAGCGAGCGGAAGAAGTTCATGCCGCCGGTGACGGTGCCGACCTGCGCGCGCGCCACCGCGTTCTGGATCGAGACCACGCTGATCGGGAATGTCGTGCCGAGGCCGAGCGCGAACACCGAGAGCAGGAGAAGCAGACCCCACAGCGGCAGGGTGGTGAGCGCCAGCGCAGCGCCACAGACGGCGGCGGTGAAATCGCCGATGATCGCGACGCGCTTGTAGTGCCTCGCCCTCGCCATGGTGCGGCCGGCGATCGCAGCGCCGCAGGTCGAGATCGCGGCAAGCGGGATCAAGGCAAGCCCGGCTTCGCTAGCGGACAGGTGATAGACCACCTCGTAATAGAGCGGCAGTTGCACGGTGAGCCCGGTCATGGCGCCCAGCGCACAGCTTCCAGCCAGGATCGCGAACGGCACGACGCTGCCGGAGAGCAGCCGCAGCGGCAGGAACGGCTCATCGGCGCGCCTCGCATGCCAGACGAAGGCGATGGCGAGCGCGAGCGAAGCACCGGTCATGCCGAGGATCGTCGGCGACAGCCAGAGGAAGCGGTTGCCGCCCCAGGTCAGGACCAGCATCAACACGACGGCACCGGCCATCAACAGCAGGCCGCCGAGCCAGTCGACCTCGCGGCGGCGGTGGAACACCGGTATCTTGTTCATCTTGGGCACGAGCAGTGCAAGCGCAGCCAGCGCCAACGGCAGGTTGATCCAGAAGATCATCGACCAATGCAGATGCTCGGCGAACACGCCGCCAAGCACCGGACCGCCGATGCCGGCGGCCACCCACACGCCCGAGAAATACGCCTGGTATTGGCCGCGCTCGCGCGGGCTGACGATGTCGGAGATGATGGTCTGCACGATCGGCAGGATGCCGCCGCCGCCGAGCCCTTGCAGGCCGCGCGCGAGGATCAGCACGGGCATGTTGGGCGCGAGCGCGCACAACACCGAGCCCGCGATGAACAGGCTGAGCGAAACGATGATCATGGCGCGCCGGCCATAGATGTCGCTGAGCGTGCCGAACACCGGTGCGACGGCGGTCGAGGCCAGGAGATAGGCGGTGATGACCCAGGACAGGCTGGAGACGTCATGGAACTGGCGGCCGATGGTCGGCAGCGCGGTAGCGACGATGGTCTGGTCGAGCGCGGCGAGGAACATCGCCAGCATCAGGCTCGCCAGGATGGCGCGGACCTCGTCCGGGGTCAGCGGGGCGCGCGGCGCGATCGGCGGCGAGTCCTCGATCGCGATCACCTGGGTCGGAAGTTCCGAAAGCTCGGCTTCGAGCTCTTCGGTCAAATGATTGGAGGCGGCAGGCATGTGACTCTGCCGTTCAAACTTGTTCATGAGGAAATATTTTTACCCCTGGCGCCGCCATGGCCGCGCAGATTCGCTGTGTCGGGGTCAACTTAAGTCGCAAACGCCTTTTGAGGCAGCACCCTCAGCGCATGGGTGCATCCCGCAGCGCAACCATCGCGATGTCGTGATGGCCGGACCGGCGATTTTTCAGGATTTGGGCCGATTTTTCAGCCGCGCGCGCTTCGGCAGTAAAACGGGCCAGCGCACAATGTGGTCCTCAAGGTCGGCCTCCGCGATCTCGTCCTCGGTCCCCTCAACCCGCCCGCGCACGGAGACGCCGGCTTCATGAACGGTGTTGGGATCGCCCGAGATCAGCGGGTGCCACCAATAGAGGTCGCGGCCCTCGGCGACGAGCCGGTAGCCGCAGCTCGGCGGCAGCCAGTTCAGGGTTCGCACATTCTCGGGCGTGAGGCGGACGCAATCGGGAACCTTGTCGGAGCGATTCGGATAATCCTTGCAGGCGCACAGGCCGGCATCCAGAAGCTTGCAGGAAACATGGGTGAAGTAGATCGCCCCAGTATCCTCGTCCTCCAGCTTCTCCAGGCAGCAGCGCGCGCAGCCGTCGCACAGGCTCTCCCATTCGGCGTTGGACATTTCCTCCAACGTCTTGGTTTTCCAGAAAAATCCCTCCTGGGTCGAGGGCCTTTTGGGCGGTGCTGTCATAAATCCCTGAAACTTGGGAACGATTTAAGGACAGGTTCTTCTATGGGGTGTGCCGTAAGGCGCGCAAGTAGGCGGCATATCAATGTTTTTGCCGCTGCGGCTCGTTCATCCTGACGATCAAATCTCTGAGCGACACCATTGGTTTATGGCCCCTGCTCGGCTAGAACAAACCCCTGAGTCCCCGAGGAGCGCAACGGGCGCCTTGGGTTTGCCGCAACATCAGCGCAAGACGTCTCGACGGCGCCCCGGCCGGGTGCTCGAGCGTCTTCGAACCGACGAAGTAACCTGTGCCGCGCCAGATCATCCCGCCGCAATGGAAGACCAAGGTCCGGCATTTCTTCCTGGACCTCGATGCCCGCATCGACTCCACCCTGTTCTCGTCGGGCAAGGGCGCGCGCGAGCTCTATGAGCGCTTTTCCACCTTCATGGACCGCTTCTATGTCGGCCGCTGGAAGCGCTGGGTCTTCATCGAGCCGCTGTCGGAGGCCGCCACCATCGGCCTTGCGGGCCTCATCCTCCTGCTCGCGCTCGCCGTGCCGGCGTTCCGCGAGACCGCCGACGAGGACTGGCTGAAGAAATCCGACCTCGCGGTGACCTTCCTCGACCGTTACGGCAATCCGATCGGCAGCCGCGGCATCAAGCATAACGACTCGATCCCGCTGGAGGACTTTCCGGACAATCTGATCAAGGCGACGCTCGCCACCGAAGACCGCCGCTTCTACGACCATTTCGGCATCGACGTTCCCGGCCTGATCCGCGCCCTCGTCACCAACGCCCAGGCCGGCGGCGTGCGCCAGGGCGGCTCGTCCATCACCCAGCAGCTCGCCAAGAACCTGTTCCTCTCCAACGAGCGCACCATCGAGCGCAAGGTCAACGAGGCGTTCCTGGCGATCTGGCTCGAGACTCGTTTGACCAAGAACGAGATCCTCAAGCTCTATCTCGACCGCGCCTATATGGGCGGCGGCACGTTCGGCGTCGACGGCGCGGCCCATTTCTACTTCAACAAGTCGGTGCGCGACATCAACCTGGCGGAAGCCGCCATGCTCGCCGGCCTGTTCAAGGCGCCGACCAAGTTTGCCCCGCATATCAACCTGCCCGCGGCCCGCGCCCGCGCCAACGTCGTGCTGGATAACCTCGTCGATGCCGGCTTCATGACCGAGGGCCAGGTGTTCGGTGCGCGGCGCAACCCGGCCTTCGCCGTCGACCGCCGCGACGAAGCCTCGCCGAACTACTTCCTCGACTATGCCTTCGACGAGATGCGCAAGCTGGTCGACACCTTCCCGAAATCCTACACCGAGCGTGTCTTCGTGGTGCGCACCTCGATCGACATGAATGTGCAGCACGCCGCCGACGAGGCCATCGAGAACCAGCTCCGGCAGTTCGGGCGGGATTATCACGCGACCCAGGCCGCAACCGTGGTCGCCGATCTCGATGGTGGCGTTCGTGCCATGGTGGGCGGCCGCGACTACGGCGCAAGCCAGTTCAATCGCGCCGTCGACGCCTATCGTCAGCCCGGCTCGTCGTTCAAGCCCTATGTCTACACGACCGCCCTGTTGAACGGCTTCACGCCGAACTCGATCGTGATCGACGGCCCGGTCTGTATCGGCAATTGGTGTCCGCAGAACTATGGCCATTCCTATTCCGGCCCGGTGACACTGACAAAGGCGATCACCAACTCGATCAACGTGGTGCCGGTGAAGCTGTCGATCATGATCGGTCAGAAATATGCGCCGCACTCGCCCAATCCGGCCAAGATCGGCCGCGAGAAGATCGTGGAGGTCGCGCGCAGATTCGGCATCAAGGCCCCGTTGCCGGATACGCCTTCGCTGCCGATCGGCGCCGACGAAGTCACCATCCTCGAGCATGCGGTGGCCTATGCGACCTTCCCGAACAAGGGCAAGGCGGTGACGCCTCACGCGATACTTGAAGTACGCACCGGCACCGGCGACCTGGTCTGGCGCTGGGACCGCGACGGACCGAAGCCCCGGCAAGCGATTCCACCGAACATCGCCGCCGACGTGGCGGGCATGATGAGCCATGTGGTGAGCGAAGGCACCGCACGGCGCGCGCAGCTCGACGGCATTCCGACCGCCGGCAAGACCGGCACCACCAACTCCTACCGCGACGCCTGGTTCGTCGGCTACACCGGCAACTTCGTCTGCGCGGTATGGTTCGGCAATGACGATTTCTCGCCGACCAACCGCCTGACCGGCGGTGCGCTGCCGGCGCAGACCTGGCACGACATCATGACGGCCGCCCACCAGGGCATCGAGATCAAGGAGCTCGCCGGCGTCGGCATGGGCACGAAGAAGCCACAGCCGGCCGTGCGCCAGGTCGTTGCCGCCAATGGTACGGTCGTGACGCAGCGGGCGCCGGAGATCAAACCGGGACCGCCGCCGGTGCTGACCAAGCGCGGCGCCGACATTCTGGTGCAGGTCGAGAAGATGCTCGATGATGCCGCCAAGACCGCCGACAAGACGACGTCGGCTGACGAACCGTCGAAACCGGGCAAGACGACATCGTCCAGCGCCCTCGCCTTCCCCGAAAACTACGCCGCGGCAACGGCGAACGACGCGGCCGCGCCGCGCAAGAACTGACCGTGAAACTTGTTTTCGTAGCTCTGGTGGCGTTAGCGCTGGCCGCGGCCGTCGGCCTCGGCTTGACCTGGATGACGACCACGCGCGGCACCGAACTCGGCACGCTGACGATCGGCGCGTGGACCGCACGGCCCCGCATCGGCACCACCGACATCGACCCTTATTCGCGCGCGACCATCACCCGCAATGGCGAGCTGCCGATCGGCACCGGCGACGGCATCTCGTTTACCGCGAGAGCCGACGACAAGAAGAAACCGCTCGACGGGCGCTGCGACGTGGTCGTCAGCGGCGTCACGCCGGCAGCGCGGTTCTGGACGCTGACGCTCTATGACAACAAGGGCCATCTCGTCGCCAATTCGCTGCAGCGCTATGGTTTCACCAGCGAGGAAATCGTCCGCAGCGCCGACGGCGGCTTCGAAATCCACATTGCCTCGCGTGCGCGCTCCGGTAACTGGCTGCCGACCGGCGGCATCGAGCGCTATTCGCTGATGCTGCGCCTCTACGACACGCCGGTGGGCGTCGCGACGCGGACCAAGCGCGACGCGCCGATGCCCCAGATTGCCACGGCGGGGTGCCCGTGATCCGCATCGTCTTCACGATCCTCGCAGGCGTGCTGCTCGGCGGCGTGGTGCATCTCGTCAGCGTGCTGGCGCTGCCGCGGATCGCGAGCCAGGACGCCTATTCGCGCCTGACGCCGATCACCAAGCTCAATGCGGTGACGCAGCTTCCAGCCGCCGAACCGAGCGACACGCTGATGCCCTATCTCGATCCCGCACTCGCGGTCGCGGTCTGCCGTTACGACCTCTCGACCGGGCCGATCAAGCTCAGCGTTCCCGTCAGCCAGGCCTATACGTCGGTGTCGTTCTATACCCGCAGCGATCTCGCCTACTACGCGATCAACGACCGCTCGGCCGGCAAGAAGGTGATCGAGCTCGACCTGATGACGGAGGCGCAGCACGAGGCGCTGCCCGAGGACGAGGACGTCACGGCCGCCGACCGGCTGATCATCGACTCGCCCTCCACCACCGGTCTGATCGTGCTCAAGGCGCTGGCGCCGGAACCCGGCCTGATGGCTCAGGCGCAGGCCTCGCTCGCGGCCTCCAGCTGCAAGGTGCAGGTCGATCAGCCGACGGCCAAGCAGGCCGAAGTGCCGATGCCGGTGCCGCGCGGCAAGCGGTGATCGTGGCGCGCTGGCGGCGACACACGCTCACCACGGCAGCGCGAGCGCCCGCTAACCCTTCGTCACGGCCGGACGCCCGATGACAGGTCTTGCCTGCACCGGCGGGTTTGCGGTCTGCGCAGCGAGCTCGGCGATCAGGCGATCGGCGTCGGCCGCCATGGGATCGGGCGCTTGCAGGACCAAGCGCTCCAGGCCCCAGCGATAGGATGACACGCGCCGCTCCAGGCATTGGTGCACCCACTGCACGATCAGCGAATTCTCCTGCATGCGCGCGACCGCATCTGCACGTTCGCGCGGCGACAATTCACTGATGTGGGAGAGGCTGGCATCGCGGCGACGGTCGAGATCGAGGACCTTGATGGCGCTGGTATAGAACAGCTCGAAGCGGGAAATGTCGTCGCGCACGTCTTCGATCAACTGCGCATAGCGCGAGGCGTGGGAACGGTGCGGCTCGTCGATCAGCGCGCGGCCGTAGGCCGTGCGGTCGAACACGGGCGTCTGCCGCCAAGGCGAGGCAATCGGCGTGTAGTCGCCGAACACGCTCTTCCAGGCAGGCCGCGAATGCGGCGGCTCGATCAGGGGATAAGCGAGATCGCGGAGCTGCCGCTCGTTATCGGAGAGCTGATATTGCGACGGACGCAGGCCGACGCTGGACGTCGCTTCGAGGCCGATCCAGCGATGCATGTCGTCGCTGCGCATATCCTCGCGGGTGCGGCCGAAATCGCCCCCGCTGCAAGCGGCGAGCATGCTGCCCAGAAGCAGGAGCAGCACCGGCGAAAGATACCGGATCGGAAATGTCGTCTCCGGCATGATGCAGTGCCTGACGTTATGCGTTAGCGACGGCGACGACGACGGCCTGGCGCCGCGCCCTCTTCCGGCCCGCCGCCGCCGCTCGTTCCAT
>Ga0310811_10012729_pt1 | contig 10931 bp, 8 predicted proteins | sample YCmetagenome_FD_207642 | JGI IMG/M metagenome (GOLD analysis project Ga0310811, IMG submission 207642) | Soil microbial communities from experimental microcosm in Duke University, North Carolina, United States - YC | ecosystem: Engineered > Artificial ecosystem > Soil microcosm > Unclassified ...
GCTGATTGCCTTTAGCAGTAACCCTGTCAGTATGGCCCTGACCGGATTTCTGCTCCAGAGCGCCGGTACGACGTTCACTATCCTCCTGGTTGCAGGCGGTTTTACGCTTATTGCCCTCTCAGCCACGCTCAATCCACACATGCGTCGGGCCGCCGCCTGAAAAAACGGTGTATACTGGTCGTGCGGACGGTTCCGTGTGAGCACGCTGGGAAAAGTTTGTGGCCTTTACACGCGTGCCTGGATTCTACAGACATGCTTCCTCATCACCACATGAGGAAGCATGTCTTTTTTTGGAAACCGGAAACCGGAAATGTTAAAGCCACGCAAAACCAGATCCCAGCACCATATACACCCCCAGCGTCGCCACAACAAAGAGAAACAGCGCTCGCCCCTGCATAACTCGCCCGAGCACAACTACCTCGGGCAGACTCAGACCCGAGGCCGCGATCATAAAGGTGAGCACAATCCCTGCCTGCGCTCCATGCTGGATAAATGAGAGCCCCAGAGGGATCAGCAGCAACACATCCGCATAGATCACGCTCCCCAGCAACACGGCCAGCAGTATACCCGGCATAAGCCCCCATTGTCCCAGACTCATCACGCTTTGCGTCGGAATAAGCACATCTATCAGCAGACCGCCCAGCGTTGCCAGCGCCAGCCAGGGCAGAAACCGCCGCGTCAACTGGCTCCCCAGAAAGGTCGCTCTTTTGAATGCCAGCCACCTCTTCCCCGGCGCTGGCTCTTCCTCCTCAAGCCAGAGATAATCGCGCAGCACTCGCTCACGAGGCATACGCCCGATCACCCAACCAACACTGATAGCTGCAAGCAAACAAACTGCGATATAGAACAGGGCATCTCTCCAGCCAAAGACCACGAAGAGCAGGATAATCGCTCCCAGGTTAATCGTTGGCGAGGCCAGCAAAAAAGAGACCGCTGGCCCCGGTGGCACTTCGACCTCCAGCAGTCCCAGGAAAAGCGGCATCGCGGTACAGGTACAGAACGGTGTGGCCGCACCCAGCAGTGCCGCCAGCACATTGCCCGATAGTCCAGGATAGCGCAGAAACACGCCACTCAGCCGCTTCAATGAAAGGGTTTGCTTCAGATAAAAAGCCACTGTGGCTGTACTGAACAACAATACACCAATAAAGACGAGCAGCGCCGGAAAGAGCACCAGTTGATACCAGGGAATTGCTGATGAGATGAAGGTCATTATGACTCTCCCCGGATTGTCTCCTGCGTCTCGTGCTCGCTGTACATCTCTTCGCTCGCTATCTGGGGCGTACGCGCACGCATATTGTGCATATACTTCGGTCGATGCAATGTGTTATAAGAGCAAAAGGGCATGATCTTCCCATCCGGCAGCACATGATGAACACAGCATTTCTTGGCCGAGCGCACATCAAAGTTCCAGGCATCCATGAATGCGATGATCACTATCCGGAACATATTCTCATACAACAGACCACCATGCTCTTTCTGCGTCAATGCCTGGGGCGCTACCGGAAAACAGCAACTAAAGTCGTAGAGCGCATTCCCAGTACTCAGCGGCGTCGAAGCGGACCAGAGACGCATCAGCGCGGACCCCACGACATCTTTCACATCATCAATGCGAAAATTAATCTGGTTGCCCACGACATCCAGGTAGGATTTAACATCGATATAGCGCGGTAGCGGCTTGACTTTCTTCCCTTTCACATACGCGTAGGTCATGCTGATACAGTCGCTATGGCAGGGCAACGGCACAAAGTCGTTTTTCTGAAACATCCCATCCGTCTGTTCCGCAACGGCGCGAATCACATCCGGCACCGTGGTCCGATCCATCGCGTTGAAGTCCTCGTGACGGCCAACATTAGTCACGGGCTGAAAGGTCACGCCGCGCACCATCTTCTGCTCAATGCCGAATGTGACAATCGCGCCAATCTCATCCTCGTTCACCCCACGCGCAATCGTTGCGGTGAGATTGATGGGAATCTCGTATTTCGTAAGATTGGCGATAGCCTGCATCTTGATCTCACGCAGGTCCAGACCTCGCAGCGCTTCGTACGTGCTCTGGCGAAACCCATCAAATTGCAGATACACCTCGAAGTTCCCTTTAAAAGCGCTCAACTGGCGCACAAAGGCTTCGTCACGCGCGATACGGATACCGTTAGTGTTAATCATGATGGCCTTAATCCGTTTGCGCCTCGCCATCTCTAAAATCTCGATCAATTGTGGATGAATCGTTGGTTCGCCGCCGCTGAACTGCACGACATCGGCATACCCTTCGTTCTCAACCACGGTATCCAGCATCCCTTCGACCTCTGCCAGCGGAGAAAAACGACCCACCGCCGAATCCGCAAAACAGGTTGGGCAACGCAAATTGCACGCTTCTGTAATCTCCACAAGCGCCAGACAGGTGTGCTGCTCATGATCGGTGCAAAGTCCACAGTCAAGCGGACACCCTTTCTCGACGGGCGTCTGAAAATGGCGCGGCAGCGTCCCCGGCTTATTATACGAACTCTGGCTCAGATAATACGCGGCATCCGAGGAGAGCAGGGTGCGCACCTGCCCATGCTCGGGACAGGTTTTGAGCATATAGACTTTGTTCTCTTGCAAAATAACCTTGGCCTGAATGACCTTTAAGCAGGTCGGGCAAAGACTGTTCGTAAAATTATGATAAATATATGCCCGATCATGCCGCTGCATCAGCGGATCTTCCAGCCCTGGTATCGGCGCTGCCTCCACCGGCTTCACCGGCTCATTATTGACACGTAAACGACGCCCGGGAATTTTCCGCATAACAGTGGTTCCTTCCTCTCACGATGTTCTCTCTCGAACAAATCGCACTAATGAGCACAATAACGACCAGTACAGCTCGCGACACACGCTATATGCCACACGACAGGGGTCACAAAAATCATCGTCAGCAGACCATATCCCACGAAGCGCGTACGAGGGTCTAGCGGACAAGCTATTGCCGACACTACTACGATGAAATACGTCACGAAAGCCAGCGTCATCAAGGTGCTAGAAACATGGCTGGCTAATCCTCCCATAGCAAGCAAGATAAGCGCCGTCGGTATGCCACCCACAGCCAGACCGATCAGGTATGCCACAAAAGGATGCAGCGGAATCCGTGGCTCAATGATCCTGGGAGGCTTCTGTTGTTGCTGCCCCATACACTATCTTCCTGTGTAAATGACGACGCAAGCTATGTACCACACCACAGGAGCTACAAAAACCATGGTCAACAGGCCATAGCCGATGAAGCGCGTACGAGCAACGAGCAGACAAACTATTGCTCCAATTATTGAAAGGAGATATATCATGAGACCCAGCGTCATCAGTGTGCCAGAAATCTGGCTGGCTAATCCCCCAACTGCGAGTACAATAAGCACCGCAGATATACTTCCCAGAGCCAGACCGATCATATATGCCACGAAAGGCCTGAGTGGAACTGGTGGCTCGACAATCCTGGGTGGCTCTGGTTGTTGCTGACCCATACACTATCTTCCTTCTTTTTCAGCGCCTTACTGACCACGCTCACCTGACCAGTAGAGGCGCGGTGCAGCGAGAGCGGAACTGCGCCCCCGTCCCCCACCGGCCATCTCGCCCTCATACATCCTTCTCGAACGCACTTTCAGAAAAGACGCCATGACCTTTGACAGAGCACTATACGGTAGAGGTAGCCTGCCCTTCCGGTATACTTCCGGAAACCTGAGACAACCGTTGGCGATAATACGAACGGCAGAGGCTATACCCAAAACTCAGAATCGTCGGAATATAGAGCACCTGCACCAGCGTCAACCCGAACAGCACCTGCGGATCGGCGCGTGTAAAATCCACCAGGAACCGCAAACAGCAATAGCCCACAACATACAGCTTGAAGAGGTCACCAGACTGAGGCATACGCTTACGTGCGTAGAGGATCAGCGCAAATAACAGGAGAAGCAAAACCAGCTCATAGAGTGCAGACGGTTGGCGGCGTACCCCATCCTGCATCAGAGCCCAGGGGAGATCACTGGGCTTGCCAAAGGGATCGCCGCCCAACACATTGCCCAGCCGACCAATCGCCTGCGAGATTGGCAACGCCAGCGTGAAAATATCGCCCGTCGAGTAGCGAATACCATTCAAGCGTTTCACCAGCAGCACGCCCAGATAGCCGCCAAAAAAAGCTCCGGTCCAGGCCTGCCCACTATACCAGAGCACCGGGAGATCGCGGATAAACGTCTGAGGTCCCAGAAAGATCAGCATGCTCGCTTTGGCCCCGATCATCCCCCCACCCAGCGCGCCCAGCGCCACCCGCAAAATAACCTCTGCCGCACGATCCAGGCGTTTCGCCTCGTGGTAGGTAATCAGCCCACCAACGATGAATGCACAGAGAAAGAGAAGCGAATACGTGGAAATGGCATACGACCCAATATGTACCCACGGATACATCGAACACCTCTCAAATTCGTATTCTCGCTCAAACAAATAACGCTAACAACCACGATAACCGTAGATAGTTACCATACAAGCTATGTGCCACACCACAGGAGCTACAAAAGCCATAGTCAACAAACCGCGCACACGCACGCTCATCAGACAAACTATCCCGCCTATGAGTACCAGCAGATACATAGAGCAACCCAATTGCGTCAACACACCAGCTAAGCGGCAGATGCCTTAAACTAACTATGCATCTTTACATACGTAATTAGATTAACGTTCATCACTCCCGTAGAATCTCGGCTCGCCCACAATGTCACGTAGATAAGGGAAATCACGCATCAATCCCGTAGAGTCGCCGCTTGTCTGCGACCGGGTCGACGACGAGGTAGAAGATGGCCGCCCCCGTTCGTACCGCCCCCCAGGCCAGTAGGGACGCCATTCAGCTGCGGCTTCATGGCGTCCGCGAACTCCCTCGATCCCGCTCGCCCTACAGACGTGGCATTCCGCCCTTCCCCCATTTCGCTTGCCGCAGAAAACGTGTGTCATGACGTTTGACTGCGTCCCACTGGTCTGTCAAGCGCCATGGCGTCTTTTCTCCCGCCATGAACACGCGCTTGAGAAGCTCGTAGGAGGGCGAGATGGCCGGTGGGGGCGGACGCTGAGAACAGAGGCAACGAAGGTGGTCAGAGCACGACGGAAATGATGGGAGATTCTCTTTCTCTCCGTGACATTGCGCTTTCTGCCATTTCCTCCCACAAATTCATCCCGCGAAACAAATCTTGCATTACCCCCTTCAGAAATCTCACCACCTGCCGAATATCTATAAGAGAAGAGGCAAAAAGACCCCTCTCCCAGTTCTCACAACAACGATGTCGCCTGAGGGAGAGACAGTGCAGCATCAATAATGGGGGAACGTGTAGGACTGGTGCAGGGGAGTGTAGGGGGAAGATCTCGCTGCAATCGGCATGTATGCAGGCTGTGTAGCATGTGTAGCCTTTTTAGAATTTTTCTCGTAGCGCATCAGTGTAGCTTCTGTAGCATGTGTAGCCTTTTTAGAATTTTTCTCGTAGCGCGTCACCCAAAAGATCCCAATCGCCTCTGTCTCACCTTTCAAGGGCCCATGTAGCCCTGGTGTAGAAGCGTGTAGGGTCAAGATCCCCATCACATCCACCTTTGTGTAGGATGTGTAGCACTTTTACAATTTCATACCGTATCACCAATTCGCCTGGGAAACACGGATCGGCACCGCTTCCCTTCGCCCAACATTACAGGTAGGAGCAGGGCTTTATCCCTGCCCGATTTCGCGTTATCCCTGCCCAGTTCCGCGTTATCCCTGCCCAGTTCCGCGTTATCCCTGTTATGTTTCGCCTGCTATTCGCTCAGCATCTGCTCAAAACCGATTCCCGGTCCGCTCGGAGCATGCACCAACCCATGCTGATCAACAGCAACTTCACGTTGAACAGGATTGGAGGTAACCAGCGACTCATAATACGTGGTATTCGAAATAGCCATACACAGGTGACGATGCACAATATTGCTCCCATGCACCTCCGCGCGCAAGCGAAAAGAGTCCGCAAGGTGCGCAATACGCATCGCGCCGGTCAGTCCACTCAGCCTCTCGCCGTACATTGGCAAGCAAACAATACATTTTAGCAAAAGCTCATTTCGTCAGGGTGGTTCTGCCATTCGTCGTGGTAGGATGAGTTCAGGATCGCTGTTCCACAGCTTCTGGCACCTCGCATGCACTCTCACCTGCCTTCGTGAGCCATTCTTCCTTCCCTCTAGCCGCCATTACTACGAGTATCACGCCCCCAATCAGGAGCCAGATACCAACGGTTGGTAGTCCATAAACAATGGGGGCCGCTGGTAAGGGATTGAACAACTCATAGGCGAGCCAGACCAGCGCCGCCAGCGAAATCAGTGGAAAGATGGCGTGGTAGAAGACATTGAACTCGCTACGGTACTGCCGCCAGTAGAGGAAGAATACGCCTATGTTCCCCATAGCATAGATGATGATCACGGCCAGCTCTACCACAAAACTCTCATAAAAGTACCCATTGGCCGCGCCAATCCACCAGAATAGCAGCAGACCCGTCACGAGATTCACCAGGAATTGCAAGGCGATGGTGTTGACAGGCGTCTTGTACACGGGATGGACGCGCGTGAGAATCTTCGGCAGTGAGCCGGAACGTGCCATAGCGTACCACATGCGCGATCCCATATTACTACAGGCTATCGCGAGTGCAATCGTCGAATTCAAGAGGGCGAACAAGATCAGCCACCAGACCGGTCCCCAGACACGCTTGGCGACCACAACAGCAGGCAGTTCCGCCGAAGAGGACAGCGACCCAATGTTATTGGTCCCCCAGCCAATGATGATGGCCCAGGTCACGAAGATCAAGAAGACACCAAGCAAGATGATCGAACCGATCACGGCACGGGAGACATTCTTTGTCGGATCCTCGGCCTCCTCTGCCAGTGGTGCCGCTCCGTCCCAGCCGGTGAATGCGAGCAAAGAGAAAATAACAGCCACGGCGAATCCACCAAAACCAACTTTTGAGATGTTGGCGGGATTGTAGGAGATGAAGTTCACACCTCCAGGACCAGGATTGGCAGTAGCCCAGAACCCCAGCAGCACAACAAGCCCCATCTCTATCAATCCCAAGGTCAGTACCGTTCTACTTGAGATGGAAACATCTCGATACTGGAGCAAGGCGACACCGACCACGACTACGATCATAAAAACGGTCGTAAACCAGGACCAGTTGAGATGCCAGTTTGCCTGGATTTCCTGCTGCAAGATGTTGCCCATGTACACCGACACGACACCCGCAACCGTAGGCGCGTACAGGATGAACAACCAGGCAACGATCCACCCCGCCCGGGGATGGATGCTGCGACTGATGTATGTATAGTAACCACCGGCGGTTGGCATCTTCTTCGTATATTGAACCAGGACTATGCCAAGCAAGAGGGTGATGACGAAAGCGATAGGATAAGCAATGGGGGAGGTAATCCCCGCAAATCCTACAATCACAGAAAGATTAAATAAAGCGGCGATTGCGGGCGCGATGGTCGTGACGCTCTGCATCAACATTTCTGGCAGGTGCAAGGCCCCGGCATTGAGTTCGGTCCGCGCTACCATATGCTCTCCATGCCGAGCGGATTCAGCACGTATATCACGACTATCTTTCGCTGAAGTGAAATCTTCTGAGGCCATAACTCTCCTCTCTTCGCACGTTCGATTGCAACGATGACCCAGACCGACCTGGGATGATGTCTTCATCAAAACTACCTGGGACAACCTACCGATACCTGAATCACTGGAGCACCTCCTCAGAACGAGGACCTTTTCCATGCTCCTCGCGCGACATTGACTGCTCCTTTCGCTCTCACTGGCATTCATCATCTCAATTCAGCTTGTCGCGGCGGAGCGTCCCCGTCCTCCTCAAAAGCCCCCAGCGCAAAGAGCATGGCTTTCTGGGCCGGCGTGAGTCCTTGCGTTCTGGTGATATTCAGCCGTTCGTATGGTCGATCGCGTTGCAGCGTCCGCACCGGCTCAATACTCTGTAAATCCCACACCTTGATAGAACCATCCTCACTACAACTGGACAACAGGCGACCATCGGGGCTGATCTTAAGTGCGTGGACAGCTCCTTGATGCGCCTTGCGCATGGCCAGGCATTTCCCACTCTGCACCTCCCACCAACGCAGGTTCCCATCGCTATCTCCACTCACCAACTGATCCCCCAGCTTATTCCAGACGACGGCAGAGACCTCATGGGGTAGCCCTTCAAAGGTGCGTATGCGCTTCCCGTTGTCGGTATGCCAGAGGAACAATTCCCCGCTGCTTCTGCCTCCCCCCCCACTTGCCAGCCAGGTGCCATCGGGACTCCACGCCACCGTCGCGACCTTGGCGCTGTGCTCGTGGAGTGTCTGGAGCAGCATACCATCGGTGGCTCGCCACAGACAGATGATCCCGTCATCCCCACAACTTGCCAGACGGGTGCCATCGGGACTCCACGCCACGCGACGGACCCAGGTCAGATGAACATGCCCAACCCAGCGGCGGCTCAGAGCAAGCGTATCCCAGACATACACCCCATACTTATAGGTGCCACTGGCTAGCAGGTGCCCATCGGGACTCCACGCCACATCCATGAATTGCGTGTCGGAGTAGTCGGGATCATGAAGGATCTGCATACTGGCTTTCGTGGCCGGGTCCCAGAGCCGAAGAGCATTGTCCCACCCGGCGCTAGCCAGCAGTCGCCCATCGGGACTCCAGGCGACTCCATGCACGACCCAGCGATGTCCACGCAACGCCCTGGGCAACGTCTCTCCGGCCACATCCCAGAGCGTCACCAACATATCGGTTCCTACACTGGCCAGCCGTTGCCCATTCGGACTCCACGCCACGTCGTAGAGCGCGACCGCGTAGCCCTGGATGATGCGTACGCATTGCCCACCCTCCACGTCCCACACGCGCAGAGTCCTATCTTCACTGCCACTGAGCAAGCGGCTGCTATCTGGCATGAAGGCGATGCTATACACAGGAGCGGTATGCCCCTGCAATACTGTCCGACAGTTGCCCGACTCCGCATCCCACAGCCGGATCGTGTGGTCAAAGCCAGCGCTGGCTATCGTGCGTCCATCCGGGCTCCACGCATGGCATTGCACCCGCTCTGTATGCCCCTCAAGCCTGTGGAGACAGCGCCCGCTTTCCACGTCCCACACTCTGACCGTCCCATCCCAACTCGAGCTGGCCAGTCGGCTACCGTCGGGGGCAAAGGCCAGTCCCTGCACCGAGTTACTATGCCCGGAGAGCGTCTGCACACAGGTAGCTGGCTGTGCTGCGTGGAGTTCCCATACCTGAATACGTCCATCAGAGTAGCTACTGGCCAGATGAGTGCCATCGCAACTCCAGGCCACCGCATACACGATGCACTCGGCAGTGATCGTCTGGACGTTGGCGCCCGATTTCACATCCCAGAGTCGTATGGTTGCATCATCCGCACAACTGGCAATCATCTGTCCATTGGGCGCAAAGACCAGATTTTCGACAATGTCGGTATGCCATCCTATCCACAGCAACGCGCCACTCTCTACATTCCACAGTTTAATCGTCCCATCCCAGCTTCCTGTGGCCAGGAGCCGTTCGTCCGGGCTGAAGGCCAGGGCTCGCTCCACGGTGTCGGCATGCGCCTGCCAGACCAGATGCAAAGTGTGACCTTCCTCGCACCATACTCGCACTTCACCTAAACTACTGCCCGCCGCCCAAAACTTCCCCTGGGGACTGACAGCCACGGCCCAGATTGCATTAAAAGCTTCGGTAAAAACAGTGTCATGGAGCGTGGACTCCATAAGCGAAGCATTTTGCATCTCAATACCTTGCAAATATGCGCCTCGCACAACGAGACACGAGAGATCAATGCCGCGCAGATGACCGCGATATTGGCGCAATAGCGCAACCAAATTTGCAGCACCATACCCTTGAGCATAAACACTCTGTTCGCGCAGTTGATCCAGCAATAAGAGTAACCGTTCCTCTACTTCAGATCGCCCCTGGTACAGGCGACGCATCTGCTCAAGAATCGGGGTGACAATGAGTCGCGCCTGAGTCTGCCGCACATATTCCTTCGCGCCAGACTGCTCCAGCACATGATGCACCAGCCGATGAAGCCCGCCCTGTTGAATCTCGGCCGTGATCTCGTTGATCAGGACCGTTGTCACATAATCCATGACGACCGATTGAAGCGTAAATGTTGCATAGCCCTTCCCACTCTCAATCAAAGAGCGCCGCCGCAATGCATCGAGGGTATCAAGCACCTGAATTTGGGGAAGGGGGGGAATCAATGCTACCAGCAAGTCATCAAGCGTCATAGGTTCACGAGCAACCGCTAGCCAGAGGAGTAGTGTATGCTCAAGCTCGGAGAGCCGGATGAATTGCTGGGCAAGAAGTTCACGAATCCCGCTAAAGATCGCTTCGCCGCGCGCGAGAAACTGACCAGTTTCACCGTGGAAGAGTCTCCGGATCGTTTCTGCAACGATTTTCAGGGCCAATGGATTGCCTGAATAAACAGTTATCAATTGCATTTGCTCTTCTGCCGTCCCGGTCACCTCTTTTTCCTGTAAAAGGTTCATGGCAGCAGGTGTATCCAGACCACTCAAGCGCACGTAGCGCACAGGCGTGCGACGGCCCATGAATGGCTCCAGCTCAACGGGCTGTTCCCGGCTGGTCAGGAGGACGCAACTCTGGTGCGATGTTTCAGCCACCCGTGCTAGAAAAAGCCCATATCCTTCATAGCCAGGACGATAGCAACCTTCGGACTCACCCTCTTGCAGAAGTGTTTCCAGATTATCCAGAATGATCAACACACGGTGTTGACGTAACTGTTCGAGCAAAAGACTGATCTGTCGTTCCTGGCTTAGCGCTACCTCTGCCACCATCTGCTGCGAAATGATCTGTAGACAATCAATCAGCAATTCTTGACAAGAAGGCGTATCGCGCAGTGAGCGCC
>Ga0310811_10012730_pt1 | contig 10931 bp, 10 predicted proteins | sample YCmetagenome_FD_207642 | JGI IMG/M metagenome (GOLD analysis project Ga0310811, IMG submission 207642) | Soil microbial communities from experimental microcosm in Duke University, North Carolina, United States - YC | ecosystem: Engineered > Artificial ecosystem > Soil microcosm > Unclassified ...
GTCAACGGGGGTGCGCACACCACCCGTTGACGTGAACCGGCCGGTTCAGTTGCCGTAGACCTGGAACTCCCACAGCGAGTAGCCGTACTGGGTGGCGCGCTGCGTGCCGTTCATCCGCACGTAGCGGCCGGAGCCGGTGACGGCCAGGGACTGGTTGCCGCCGGGACCGGCGGTGGTGCTGTAGACGGACGACCAGGTGTTGCCGTCGTTGGACGTCTGGATCTGGAAGCCGGTGGCGTAGGCGGCTTCCCAGTTCAGATCGACGCGGCTGATGGTGTGGGTGGCGCCGAGATCGACCTCGAGCCACTGCGGATCGCTGAAGGCGGACGACCAGCGGGTGCCGGTGTTGCCGTCAACGGCGTTGCCGGCGGTGAAGCTGGCGTTCTCCGACGACGAGGAGGTGGCGGTCTTTCCCTGTGACAGCAAGGTCCCGGTGCCGCCGCCGGAGGTCGGCGAACCGTAAAGTGCCAGCTCGTACAGGGAATCGCCCCACTGGGAAGCTCGACTGGTGGCGAGGACCCGCACATACCGTGCTGTGGCCGACAGCGCTGTCGACTGGATGTCCTGTGGAGAGTTGTTGTTGGAGTACACGGTCGTCCAGTTGGCGCCGTCGGTCGACGTCTGTAGCTGGTACGCCGACGCGGTGGCGGCCTCCCAGGTCAGGGTGGCGTGGTTGAGGTTGTAGTTCTGCCCGAGGTCGACCTGGATCGACTGGGGATCGCTGAAGGCGGACGACCACCGGGTGGTGATGTCGCCGTCGGTGGCGTTGGACGCCGGGAACTGCGCGCTCTCGGACGACGACGCGGTGGTCGGCTTGCCCTGGGCGATGTTCGTGCCGTAGTTGGGATTCTTGTTGTACACGGCCACGTAGTCGACGTTCAGCGACCCGCCGGAGGCGGTGGCGGCGTTGGGGCCGCCGCCGAACGCGGCCGGGAAGGCGCCGCCGATGGCCAGGTCGAAGATGATGAAGAAGCTGTGGTCCACGGCATTGGCCCAGGTGGTGGCGTCGACCTGGGTGGAGTTCAACGAGAAGTACTGCGTGCCGTCGAGGTACCACCGGATCTGCTCGGGCGAGGTGGAGCGGTCGAGTTCGACGGCGTAGGTGTGGTACCCGGTCTGGCAGCCGCCGCAGGCGCGTTCGCCGCTGCCGATGCCGGTGCCCTCGTTGCACGGGCCGCCCGGGCTCACGCCGCAGTGCAGCGTGCCGAACAGCGAGCTGCGGCCGTTGATGTCCTCGAGGATGTCGACCTCGCCGGAACCGGGCCACACCTGGCCGATCCGCAGCGGCGCGCCCAGCATCCAGAACGCCGGCCAGTAACCGGCGCCGTTGGTCGTGGACAGGTTGGGCTGCTGGATGGAGGCCTGGATCCGCACCACGCCGCCGGGCTGGGCGCCGAAGCCGTCGGCCTGGGTCTCGACCCGGCCGGACGTCCAGCCGGCGTTCGGGTCGCTGCCCGAATGCAGGGCCTTGAGCACGAGGTGGCCGGCGCCGTCGTGGTAGACGTTGTCGGTGCTGGTGGTGGTCGTCTCGATCTCGCCGGTGCCGAAGCCGGCGCCGGGACCGGCGTCGTAGCGCCAGGTTCCGGTGTCCAGGCCGGTGTTCGCGGCGCCGGTGAAGTCGTCGCTCCAGGTGGTGGTGAAACCCGCGGGCGGCGCGGGCACCGCGGCCGGCTGTGCGACGGCGGCGAGCACGGTGGTCGGCGCGGTCATTCCGATCGCGCCGGCTGCTGTCAGGGTCAACGCGAGCAGGCCGGTGGCGAGCCGTCCGGGTGAGCGGACCAGGCGCGCGCACTTGTCCCTGATCGACATGGGCACTCCTTGCGGGCGGGCAGGGCGGCCGCATCTGGCGGGAGGCGTCACCAAGGCAGATAACAGGGGAGCATTGCGAGAGCGCTCTCACCGGAAGCATCTCCCTCGATTCCGTTGACGTCAAGAGGTGTGCCGCCAGACGCGTCAACATCCTTGACATCTGCCCGTAATCGTATGAGCCTGCCCTTTGAGAGCGCTCTCCCCCTGCCCCTGCCGGCTCTGGAGAGGGACCATGTCCACCACCGCACCGCCGCGGCGGCGGCTTCGCGCCGCCCTGCTGGCCACCGTGGCCGTCACCGCCACGATTCTCGGCATCGCCCCCGCTCACGCTGCGGGAACCCTGATCTCGCAAGGCAAGCCCGCCACCGCATCGTCCACAGAGAACGCCGGCCTTGGCGCTGCGAACGCGGTTGACGGCAGCACCGGAACCCGCTGGTCGTCGGCCTTCAGCGACCCGCAGTGGCTCGAGGTCGACCTCGGCGGCGCGGCCACCGTCAGCCAGGTCGTGCTGAACTGGGAAGCCGCCTACGCCAAGGCGTTCCAGATCCAGGTGTCCAGCGACAACGCCAACTGGAGCACCATCTACAGCACCACCACCGGCGCCGGCGGCGTGCAGACGCTCACCGTGGCCGGCTCCGGGCGCTACGTGCGCATGCTCGGCACCCAGCGCGCCACCCCGTACGGCTACTCGTTGTGGGAGTTCCAGGTCTACGGCACCGGCGGCGGGACCAACCCCGGCGGCGGCACCGGCGCGCCGCCCGACTCGTTCTGGGGCGACACCAGCACGATTCCGGCCGCGCACAACGTGGTCGAGGTGAAGATCCTCAACCGCACCAACGGCAAGTACCCGGACAGCCAGGTGTACTGGAGCTTCAACGGGCAGACCCACTCCATCGCCGAGCAGCCCTACCTCGACATGCCCGCGAACTCCGCCGGCCGCATGTACTTCTACCTCGGCGCGCCCAACAGCCAGTACTACGACTTCATCGAGTTCACCGTCGGGGCCTCGGTGTTCAACGGCAACACCACCCGGGTCGACGCGTTCGGGCTCAAGCTGGCCATGCGCCTGCACGCGCACGACGGCTACGACGTCCAGGTCGGCGAGGACTACCAGACCTTCCAGGAGGACCGCGCGACGACCTTCCAGAAGTTCACCAACGAGGTGCCGGCCGAGTTCAAGCAGCTGGCCCAGATCCAGTCGCCGTACCGGATCCCCGCCCCCGGCAGCGCCGCCGCCTTCCAGCCCGGTGGCCAGTACGCCAACTACTTCACCGCCTACGCCCAGTCCGTGGGCGTCAACGAAACCACGCAGTTCATCTTCGGCTGCGCCAACTCGATGGCGTCCAACCCGAACATGTGCGCCGCGTTGAACCGCCACACCGCCCAGCTGCCGTCGTCCCAGCAGCAGGACCCGTCGCAGTTCTACCAGGCCGCGCCCGGCAACTACTACGCCAAGTTCTGGCACGACCACGCCATCAACCACCTCGCTTATGGCTTCCCGTACGACGACGTGGCCGGCCAGTCCTCGTTCATCTCGCACGGCAACCCCCAGTGGCTGGAGGTCGCCGTCGGCTGGTGAGTCCGGCCCTGCTCGGCGGAACGGCGCCCGTTCCGCCGAGCAGGCATGCTGGTGCGGTGCGAGTGGTGGTTCTGTCCGACACACATGCGCCGCGCTTCTGGAAGGCGTGCCCGCCGCGGGTGGCCGAGCACCTGCGGGACGCCGACCTGATCCTGCATGCCGGCGACGTGTGCGTGCCGTCCGTGCTGGACGAGTTGGCGGTGTACGCGCCAGTACAGGTCGTGCTCGGCAACAACGACGGTCCCGACGTCGCGGCCTGGGGTGCGCCGGAGACGTTGGAGCTGGACATCGACGGTCTGCGGGTGGCGATGATCCACGACAGCGGCCACAAGACCGGCCGCGCCGCCCGCATGCAACGGCGCTTTCCTGGCGCCGACCTGATCGTGTTCGGCCACTCGCACATCCCGCTCGACCTCACCGAGGCCGGCGTGCGGATCTTCAACCCCGGCTCGCCGACGGACCGCCGCCGGCAGCCGCACGGCACGATCGGCCTGCTCACGGTGGCGGCAGGGCAGCTGATCGAGGCCGAGATCGTCCCGGTGGCCTGACTAGTCCATCCGGGTTACGGTGAGCCGGTGGCGCGACGGTCGGCGGTGCCGGACCCGGTGGAGCCGATGCTGGCCGGCTCCGACGGGGGAGTGCTGCCGGCCGGGCGGGAGTGGTCCTACGAGTTCAAGTGGGACGGCTACCGGGCGGTCATGCGCGTCGCCGAGGACGGCACGACGCGGCTGAACAGCCGGAACCTCAACGATTTAACCGACAGGTACGTCGAGCTGACCGAGCCTGGGCTGGGGACATCGGCGGTGCTGGACGGGGAGATAGTCGCGCTCGACCGGGACGGGGTCCCGGACTTCAGCCTGTTGCAGAACAAGGCGGTCAAGGTGCAGTACTTCGCCTTCGACCTGCTGCGGCTCGGCGACCGGGACCTCAGGGACGAGCCGTACGGCCGACGCCGGGAGCTGCTGGCGGAGCTGAGCCCGAGCAGCCCGAGGTTCTCGGTCACGCCGTACTACGACCACGCCGACATCGACCCGGCCGAGCTGCTGCGGATCGCGCAGGCGTCACGGCTGGAGGGACTGCTCGCCAAGGTCACGAACTCCCGCTACCACCCCGGCCGACGCAGCCAGGAATGGCTGAAGCACCCGTTCATCCACACCCAGGAGGTGGTGCTGGGCGGCTGGCGGCCGGGCCAGGGCCGCCGGGACGGCACGATCGGGGCGTTGCTGCTCGGCGCGTACGACGACAGCGGCCTGAAGTACATCGGGGACGTGGGCACGGGTTTCACCGATCAGGCCCTGCGTGACCTCCATCAAGACCTGGAACCGTTGGCGCGGCGGGATCCCCCGTTCGTCAACCCGGTGCCGAGGGACCGGGCCCGCCGGGTGCACTGGCTGCGGCCGGAACTCGTGGGCGAGGTGGAGTACCGAAAGTTCACAGTGGACGGTGTGCTGCGGCACTCCTCGTGGCGCGGCCTGCGGCCGGAGCGCCGGCCGGAAGAGGTGCGCTGTCCGGATTAGCCGTGTCGGCCGCCGGGTAGCCGACATAGGCGGAGCAGACGGAGCTGCTGCGATCGCTGGCCAAGGTCGCGAACACGTTGACGGCCGCCGAGGTCCCGTTCGCGCTGACCGGCGGCTGCGCCGTGTATGCCAGGGGTGGGCCGCCGACCACGCACGACGTGGACGTGCTGGTCCGCGAGCAGGACGTGTCGAGTGCGGTGAGCGCCCTGGTGGCGCACGGCATGCGGGCCGCCGAAACGCCGTTGGACTGGCTGGCCAAGGTGTACGACGGCGACCGGCTGGTCGACCTGTTGCACCACCCCAACCGTGAACCCGTCACGGACGAGGTGCTGAAGCGGGCCGAGAACATGCGGGTGGGGCCGGCGGAGATGCCGGTGGCCACCGCGACGGACCTGATGGTGGACAAGCTGAAGGTGTTCGGCCCGCACCGCTGCGACTTCACCGATGTGCTGCCGATCGCGCGGGCGCTGCGCGAGCAGGTGGACTGGAAGCAGGTGTGGGACCGCACCGTCGAATCGCCCTATGCGGAGGCGTTTCTATTGCTGCTCAAGCGATTGGACATCGAGGAGGTCGTGCCGTGAACGTGCCCCAGTACGACGTGGCGGCGTTGCGCCGCGCGCTCGCCGAGGACCCGCGGACCGCGGAACTGGGCGTGCACGTGCGGATCCGCGGCGATCAGCTGTTCCTGTCCGGCGACGTGGCGTGCGAGCAGCGGCGCGCGGCGGTGGCCGAGGTGGCCGCCGAGCACGCGGACGGTTTGGTGCTGCACAACGAAGTGCACATCGTCGGGGCGCAACCGCCGACCGAACAGGAGGACCTGCGATGATCCGGGTCGCCGCCGTCGGCGACGTGCATCTCGGCGTCGACACCAGGGGAACCCTGCGCCCGGCCTACGAGAACATTGCCGAGCAAGCGGATCTGCTGCTGCTGGCCGGCGACCTGACCCGGCTCGGCACGGTCGCCGAGGGCGAGGTGGTTGCCGACGAGTTCGCCGGCCTTGACGTGCCGGTGGTGGCGGTGCTGGGCAACCACGACCACCAGTCCGACGCCGAGGAGAAGATCGCCGCGCTGCTGGTCGATCGCGGCATCACCGTGCTGGAAGGCAGCGGCACAGTGGTGCGGATCAACGATGTCCGGGTGGGGATCGCCGGCGCCAAGGGCTTCGGCGGCGGCTTCGCCGGCAAGTGCGGGCATGCCTTCGGCGAGCGGGAGATGAAGGCGTTCATCCACCACAGCGAGGACATCGCCGAACAGTTGCGGACCGCGCTGCTGGGCTTGACCGCCGACGTGCGGATCGCGCTGACCCATTACTCGCCGTCGGCCGACACGCTGCGCGGCGAGCCGCCGGAGATATTCCCGTTCCTCGGCTCGTACCTGCTGGCCGAGGCGATCGACGACAGCGCGACCGACCTGGCCGTGCACGGGCACGCGCACTACGGCAGCGAGGCCGGCACCACCGCCGGCGGCGTGCGGGTTCGCAACGTCGCCCAGCCGGTGATCCAGGCCGCGTACCGGGTCTACACGCTGGAGCCGTCGGCGGCCGTGCCGGAGTGAGCGCGGATCTCGGCCGCCTCGGCGTGAAAGCCGGCGTCGTCGAGCAGCTTTTCGGCCTGCCGCCAGCACAAAGCGGCGTCCTCCGGCTTGCCCGCCTCATGCAGCACCCGCCCGAGCTGCCGCAGCGCCCGGGCGTGTTCCTGTGGCAGGCCAAGGCTTTCGGTCGTCGCAACGGCTCGTTCGGCCAGCGCCAGCGCCGACTCCGGCGAGTTGGCCAGCAGTCCGACCCAGCTCAGCAGCCGCCACGCCCACGCCTTGCCGGCCAGGTCGTCGTGCTCCTCGAAGAACATCAGCGCCTGCTGCACCTCCGTGCGCGCGGTGTCCTTCGCGCCCATCCGCAGGTACGTCTCGGCCAGCGTCAACCGCAGGTTGGCCACCAGGTCGGGGTCGCCGAGCCGGTGCGCGTCGGTGAGGCTGGCGTGGATGTGCTCGACGGCCCCGGACAGCTCACCGCGGGCCTGCAAGACCCGGCCCAGCTCCAGCGCCGCGGACAGCATGCCCATCCGGTCGCCCAGCTCGGCGGCGGTCCCGCGGGCCTGCCTCAGGTACGCCTCCGCTTCCGACGACCGCCCCGCGCGCCGCTCGATCGCGCCCAGCGAGCACAGCACGTCGACCTGCCCGTGCCGGTTGCCGGCCGCCTCGAAGCGCCGCATCGCCATCTCGTGGCACGTCTTGGCCTCGGTCTGGCGGCCGAGCCACTCGTGCATCCAGCCGATGCCGTGCCAGGCGTATCCGGCGCCGTCCGCGTCCCCCAGGTACTCGAAGACGTCCTTCGACCGGGTGAAGTCGCGCTGGGCCTCGGCGAACCGGTGCCGCCGGCTGTGCAGCAGGCCGCGCTGCTGCACGAGGATCGCCTCGGCCGGTGTCGCCCCGACCGCGGCGTCCAGGCCGAGCCGGTTGTCGTGCTCCCAATCGTCGAACCGGGCCCGCAGGTCGCAGACCGCGGCGCTGGCGACGGCCAGCCGGGTCGTCTGCTCGGCCAGCCCGAGCGCGACGCACTGGGTGATCACCCCGCCGAGCGTCGTCCACTCGGTGTCGAACCAGCCGGTCGGATCGGCCAGCAGCCGCTCGCCCAGCACGCCGGCGTCGCCGCCGGGCAGGCGCGGACCACGCTGGGCGATCTTGTGGTCGGCGCACTCGACCAGCGCCACCCACTGGTCCATCAGCGCGACCAGCGGGGCGTCGTCGACGTCGCCGAGGTCGCGGCCGAACACCCGGAGCAGGTCGTGCAGGCGGTACCGGGTCTGTCCGAGCGCGTCCCAGCCGACGGTGTCCACCAGCCGGGCGTCGACCAGCGCCTCCACGTGGTCCTCGGCCGTGTCCGGGTCGACGCCGAGCAGCGGCGCGGCCACCCAGGCCGGGAAGTCCGGCGTATCCAGCCGGGCCAGCAGCCGGAACGCCCGTTGCTGAGGCTCGGACAGCTCCCGGTAGCTCAAGGTGAGGCTGGCCCGCACGTCCAGGTCACCGAACCGCAGCTCGTCCAGCCGTCGGCGCTCGTCCGACAGCCGTGCGACCAGCTGCGTCAGCCGCCAGTGCGGCCGTGCGACCAGTCGTGCCGCCGCCACGCGCAGTGCCAGCGGTAGCCGCCCGCAGTAGTCGACGAGCTGCTCGGCGGCTGCCGGCTCCGCGTTCACGCGGGCCTCGCCCAGCGCCTCGGTCAGCACGCGCACGGCGTCGCCGGACGTCAGCACGTCCAGCGGCAGGACCTGGGCCGACTCCAGGCCGGCCAGCACCGCTCGGCTCGTCACCAGGGCGGCGGACGCGGTCGTGCCCGGCAGCAGCGGCCGGACCTGGGCTTCGGTGGCGGCGTTGTCCAGCACGACCAGGACCCGCCGGTCGGCCAACCGGTCCCGGTACAGCGCGACCCGCTGGTCGAGCGTCGCCGGGATCGCGGCGCCGGGCGTGCCGAGGCCGCGCAGCAGCCGATCCAGCGCCTCCGCCGGCTCCACCGGACGCTCCTGCCCGCGCAGGTCCAGGTACAGCTGGCCGTCCGGGTACCAGCTGCGCACCAGGTGCGCGACGTGCACGGCGAGGCTGGTCTTGCCGACACCGCCGGGGCCGGTGATCATCCACACCCGGTGCGAGTCCCGCTCGGCCCGGAGGCTGTGGGTCATCCGGACGACGTCCTCGGTGCGGCCGGCCAGCGTGGCCACGGCCGGCGGCAGCTCGCAGCGCGGCGTCCAGGCCGGCTCCGGCCGCTGCGGCCCGTCGATCGGCGCGGCCGAGTCACCCAACACGGCCTGGTGCAACGCCCTGAGCTCGGCGTTCGGGTCGATGCCGAGCTCGTGGGCCAGCACTTCGCCGCAGCGTCGGTACGCGTCCAAGGCCTGCGCCTGCTGCCCGCCGCGGTGCAGCGCGAGGATGAGCTGGGCCCAGAACCGCTCGCGTAACGGTTGTTGCGTTACAAGTGAGCGCAGCTGGTCGACGATCGCGTCGTGCCGGCCGAGCCGCAGCTCGACCTCGTTGCGCCGCTCCACCGCCTCCCAGCGGCGCTCGTCGAGGCGCACCGATTCGGTCGGATGGCCGGTGAACGCCGGCCCACGCCACAGCGCCAGCGCCGCGGCCAGCAGCCGGGCCTCCTCGGCGGTGTCCGCGCTGCGTTCCGCCTGCCTGGCCTGCGATCGCAGCCGTTCGAACCGGGTCAGGTCCAGCGCCTCCGGCTCGATCCGGATCGAGTAGCCGCCGGGAACCGTGCGCACCAGCGAGCTGTCGCCGAGGCTGTTGCGCAGCCGCATCACGTGCGTCTGCAAGGTAGCGCGGGCGCCGTCCGGCGGATCCTCGCCCCACAGCCGGTCAACCAGGTCGTCCGCGGAGACGGGTTCGTTGGCGCGCAACAGCAACACCGCCAGCAGCAGCTGCTGTTTGGTCGAACGCAACTGCACCGTTCGGCCGTCGTGTCGCACTATCAGCGGCCCGAGCACGCCGAACTCCCAGCCGATTCCGGACATGGCCCCCACTGCGTACAACTCGAACGGGTTCGAACAAACGCGACTGTACCCCGGGGTGTCAGCGAGAAGTCAGCGTTGCGTGCAGGCCGCCGCGAGCAGCCGAAGCACGCTCGGATGCGGCGAAGTCACGCCCCTGTGACCGTGACCGAGTCACGGTGACCTGGGTCACGATCGTGGTCGTGCGGGCCGGCGCCCGCCAGCGACCGGTCAGCGCGGAGTCAGCGCGGTCGACGAGTGTCTCTCCCCGTCAGAGGGGATGGGACATGAACAAGTCGACCGCAGCGATGGCCATCGCCGCGACGCTCGCGGCGGGCATCGCCTTCGCCGCGCCGGCGAGCGCGGCCACGAATCCGTACACGCCGGGCGGTGTCTGCGGTTCCGGTTACCACGAGCTGGACCACCACGCGCTGACCGGAGCCACGGTCTACCTGATGTACGACGGCGCCACCGACTGCGTCGTCACGATCAAGACCGCCGCGATCGGCACCAAGACCGACACCGAGTCCATCCTCGAGGTGGCCTCGAACCCGGTGCAGGTCGCCGACGACGAGGGCTACTACGCCTACTACGCGGCGTCGAAGGTGCGCGCGCCCGGCGTCTGCATCAAGTGGGGCGGCATGGAGGGCAACTCCATCTGGGAGACGTCGGCCTGGGGCCACTGCGGCTGATTTCCGCTGGGGCGGAAACTGTTGAGGGGAAAGAAATGAACAAGCTGATCGCCACCGCGGGCATCGCCGCGGCGCTGGCCGCCACCGTCGCGTTCGCCGCGCCGGCGAGCGCGGCGACCAACCCGTACACGCCGACCGGTGTCTGCGGCTCGAGCTACCACGAGATCGACCACCACGCCATCTCGGGCGCCACGGTCTACCTGATGTACAACGGCTCCTGGAACTGCGTCGTCACGATCAAGACGTCCGACGTCGGCGCCAAGACCGACATCGCGGCCATGCTCGAGACCCAGACCAACCCGCCCGGCTCCTACGACGACCAGGGCAAGTACGCCTACTACGCCTCGGGCGCCGGCCCGGCCAAGGGCCACTGCGTGAAGTGGGGCGGCATGTCCCGCGACGACATCTGGGAGAGCGGCTGGGAGCACTGCGGCTGAGCGCGCGTCGAAAGGTGATCCGAATGAAGACTGGAATGATCGCGGTCGCGCTGGCGGCGTTCGCCGCGCTGCTGGGCACCACGGGCACCGCGCAGGCCGAGTCCGCTCCTGGCTGCTCGGGCACGGTGCAGATCGGCTCGACGGCGTACGTCGACTACGGCGGCCAGCACATCGCGTCGGTCAAGCAGTTCAAGGGCTGCGGCAAGAACTGGGCGTACGTGTACGCCTGGCAGGGCTTCGTGGACAGCGGCACGGGCTTCACCCTGCGCACGGCGATCGGCGCGTTCGGCAGTGCCAGCCAGCAGGAGGCCGACCGCTACCTCGGGCTCACGATCGGCCGTCACAACCAGCGCGAGCTGTGGTCGTCCGGCACGGACACGCTGGACACCTGCACGGCCGCGTTCGGCGCGGTCGACATC
>Ga0310811_10012731_pt1 | contig 10931 bp, 9 predicted proteins | sample YCmetagenome_FD_207642 | JGI IMG/M metagenome (GOLD analysis project Ga0310811, IMG submission 207642) | Soil microbial communities from experimental microcosm in Duke University, North Carolina, United States - YC | ecosystem: Engineered > Artificial ecosystem > Soil microcosm > Unclassified ...
CAGGCCGATGGCCGCGCGCGACCCGCGGGGTTTTGCGGGTATTAGGCCGGAAATCAGGGAACGACGTAGCGCAGCGAACTGATGCCGGTGAGCGGCGACAAGACGTCGAGGACATCCCAGAACGCCGTCGAGTCGACACGGACGACATCGCCGGGCTGGATGGTGACGCCTTCATTGACCGCGACCTGATGCTCGCGGGTCTCGCCCTGATGGCGGATATAGATCGTGCTCTCCACCGCCTTCGGCGTGAAACCTCCCGCCAGCGCGACCGCGCTCGTCGCGGTGAGACCCACGGCGTAGGGGTATTCACCCGGCTTCAGAACCTGGCCTACAATGTAGAACGGGCGATAGGTCATCACCTCGACGGCGACGCGCGGATCGTTGAGATAGCCGGCGGCGAGCGCGGCGGCGATGTTCTGCTCGAGCTGATGCGAGGTGAGACCGCCGGCCTTCACCTCGCCGACCAGCGGCAGGCGGACATTGCCTGTGGCATCGACCTGGAATTCGCCACCGAGATCGGTTTCGCCATAGACGATGACTCGGATCTTGTCGGAGGTGCCGAGGCGGTAGTCGGCGCCTTCATAAGCCGGCGCGGGCGGCGTGGCCGCGAATGCGATCTCGCCCAGCAGCACGAAGGCCGCCAGGGCACGCAGCAGGATGCGAACGACACCGGACATGCGAGGAGCCTAAGCGATCAGGCTTTCGGAATCCCTACGCTTTTAGGCGCGCGGTAAACCAGCGGTTAAGCGAAACGGGCTGAGTGGGCGGATATTCACTTTTTGCAAACCATGCGCATCCGTTCGGATGGTGCACCGCATCTCAAAGGGTGTCGCGCAACTGGGAGATGCCCGTGCAAGCCCTGATCCTAGCAGGTTTATCGACCGTGATCGCAAGTTTGGCTGCGCTTTGCCTGGCGCAGGCGGGATTCGGGCAGGAAACGAGCCTGATCGCTGGAATGGGCGTGGCGGGCGTGCTGAATATTGCGGCGCACGCGGCATTGAACGAGTCAGGCGTGTCACCTATTTCCCCTGTGTCGATTGGGGACATCCGGCCATGAGCCTTGCCACCACGCGTTCCGCACCCGTGCTGATCGCGACCGATCCGCCACCCGAAAAGCCCCTGCCCCTCTACCGCCGCCTGATCGAGCGGCCCGCCAACGAGTTCGAGCTGATCCCGCGCGTGGCCTATGAGAAGCCGGTCTGGCACTGGAAGAGCATCTTCGGAAACAACTTCGTGGTCAGCGATCCGGCCGGCGTGAAACGCGTGTTGCTGGACAATGTCGCGAATTATCCGAAGACCGAGATGGAGACCAAGATGCTCGGCGCCGTGGTCGGCGAAGGCATCCTGGTCAGCCAGGGCGACAAGTGGAAATCACACCGCAAGCTGATGGCGCCGAGCTTCGACTTTCGCTCGATCGTGTCCTATGCGCCGGCGATGGTGACCTCTGCTGCGGCCTTCGCCGATGGCTGGGATACGCGTGGTACCGGCGCGGTGATCGACATAGCCGAGGAGATGACGCGGCTGACGCTGAAGGTCATCTCGGAGACGATGTTCTCCGCGGACGGCGAGGAGCTCGGCGAGCTGGTCGACGGTTCGCTTTCCATGCTCGGAGATTCGCTCGACTTCTCGATTTTCGACATCCTGCCGCTGATCGGTCCGCCGCGGATGAAAAAGAAGATGGACAAGATCCATCAGAACTTCGCCGAGATGGACCGGACGATGCAGGCGCTGATCCGTTCGCGGGAGGCTTCGCCCCATGCGACACCGCGCGACCTGCTCGACAGGCTGATCGCGGCGCGCGACACGGAAACCGGGACGCGGCTCTCGAACGAAGAGGTACGCGACGAGACGGTGATCATCTTCCTCGCCGGGCACGAGACGACGGCGCTGGCGCTGACCTACACCTGGTACCTGCTTTCGCAGCATCCCGAGGTCGAGGCGAAGCTGCATGCGGAATTGCAGCGCGTGCTCGGTGGGCGCCCGCCGGTGCATGACGATCTCGCCAACCTGCCCTACACGAAGATGGTCATCGAAGAGGCGATGCGGCTCTATCCGCCGGCGCCGGGCATCTCCAACCGTGCGGTGCTCGCGGATGACGAGATCGCGGGCGTGAAGGTGCCGAAGGGCTCCAACATCATGATCGCGCCCTGGGTGATCCATCGTCATCGGCTGCTCTGGGAAAATCCGGAAGTGTTCGATCCGGAGCGGTTCTCACCGGAACGTTCGCAAGGGCGGCATCGCTTCGCTTATCTGCCGTTCGGCGGCGGGCCGCGGGTGTGCATCGGCATGGCGCTCGCCATGGCGGAGGCGCAACTGATCCTCGCGACCATGGCGCAGCGCTTCCGGCTGAAACTGGTCTCCGGCCAGGACATCGTCCTGCAGCACCGAATCACCATGCGGCCGCGCGATGGCATCCGGATGATCCTGGTGCCGCGGAAGAGCTGACTAAACCAACCGGCTCTGCTGCACCGCTGCCGCGATGAAGCTGGTGAACAGCGGGTGCGGCTCCAGTGGGCGGGATTTCAGCTCGGGGTGGTACTGCACGCCGATGAACCAGGGATGGTCGGGGATCTCCATGATCTCCGGCAGGAGTCCGTCGGGCGACCAGCCGCTCACCTGGAAACCGTGCTTGCCGAGCATCTTCGCGTATTCAGTGTTGACCTCGTAGCGATGGCGGTGGCGCTCGCTGATCTCGGTCGCGCCGTAGACTTCGGCAACACGGCTGCCGGGGGTGAGCACGGCGGTATAGGCGCCCAGGCGCATCGTGCCGCCCATGTCGCCATCGGCGGTGCGGGTCTCTTTGCTGTTGCCCTTGGTCCACTCGGTCATCAGGCCGATGACGGGATGTTTGGGGTTGCCGATCTCGGTCGTACCGGCGCCGTCGAGGCCGGCGAGATCGCGCGCGGTCTCGATCACCGCCATGTGCAAGCCGTAGCAGATGCCGAAGAACGGCACGTCGCGCTCGCGCGCGAACTTGACCGCCTGGATCTTGCCTTCGGTGCCGCGCTCGCCGAAGCCGCCCGGGACGAGGATGCCGTTGACGTTGCCGAGGAACGCTGCTGCGTCGTCGCGTTCGAAGATCTCACTGTCGATCCAGTCGAGATGGACCTTCACATTGTTGGCGACGCCGCCATGAACCAGCGCCTCGGAGAGCGATTTGTAGCTGTCCTTGACCTGGATGTACTTGCCGACGACGGCGATGCGGACCTCGCCTTCGGGGTTCTTCACCCGATCGACGACAGTCTGCCAGCGCGACAGGTCCGGCGGCGGAGCGTTCTCGATGCCGAAGACCTTGAGCAGCTGCGTGTCGAGCCCGGCCTCGTGATAGGCCATGGGCACACGATAGATCGTGTCGAGGTCGAGGGCGGGGATGACCCGCTCGGCCGGGACGTTGCAAAAGAGGCCGATCTTGCGGCGCTCGTCTTCCGGGATCGGATGGCTGGCGCGGCACATCAGAATGTCCGGCTGGATGCCGATGGCGCGCAGCTCTTTCACCGAATGCTGGGTCGGCTTGGTCTTCAGCTCGCCGGCAGCCTCGATGAAGGGCACCAGGGTGAGATGGACGAAGGCCGCCTGGCCGCGCGGCAGTTCGTTGCCGAGCTGGCGGATGGCTTCGAAGAACGGCAGGCCCTCGATGTCGCCGACGGTGCCGCCGATCTCGACGAGGAGGAAATCCAGGTCCTCCGTCCCCGCCATGACGAATTCCTTGATCATGTCGGTGACATGCGGGATCACCTGCACAGTACGGCCGAGATAGCCGCCCTTGCGCTCCTTTTCGATCACCTGGCTGTAGATGCGCCCGGACGTGACGTTGTCCGACTTGGCCGCCGAGACGCCGGTAAAGCGCTCGTAATGCCCCAAATCGAGATCGGTCTCGGCCCCGTCATCGGTGACGTAGACCTCGCCGTGCTGAAACGGCGACATGGTCCCCGGATCGACGTTGAGATAGGGGTCCAGTTTCCGCAAACGGACTTTGTACCCGCGAGCTTGAAGCAAAGCTCCGAGTGCGGCGGACGCAAGACCTTTTCCCAAGGAAGAGACCACGCCGCCGGTGATGAAGATCAACCGCGCCATGGAAGGCCGTTATGGTCAAACCATCCCCCACACTCAAGCGAAATATTTGGATTTTTTATTCGCCCACAGCCAGGCAATAGAGCGTTCGAAAGACAGGGCTTTTCGGCAAGCTTCGCGCGCCGGACAATACGTCCGCGAGACGGTGTGCCACGCCAGTTCACCCTATGCTGCGAATCGATTTTTGCGCGGGTTGGCGTGTCGGCTAGCATTCCGGCCCTAGAGGGGTTGAAAAGACAATGCGTTGGTTGTGGGCAATCGGTGTCACGGTTGCGCTTGCCCTGTTTCCCGAGGTTGCCGGGGCGTCGGTTTTCTACGAAATCCGCTACGACAGCTGGTCGGCGGAGGATGAGCGGGGTTACAGCGATTTCGTCCAGGCGATCGGCGATTCGAGCTGCCGTTCGGCCAATGACTGCCTTCACGACGCCGCCAACCCGTTCCGGGACAGCGATGTGCCGGCGGCGGTGTTCAATGCCGATTGCGCCGATTTCGCCTATCTGCTGCGCTTCTACTACGCCTGGAAGAAGGGACTGCCCTTTTCCTATGCCGACGGCGTGGCGGCGCGGGGGGCGTCGTCCGACATCCGCTATAGTGCGGGCGGCAACCGGATCACCGACCGGCGCACGCTGACGAGCGGGATGAACGCCATCGCGGTCATCGCCCAGATGCGCCAGGATGTGTCCACTGCGGATTACCGCGTCCATCCCGATCTCGACGGGCCGCTGGCACCGGATACCTATACGGTGGCGATCAATCGCGACGCGATCCGGCCGGGGACGCTGATCTACGATCCCAATGGCCATGTCGCGACGGTGTTCCGGGTCGATCCCGACGGGCGCATCCACTTCATGGACTCCCACACTGACTACTCGATCGCGCGCAGCGTCTACGACATGCGTTTCACCCGGACCGATCCCGGCGCCGGCGCAGGCTTCCGCAACTGGCGGCCTCAGAAGCTCGTCGGGGCGACGCGGCAGGCGGACGGCTCGCTCGGCGGCGGGCAGATCGTGCTGGCGCGCAATGCCGAGATCGCGGACTTCTCGGTAGAGCAGTATTACGGCAATGGCGACCGGCCAAGCGACGCGAACTGGGAGAGCGGGACCTTCACGCTGAACGGCGAGAAGATCGGCTACTACGACTATGTCCGCGCCCGGCTGTCGGTGAAGGGCGATCTGAGCTTCGATCCGGTGAAAGAGGTCCACGAGATGGTGACCTCGAACTGCGCCGACCTGCAGTACCGGGTGCAGGCGGTGGACATCGCCATCGCCGCGGGGATCCAGCGCCGGCCGGAGCCGGAGCGGCTGCCGATGAACATCTACGGCACCGATGGCGACTGGGAGACTTTCTCCTCGCCCTCGCGCGATGCACGGCTGAAAACGGCGTTCAAGGAGCTGCGCGATGCGGTGGAGCGCTTTGTGACGATGTATGTTCGGGGCGGCGATCCGCATCTGGCTTACCTCGGTACCGACATGGTCGGCGACATGCTGGCGGTCTATCAGCGCGATACGGCAGCCTGCACGGTCCGCTATACGCGGAGCGATGCCAGCATCGTCACGCTCTCCTACGAGGAGGCGCGGCGTCGGCTGTTCGCGATGTCGTTCGATCCCTATCACTGCGTCGAGCGGCGCTGGGGCGCCACCGATCCGGCAGAGCTGGCGACCTGCAGCGACGGTGCGGAGAAGAAGGCCTGGTATGCGGCGGAGCAATCGTTACGCAACCAGATCGACCGCACCTATGACGCGCGGATGGATTTCACGCTCGCCGAGCTCAGGACGCCAGGTCCCGGCAAGGGCGTAGCAGCGGCGCCCGATGTCGACACGCTCGGCTTCCTCCAGCGCGTGCGCGACGCGCGGCCGGGGAATGCGGCGGGGTTCTGAACCTGGCCTTAGTGGCGGGTCGGGACGGTCGGAGCGGCCGCTGGCTTCGGCGCCGGGTTCGCCGGAGCGGTCGCCGCCGGCGGCGTGGTGTCGAAGAAGGAGCGCTCGTCGCGGCCGCGCAGCGACAGAATGTCGAGCACGATGCAGATCACAAAGAATGCCGCTGCCAGGATTGTGGTGGTCTGAGTCAGCGTGTCCGCAGCGCCGCGCGGCGAGAACAGCCCGCCGAAACCCGAGCCGCCGCCACCGCCGATGCCGAGCGCGCCGCCTTCCGAACGCTGGAGCATGATGACGACGACGAGGGCCACGGCGACGAAAAGCTCGATGGCGAGGAGAATGGACTGCACGGCTGAACTCCTGCGGCACGGGCGCTGGCCGCCCGGAAGGGGCGCTGCATAGACCAAACCGGGGCGGGAAGGAAGGGTTCGGCCCAAACCCTTGGCAAAGCTGAGAGATCAGCTCGCTTCGGCGGTTTCGCTGCGAATGCGCAGGCGGATCGCGGAGACCGTGGCGTCGATCTCCTTGAGGATGTCGTTGTGCGACTTCTCGCTGTGGAAAGCGTGGTTCAGGTTGAGGCTGGCCTGCCCCAGCAGGTGCATCGAGGCGTTGCGGTCGACCCCCGCCTGGAGCCCTTCGACGGCGGCGGTGACCGAGTCGCACCAGCAGATCGCGTCTTCCCGATTCATGTCGCGGCAGCGGCGGGCGATGCCGCGGGCGAGCGCGATCATCTTGGCAAGCTCCTCGCCATAGGAGGACATGCCGGGGAAATGCTCCTGCATGAGGCGCCACAGGATCGAGATCTGGAAGGCGTCGCGGCGGATCTTCTCGTTGTTCAGGAGCTCGCGCGCGGCGCGCAGCTCGGCATCGAGCCGGGCGCTGATGTGATCGGCGGTGAGACGCTCCTTGGTCTTCATCTTGAGCGAGTTGGGCGGCTCGAACAGCTCGACATTGGAGGGCCGAGACGTGTCCTTGCGGCGGTCGGGGCCGACATAGTCGCTGGTGACCACGAAACCCTTGCGGCGCTCGATATGGGTCTCGATGCGCTGGCCGAGCTGGGCGGTCGAGAACGGCCGCAGCAACAGGTCGTCGGCACCGGAGTTGACGACGCGGGTGACCAGCGAGGCGGATTTCTGCCAGGCAGTGACGATGATTACGATGAACGGGTTCACCGCGCCCGCACCCTGGCGCAGCTCCTGGATCATGCGGCAGACATCGCCGTCGGCACCCTGCACTTCGCAGAAGGCGAGATCCGGCGGCTTGCGGCGGATCGCTTCGGCGAAATTCTCGATCGAGGAGGCGGTTTCGACGCGGCGGAAGCCGAGGGCGTGCAGAGCGGCGCGGGTCGCGGCGCGATTGGCCGCAACCGGGTCGTAGACCAGCGTCTCCGCAGTTTCGTAACTCAGCCGGCCCACGCCACGCCCGCCAAAATCGTTTCCAACGGGTAAGAAATGCCACGGTCCGGGTTAAGGAAGCGTGGGAAGCCTCGGTTAAGAGGGCTTTCGGCAAGCGTCTACAATTGTAAGGAAATCTGCCGCCTTGAGGCTGGCGCCGCCGACCAGCGCGCCGCCGACATCGGCAAGCGCCAGGATCTCGGCCGCGTTGGAGGGCTTCACCGAGCCTCCATAGAGAATGCGCAGGCCCGGCGGGATCAGCGATTTGATGTGGGCATGCATCTGGGCGATCTCGGCCAAGGTCGGAGTCTTACCCGTGCCGATGGCCCAGACAGGCTCATAGGCGATGGCGGTGTTGGCGGCTGTGGCGCCGCCGGGAACGCTGCCGGCGAGTTGGGTCCTGCAGACATCGTTGGCCTTGCCGGCGTCACGCTCGGCCTCGGTCTCGCCGATACAGATGATGGCGGTGAGGCCGGCGCGCCAGGCGGCTTTCGCCTTGGCAGCGACGATGGCGTCGGTTTCGGCGTGATACTGGCGGCGCTCGGAATGGCCGACGATCACGGCGGTGGCGCCGGCATCGCGCAGCATCTCGGCGCTGACATCGCCGGTGAAGGCGCCGGAGATCTCGGCGTGGCAATCCTGTCCGCCGATGGCGATGCGGCTGGCGGCGGCGGCGCGGGCGACGAGCGTCGCGGGCGGGCAGATCAGCGCGTCGCAGGCGGGCGGCGCGGCGGCGAAGCGCGCAGCGAGCGTCTCGATCTCGGCGAGCGAGGCGGCCGTGCCATTCATCTTCCAGTTTCCGGCAATCAACTGACGCATGCTTTTCCTCTGTGAAAGATCGGCCTCAGCGGAGAATCTCGACCAACAGCACCCAGGCGTTCAGCACGGTCGCGACCAGCGACACGATCACGCCGGGGACCAACCAATAGAGCGCGGCCGGAGCCGATGCCATGAGCAGAGCGCCCGAAACCACGAACGGCACACAGGAGAACGCGGCGAGCAGGACGCGCCCCGCGATGTAGCCTGGGCCGACGGACAGCTTGCGCCGCAGGAGCCGCGCGATCACCGCCACGGGAGCGACCATCATGAGAAGACCGATCACGACCAGCACGCCGGAGGGCGCGACCAGGGTCTCGGCGGCGCGGCCCGGCAGGCCGGGGTCGTCGAGGATCCGGGCGAGGTTGATCGAGATCGCGACCATGACGAGGCCGGCGAGCGCGGCCGCAGCGCCCAGCTCCGCGACAAAAAAGTCGCTCCACGCCCCCATGCCGCTCCGCCTTGCTCTCGTCCGACCCCCTCCCTATCATCCGCCGCTTTTCGCCGCCAACACCTCGCAACAGAGCTCCCTCGGGAGCCCAGCCGCCGGATTGTCCATGCTTCAGGAAATGCGCAAGTACACCAGGTCGTGGGTCGCCTCGGCCTTTCTCGGCGCACTTGCGCTCAGCTTCGCGCTCTGGGGCGTGGCGGACATCTTCCGCGGGCGGAGCGACACCAGTGCCTTCACCATCGGCTCGACCGTGGTGCCGATCGAGGCGTTCCAGCGCGACTACCGCAACCAGGCAAGCCGCGCCGGCATCGCCTTGCCGCCGGAGGAGCAGAAGATCCTGGGCGAGCAGGTGCTGGAGCGGATGACGGAGCTGACCGCGCTCGACAGCCTGGGCGACGATCTCGGCCTGACCGCAAGCGATGCGCGAGTCCGCGCGGTGATCCAGACGGCACCGCAGTTCAACGGCCCGCTCGGCTCTTTCGACCGCGAGACCTTCCTGCAGGCCATCACCCGCGTCGGCTATTCCGAGAAGGAGTTCGTCGAACTGGTGCGGCGCGATACGGCGCGCGACCAGCTGGTGACCGCGGTGCAGGGCGGCTTCGTCATGCCGGGCGACTATGCCCGCGCGATCTACTCTTTCGTCAACGAGACCCGCGCGGTCGAGTATGTCGTGCTGACGGCAGCGATGCTCGGCAACATCGCGCCGCCTTCCGACGCCGAGTTGCAGGCCTATGTGAAGGCGCATCCGGAGAAGTTCAGCACGGCGGAATACCGCAGCGTCGACATGGTGACGATCGGGGCCGACGATCTCGCGCCGACCATCGCGGTGAGCGACAAGGACATCGCCAAGGAGATCGCCGACCATCGCTCGGAATACGTCGTCGACGAAAAGCGCGAGATCGAGCAGATCAACTTCAAGACCGAGGACGAGGCCAAGGCGGCGAAGGCCGCGCTCGACGGCGGCAAGACCTTCGAGGCGCTCGCCGCAGACCGCAAGCTGAAGGATGCCGATTTCAAGCTCGGCGACGTGACGAAGACCGACCTCGGCTTCAACCCGGCCGGCGCCGACGCCGCTTTCGCACTTCCCGCGGGCGCGACCAGCGCGCCGGTGAAGGGCCCGTTCGGCTGGGTGCTGATGCACGTCGTCAAGATCACCGCCGGCAGCGCCAAGAGCAATGACGAGGTGAAGCAGGCCCTGCAGCGCAAGATCGCCTGGGGCCGCATCCAGGACATGATGAACGCCTATGGCGAGGAAATCGACAACGGCGCGAGCATGGCGGTGGCGGCGAAGAAGGCGCATCTGAACTTCCTCCATATTCCTGCGGTGGACGCAAAGGGCAACGGCCCCGACGGCAAGAAGGTCCTGCCCTCGGACAGCGAGGCGCTGCTCGATGCGATCGCCAAGGCCGAGATCGGCGATGAAGGCGACACCTTTCCGACGCCGGACCTGCATTACTTCGCGATCCGCGTGAACGGCGTGACGCCGCCCAAGCTGAAAGCCTTCGACGCGGTGCGCGCCGATGCGCTCAAGGCGTGGACCGAGGACAAGCGGCTCGCGCTGCTGAAGGCCAGGGCCCAGGATCTGACGGCGAAGGCGAACAAGGACCATGCGCTCGCCGCCGCGGCGGCGGCTGCCGGTGCGCCGGTGCAATCGAGCCCCGCGCTCAAGCGCCAGACCAATGAAGGGCTGTTCAAGGCCAATGTCGTCACCGCGATCTTCGCGGCGCCGCCCGGCGGCGCGGTCCAGGTTCCGCTCGATGGCGGCGGGATCATGATCGCGCGCGTCACCGGTATCGCCCATCCGCCGCCGACACCGGGCGACATGCAGTTCCTGCAGGGTGCGCAGGAAATCTCGCGCGCGATCTCCGGCGACCTGACGCGTCTGCTCGCCAAGGCGATCGAGGCCAAGAAGGGCTTCACCGTGAACCAGCGGATGATCGACCAGACCGTCAGCGGCAACGGCGGACAATGAGCCCGCGATGGCGACCGAACCCGAATTCCCCGCCTTCGCGCGCGGCTATGACGCCGGACGCCCGCAGGTTCTCTACACGCGACTGATCGCGGATCTCGAGACGCCGGTCTCGGCCTTCCTGAAGCTCGGCGAAGGGCGCGACAACGCCTTCCTGTTCGAGAGTGTTCAGGGCGGCGAGGCGCGCGGGCGTTACTCGATCATCGGGCTGAAACCGGATCTGATCTGGCGCTGCCGCGACGGCAAAGCCGAGATCAATCGCAGCGCGCGATCCGCCGACCGTTTCGAGGCGGAGAGCGACGCGCCGCTCGCGAGCCTGCGCAAACTGGTTGCCGAATGCCGCATGGAGCTGCCGC
>Ga0310811_10012732_pt1 | contig 10931 bp, 19 predicted proteins | sample YCmetagenome_FD_207642 | JGI IMG/M metagenome (GOLD analysis project Ga0310811, IMG submission 207642) | Soil microbial communities from experimental microcosm in Duke University, North Carolina, United States - YC | ecosystem: Engineered > Artificial ecosystem > Soil microcosm > Unclassified ...
GACGTGCGTCCGTCGATGGAGCTGCCGGCCGGGCACATGCGGCTGCGGCCGGTCGAGGCGTCGCCGGACACCACGCCGACGCTCGTGCTGCCCGCCGTCGACCCGGCGGCCGAGGCGATCGACGACATGCTGCTGATGGGCCGCTCGTTCCCGCTGCCCGCGGGTACCGAGGTGCTGGTCCGCTGCAGGGCGTCCCGTTACTACAACCGGGGCGGCTACGTGGTCGACCGGGACGGTGACGGCTACAGCGTGCTGTTGTTCGGCATGCGCCGCGGTACCGACCCGCTGCACTTCGAGCGCTCCGAGATCGCCCGGATGGTGGCCCGATGAGCGTGTCGACGACTACTGCGGTACTGCGCGAGGCCAAGGCCGTGCTGGAGCGCAACGGCTGGTTCCAGGGTGAGTACGTGGACCGGCGCCCGGAGTTCGACGGCGTAGCGCTGCGCGAGTGTCCGGTGTGCCTGCTGGGCGCGCTGAACGTCGCCGCCGGGCGAGAAGCCGACGACATCGGCATGCGCGACGACCTGCGGCCGCTGGACGTGCTCCAGACGCTGATTCGTCGGCGTGGCTTTCGCCGGCCGGTGCACGCCTGGAACGACGTCAAGGACCGCACGGTCGATGATGTCCTCGCGCTGTTGGACGAGGCGATCGAGCTCGTCGAGGCGGGTGACGCCCGATGACCATCACCATCCCCACTGTGCAGGCCGGACAGGACCCGCGCGACCGGATCGTGGCCGCGTTCAACTCCTTCAACTCGTGGCGTGCCCCGAGCGAGCTGCCGTACATGGAGAAGCAGTACGCGCGCGGCGACCGGCAGAGCAGTGCCCTGTCGCACCTGATCGGCTACTTGCAGGGGCTCGCGCGCAACGGCGACGTGGCCGCGGACGAGATCGCCGAGGCGGTCGAGTACTGCCTCCGCAAGGCCGACGTGACGACCCCGGACGGGGGTGTCCGGCCGTGAGCACCCTGACGATCGAACTGCCGCACGTCGGCACCCGCATCCTCGAGGAGATGTCGGTCCTCGCGACCGAGCTGGCCGAGGGCGACATCCTCGCTGGCGACATGACGAGCGAGATCAGCTACGCGGTCGCCTACGAGGGCGCCGACGGGCCGTGTGTCGAGTACGTCCTGCGGCCGATTGGGCTGACTGGCGCGTCCCGGCCGCACTATCTGGCGGGCGATGTCGAGGTCGCGATTCTGCGGCCGACGGGCGGTGCGTCGTGAGGATGTCCGAGTACGCGAAGACGATGGCCGGCCGGTGGATGGACCGCACCTTCCTGCCGCCGGTGGAGATGCCCGCCACGATCCCGCAGCCCGTCGAGGCGGCGCTGGTGGACGACGCCGTGCCGTTCTCGACGCCGCGCGCCGCCCGCACGCTGCTGAAGGGTGAGCGGGTGCTCGTCGGCGGCGAATGGCAGGAGATCACCGAGCATCCGCTGCCGTTCGTCCTGCGGGACGACTGGACGGGCCAGGCGTGGCCGTGCATGCGGCTGACGCTGGCCTGCGGGGTCGTGCTGGAGCCGCGGTACGAGGCGCTGCTGGTGTCGCGCGACGAGGACGAGCAGGCGCAGGCCGCCGCGCACACCGCCACCACGGGAGAGATCGACAGGGGGACGAAGTGAACAACGAGATCGCAGTCCGCAACCCGTCGGTGCCGTCCGGCGCCGACATGAACGCCGCGGCCCTGTACGCCGAGCGGCTGGCCAGCTCCGGCCTGCTGCCCGCCCAGTACCGGCGGCAGCCCGCAAACGTCCTGTACGCCATCGAGTACGGCCGCATGGTCGGCCTGGCGCCGATGGCCGCCATCACCGGCGTTCACGTGATCGAGGGGAAGCCGGGAGCCTCGGCTGCACTCATCAGCGCCCTGGTGCGCCGCGCCGGGCACAAACTGCGCGTGACCGGCAACGGCCAGTCGGCAACGGCCATCATCATCCGGGCGGATGACCCGGACTTCGAGTACAGGGTTACCTGGACTCTGCGCAAGAACTCCGACGGCAACCCGAGCGCCGAAGAGTCGAAGCTGCTCAATAAGGCGATCTGGCAGCAGTACCCGGCATCGATGCTCAAGGCTCGTGCCATCTCGCAGGTGGCCAGGGATGCCTGCGAAGAGGTGCTGTTCGGTCTGCACTACACGCCGGAAGAGCTCGGCGCGGAGGTGGACGAAGAGGGCGAGCCGGTCGCGGCGCCGTCACAGCCGCAGCCGCAGTACGAGGTCGCGGAGGCGGTGGCACGGAAGGCGCAGCGCGAGCAGCAGGAGCGCGTGATGGTCGACATCGCGCCGCGCGACCAGGCCAACCCCATAGACCCCGACTTCGAGCTGCCCGCGTCGATCGGCTCGGCGTCGAACCGGCCCGCGACCGACGCGCAGCTGGGCAAGCTGGCGATCCTCGTCGGCGAGAAGCGCGGCGTGAGCGGCGGCTCCAAGGAGGTCAAGGCCGCACGGCTGGCCATCCTCGGCGCCATGGTCGACCGGGAGCTCTCGACGGGCCGTGACCTGACTCTGCGTGAGGCGTCGGAGCTGATCGAGCGTCTGTCGCTGGAGCCGAACCACGTCGCGGACCTCGAGGTGGTCGAGGAGCAGCAGCCGACCGGCGATTCGCAGCTGGCTGCGGATCTTGCGGCCGGGATCCAGGAGGCCGAGACGGAGCCCGAGCTGGAGGCGGTCGTCACGAGCGTGGACGGCGCGGTGTCGGCCGGCTCGCTCAGGCCGGAGCAGGGCAACGCGCTGCTGGCGGCCGCGCAGGAGCGCCGGGGCGGGTTCTCGCACCGGCTGCTCGCGGAGCAGACCGGCGTGGCGGCGTGATCGTCGTCTGCGCCGTGGTCGGTCTCGGGCTCGCTGTCGGCCTCGCCGTGCTGGAGGTCCTCAAGCCTGGTGACGAGCGCCGACGCGATACCGACCGGCACTGACACCAACGGGCCCGCGGCGCCTGAAGCTCGCCGCGGGCCCGGACCCAACCATCCCAGAAAGAGGAGACCATGTCCCACTCACGTCTGATTGTCGCGCTCGCCCCGGGCGCCGACGTTGAGAAGCGCCTCGAAGCCGCGCTCGCCCCGTTCGACGAGAACACGGCCGTCGAGCCCTACCGCGAGTACGAGACCGGCGAGCCGGCCAACCACTGGAGCTGGCCGAAGAGCGACGGCGACCAGTCCGGCGCGAACCTCCCGGCCGTCACCTGGGCGCAGGTCGCCAAGGCCTGCAACGAGAAGTACCCCGACGAGCCGCTGCGCGTGGACGGCGACGGCCGCGCTTACACGATGAGCACCTACAACCCGAAGTCCAAGTGGGACTGGTACATGGTCGGCGGACGCTACCAGCACCGCTGGGCCGTCGCCGCGGGCTTCGAGAACGACCCAGCGATCATCCACGGCACCGCCTCATGGGCCACCGACCACTCGGGTGCGGGGCCCGGCTGGTGCGACGGTGGGCCGCTGCGGATGCTCGACCTGGCCAGCATGCGGGCCAACGCGGCGATCGAGGCTGAGGAGCGGTGGACCGCCGTCCGCAAGCACATCGACGCCTTCCCGGGCACGAACTCTTGGGGCCACTACCGGGCGCAGGTAGAGGCCAACGCGCTGGACATCCAGGCGGCGCGCACCGCCTATCACTCGCAGCCCGGCGTCATCGGCCTCAGGGACCTGCCGAGGGAGCTCATGGGGTGGGTGCTCGACGACCCGTTCGCCAACTTCGCGGTTCCTGTGGAGGCCTACCGTCAGCAGGCCTCGGACGGCGCGGTGCCCGGGTGGGCGCTGCTGACCCTCGACGGCGAGTGGTGGGAGCAGGGCGACATGGGCTGGTTCGGGATGAGCGACGCGACCGGCGAGTCCACGGACACCTACCGGCAGCGGGCGAACGCCTACATCGACGCCCTGGACGGCGACACGCTCCTGATCTCGGTCGACGTGCACATCTGACCCATCCCATCGTCCCCGTCCCGCCGCGCTCGAACCGTGGCGGGACGGGTGACCACCATCCCAGAAGGAGGCCCACCGTGGCCACATCCATCGAGCACTACGAGGCCGCCGAAAGGCTGCTCGCCGAGTCCGAACGCCAGGACGCCCCGGAGTGGGCCCTGGCCTACGCGATGCAGGCGCAGGTCCACGCGACGCTGGCCCTGGCCGCTGCTACGGCACTCGGCATCGGGCACCCGGAGATCAGCGCGACGGGGCACGACTGGGAGCACTGGAACTACGCCGCCGGTGTCACCAGCCGGGCGCGCGTCGACACGCTGGCTGGCGATGACGCCGACGGCGCCGAGGGCGGCGTCTGATGTCTGAGCCTATGACGCCCGAACGGCTCGCCGAGATCCGCGCCACCCTCGCCGCTGTCACGACCGACCGCCCCAACTCCTACGCCGAGCGCGACAGGGCTCGCGACCGGTGGGAAGTCTGTTGCGAGGTCTTCGCCGCCGAACTGCTGGCCGAGGTGGCCCGCCTGACGCCGCGCCAGATCACGACCGTGGCCGAGCTCGAAGCGCTGCCGATGTACGCGGTTGTCACCGATCCGGACGGCGACGCGTGGCAGAAGCGCTACGACGACGACCAGCCGTGGGTGATGGCTGGTCTCGCATCTGAGCCTGAGGCGGATCAGACCCTGCTGACGTACGCCCCGCTGCTGCTGGTCCACACGCCGCAGGCGCAGGCCGAGAACACCGCCTGACACCCCTTGGCCGCCGCAGCCGACTCTTCCCCGGCTGCGGCGGCCCACCCCCGAAGCAACAGACCGAAGGAGGGCCCCGTGGCCACCGCTCTCGAGCACTACAACGCGGCAGAGAAGATCCTCGCCGACACCGAGAACCTGTTCGGCAAGCAGTACATGGAGGCCGAAGTGGCCGCCGTATTCGTCGCTCAGGCCCAGGTCCACGCCACCCTGGCGCTCGCCGCCGCGACCGCGCTGAACGTCGGCGAGGGCGGCGAGGACTACGAGCGTTGGCGGCGTACCGCCTCGGTCGAGGCCGAGACGCTCGCCCGTCAGGACGCCGAACGCGCCGCCTGACGCCTCACGAGCTGGCCGCCGGGCCGTGCCAAACCCGGCCCGGCGGCCGAACCACCTTACTCACCCCACTGCCGAAGGAGACCCGGATGTCAGCCGGCGTCAGTGCGCTTCGAGGCCGCGGCCTGCTCGGCCTCGTACCGCTCGGCCACCTCGACGGGGACGATCGCGGCAACCGGCTTGCCGCGGTTGGTCAGGTACGTGACGCCACCGAAGTAGCGGGCCTTGTCGATGATCGCGGCCAGCTTGTTGCGCGCTTCGAAGATCTTGACTTCGCGCGTGACCTCAGGCTCTCCAGGCATGCCAGCAGTGTACATAAGCGCGCTCGTGTCGATGATCGCCGTCACTTCGTAACCTCCCAGGTTCGTGCGCATCATGTACATGAGCGCCATAAGCGCTATGATAGCGCTAGAACGTCAGAAAGAAGGAGACCCGTGGGGGACCAGATTTTGAAGGGGGCCACGGTCTGATGGCCCGCATCCGAAGCATCAAGCCGCAGCTGCGCACCAGCCTGACCGCCGCAGAGTGGCCCCGCGACGTCCGCTACTTCTGGGTCCTGCTCTGGGGCTACCTCGACGACTACGGCCGCGGCGTAGACGACGCCCGGCTCGTCAAGGCCGACTGCTTCCCGCTCGACGACGACGTCACCGCAGCCACCGTGGACGCCTGGCTGAACGTGCTCGCAGGCGCGAACTCACTGTGCCGCTACTCGGTGGACGGGCGCCGGTTCATGCACGCGCCGATGTGGTTCAAGCACCAGCGCCCGTCGCACCCGACGGATTCGACGATCCCGCCGTGCCCGCATCAGCACCGCGACGACGGTTCTCGCGAGGGATTCGCGAATCCCTCCGGAGCCGCTCCCCGGCACTCTGCGGAGGGTTCGGAGAGCGGCTCCCCGGACGGAAATCAGGGGTTCGAGGCGCAAGCGACTGTCCATCACGCCAACGGCGCCCAGATGAGCATCTCCGCAGGTCAGACGTTCGCGAACTTTTCCGGAGACGCTCCGGAGGGATTCGTCCCTGAGGTGGAGGTGGAGAAGGGAGATGGAGAGGGAGATGTAAATCCTTCTTCGTCCGAAACGGACGCTACCGACGCGACTGCGTCGCGCGGCGATGAATCCACGGACGACGACACCAAGGTCGACCGGAACACCGGCCGCACCGACGTCGACGCGCTTTGCCAGCGACTCGCCGAACTCGTGATCGCCAACGGATGCAAGCCACCAAAGATCAGCAAGGTGTGGAAGGACGCGGCCCGGCTGATGCTCGACCGCGACCACCGCGAGTTCGACAAAGCCATGCGCCTGATCGAGTGGTCCCAGGCGAACGAGTTCTGGCGCACCAACATCCAGTCGATGCCGACGTTCCGCGAGAAGTACGACCGGCTGCGCCTGCAAGCGAACACCGAATGGGAGCGCAACCAAGGCGGCACCGTCGTTCCGTTCCGCCCGCGCCAATCCGTCACCGACCAGCGCGTCGCCGAGGTCGCCCTCGCCGTCGCCGCCGTTGAGGCCGAAATCTACGGGGGCATCCGCGCATGAACACCCCCGAAACCATCACCGTCGCCGAGGTCGGCAGCCTGCTCGAACAACTCGCCGCCCGCGACCAGCGCACCACCGGCAAGGCAGACATCGTCGCCTGGTGGAACGACCTCAACGTCGCCGGCATCAACTACCGCGACGCCCAGGAGGCCGCGACCCACTACTACGCGGAGGTCTGGCCCCGGCAAAAGGAGCAGGACCGGTTCCGGCTCACCGCACCGAAGGTGATCGAGATCGTGCGCCATCTCCACAAGGACCGGCTGGAGAACTTCGTCTACCAGCCCGACCCGAACGAGACCGGCGCCGAGTTCGTCGCCAACTTCGACCGGCAGCGGCGCGCGGTCGCCTCGGGTGACGTCCCGCCGGTGCCGTCGATCACGCAGGCGCTCAGGCCGCGGCCCGTCAAGGAGCTGCTCGCCGGCGCGTTCCGCACACCCGAACTGCCGCGCGAGATCACCGAGGTGCTTGCGCGCCGCCGCCCGCCCGGCACGGCGATCGCCTGCCCGACCTGCCACGCCGCACCCAACCGCAGGTGCCACGCCCCGGCCACCCGCCGCCACCCGGCCGGGCGCGAGCTCGCCCACGCGCACCCGTCGCGGCTCGAGACGTGGGCGGTTGCCCAGGTCGCGTGCCCGACGTGTGCCTCGCCTGTCGGTGCCGTGTGTACCGAGTACGGGCGCCCGTACGTGAACGGCGCTCACCGCGAGCGCATCGAAGCCGCAACCAACTGACCGACCATCTGAGGACTGACTGACCATGACCAAGAACCGCGCACGCTACGGCGCGATCGCCCTCACCGGCTACATCGCCGCCATCGTCACCGCCAACATCACCACCGAGCACCTCGGCCTCCTGCCGCTCGGCCTCGGCCTGACCGTCACCGCCGGAACCTTCTGGGCCGGCCTCGCACTGCTCCTGCGCAACGTCGTCCAGGACGCGTTCGGACGCACGGCCGTGTTCGCCGCAATCGCCGCCGGCGCCCTCCTCTCGGCGCTCACCTCGCCGTCGCTCGCACTCGCATCCGGCATCGCGTTCGCCATCAGCGAAACCACCGACACGCTCGTCTACACGCCCCTGCGGGCGAAGGGCTGGCGGCGCGCCGCGATGACCGGAACCGTCCTCGGCGCCCTCATCGACACGCTCGCCTTCCTCACCCTCGCCGGCTTCCCCGTCACCTTCCCCAGCGTCACAGGCCAGTTCATCGCCAAGACCGCCATCACGTGGGCGGCCGTCCTTGCCGTCACCGCCATCCGGAGCGCACGCCGTGATCAGGTATCACGCAACCCCGTCAACGCCTGAAATCCGGCACGCCATGACCACGGGACTCATCGACGCCATGACAGGCCCCTACCAGGGCAACATCCTGCCCGAATGCTGGTGGGGAGCCGATAACGGCAAGTTCACCGCCACCGGCCCGCGCCCCAACTGGCTCGGACACGGACGCTGGTACGACTGGCTCGCCGGACAAGTCGAGCGGTACGGCCCGGACGGCTGCCACTTCGCAGTCGCCCCCGACGCGCCGTTCGACGCCGCCGGAACCCTCGACGAGTCCCTGCCATGGCTGGCGAAGATCCGTGAACTCGGCGTTCCCGCCGCGTTCGCTGCGCAGAACCACTGCGACCTCTACGGCCTGCCCTGGGACGACCTCGACGTACTGTTCCTCGCCGGCGACACGGCTTGGAAGATCGGGCCCGTCGCGCACCGCCTCACGATCGAGGCGAAGGAGCGCGGCAAGTGGGTCCACATGGGCCGCGTCAACTCTCTGCGCCGCCTGCAGATCGCCGAGTGGTTCGGCTGCGACAGCGCCGACGGCACCTACCTGGCTTTCGGGCCAGACATCAACCTCGGCCGGCTGACCGGCTGGCTCACCACCATGCGGCAGCGCCCGTCGCTCGCCGCTGCTCTCACCGAGGACTGACTGACCATGACCACGACCAGCACGACCCCCGCCACCATCCCGGCCGACCCGATCGCCGTGCGCTTCATCAACGAGACCGCGCAGCACGAAATGACGATCCTGCACGACGACGGCCTCTACCGGCACCTCCGGTTCGCCAACCCGAAGGCCTCCGCCTACTGGTACGACCTGATTACCGTCCCCGGCGGCCTGATCTTCCGGGGCGACGGCGAGTCGTTCGTTTTCGCCCGACTCAAGGACATGTTCGAGTTCTTCCGCTCCAACCCGGACCGCAAGACCATGCGCATCAGCCCGGACTACTGGGCCGAGAAGCTCACCAGCGACCGCAACTCGGTCAAGACCTACTCGCGCGAGCGGTTCGACCAGCTCGTGGCCGAGCGCCTGGAGGAGGCCGAGCCGGCGTTCCCCGGCGTGACCGAGGAGTGGAAGTTCGAGACCGCCGACTCGAGCGACTACGACCTCGACTACGAGGACAGCGCCCGCGAGGCGCTGCGCGACTTCGAATACCGGGCCGACGGCAGCGACGCGGCGTTCCAGTTCACGGACACGTGGGAGTGGGACTTCCGGGACTTCGACTGGTGGTTCCTGTGGGCCTGCCACGGCATCGTCGCCGGGATCGCCAAGTACGACGCGGCGAAGGCCGAAGCCGCGCGCCAGGTCGAGACCGCCGGGTCGGTGGCCTGATGACCACAACCACCGTCTGCCGCCGCCTGGCGCAAATCGACCTCCTCGCCGAAGCCGAGAAACACGCCGGCACCAGCAACCCGCTCGCCTTCCGGTTCCGCTGCCCCCGCTGCGGCCACACCCAATGCGCCGCCGACCTCCCGCCCCACCGCCGCACGCACGTCGCGCAGGCCTGCTTCGGCTGCGGCCTGATCGCCGACCAAGCCGACGAGCGCATAGCCGCCGCCCTGTGGCTGGTCGAGTTCGACGACGAGGCCACACCGTCCCGGTGTTTCCCGCTCGCCGACGACCACGACGACGCCGAGGCCCACAGCGGGCCGCAGACGGCCCCGCACGGCACGCCCGGCACCCGTGGCCCGCTGCGGGCTGACAACGCGTCAGCGCCCGTCCCCGACGCCTCCACGCTGCCATCAAGCCCGCTCCTCACCGGCACCGAGAACGAGAGCGAGGACTGACCATGCTCCAGGGAGCCACCGAAACCACCGTCGCAGCCAACGTCTACCGGCTGCGCACCACCCGCGGCATCACGCTGGTCGGCCTCGCTGAATCCGTCACCGCCCGCGGGCACCGCATGAGCGAGACCGTCGTCGCCAACATCGAGACCGGCCAGCGCCGCATCCACGTCGAAGACCTCGTCGCCTTCGCCCGCGTCTTCGGCCTGAGCCCCGAACAACTGCTCGCCGACCTCACATGCGAGACCTGCCACGGCAAACCCCCCACCGGATTCACCTGCCGCACCTGCGGCACCGACGCACCCGCAGAAAGCAGGACCGGACAATGACCGACCACACCTGGCGCCAGCACGCCGCCTGCATCGGCATGGACGTCAACGAATTCTTCCCCGACAAGGGCGAAAAGACCCTCAAAGCCAAGCAGGCCTGCGCCGGCTGCCCCGTCGCCCAACAATGCACCGCCGACGCCCGCACCCCCCGCAGCTACGTCAACTACGGCGTGTGGGGCGGCGAACTCTACAACCACGGCCGCATCGTCCCGCCCGGCGGCGGCCGCCCCAAAGGCCCCGCCGTCGTCCACGTCGCCGGCGGCCGCTACCCCGCCGAGGTGCGCGAGAAGGCCCTGGCCATGTACCAGCAGATCCGGCCCGAGCACCAGTCCGACAAAGCCGCCTGCAGGGTCGTCGCGGAAGCCCTCGGCATCCACGCGCCCACCAGCGTCCAGTCGTGGGTATGCAAAGCCCTCGACCCGAACCGCCGTCAGGTCGGCCAACGCGACCGCGAAAACGCCGAACGCCGCCTCCGCGGACTCGAAATGCTCCACCGCATCCGCGGCCAGCACGCCACCGAATACGGCGCCTACGCCGCCGTCGCCCACGCCATCGGCGTCCACACCCTGACCGTCCGCGACTGGGCCAACAACGCACGCGAGCAGCAGCGCGAACAACTCGGGAAGGCCGCCTGATGCCCTCCACCGTCACCGACCGGCGGCAGCGGATGGCCGACCGCATGACCGAAGCCCAATTCCTGCAGCAAGTCCGCGACCTCGCCCTCCTCACGGGCTGGACCGTCTACCACACCCACGACTCGCGCCGCTCCGACGCCGGATTCCCCGACATCGTCGCCGTGAACCCCCGCCAAGCCCGCACCATCTTTGCCGAGCTCAAGACGCAGACCGGACGCCTGTCCGACGCGCAGAAAGCCTGGCTCGCCTCCCTCGCCGAAGCCGGCCAGGAAACCGCGCTCTGGCGCCCCGCCGACCTCGACGACATCAAGCAAATCCTGCTCGGCCGCCGCATCCCGACCCATCACCCCAGCGAGGAGTTCCGGTGAAGCCACCGACCCCGT